>Ga0315290_10003990_pt1 | contig 10624 bp, 8 predicted proteins | sample YL17G12_0_MG_FD_203627 | JGI IMG/M metagenome (GOLD analysis project Ga0315290, IMG submission 203627) | Sediment microbial communities from Yellowstone Lake, YNP, Wyoming, USA - YL17G12_0 | ecosystem: Environmental > Aquatic > Freshwater > Lake > Sediment | place: USA: Wyoming | collected...
GATTCATTAAAGTCTCTCAGGGGTTCGTCGTCCATGCTGTTATCAACCGCTTATGCTGACACAATATCGAGGCTCAGAATAGAGAATGTGGAGCTGAAGACTTTTGTTGATTATACGAAAAGCGAAGAGGGAAAAAACAAAGCGTTCATGACCAAGGAAGAAATCGACCAGGCAAAGATTATAACCATATTAAAGGAATATAAACAACTCGTTGATACGAAAGTGCTGACGGAAGCAGAATATATTGTCCTGAAGAAAAAATATCTTGATAAACTCTAAAAACAGTTTATTGCTTTTCGGGGTGCTATCTTTTGAACTTTTCTTGAATCTGATCCAATGGATTTCAGGGGATTTTCAGGTAGCTTTTCACATGTTTATCCGAGATGTAGAATAGGATGGTACCAACGATCATTCCGATAAGGTAACCATATGGAAGTCCACAAGCGATAAGCGCTACAAGTAAAGCAATAAAGAAACTCTTTTTCGAGTCGATGATATCTTTAATAAAAACCATTAACCAAAGGCCTTCGAATAAAAGAATAACACCCAAAACAGGCAATGGAAATATTTTTACTACGGTGGCAAAACTGCCGCTGAAAAATATTCCGATGGTTAGAAACAACAATCCATAAATCATCACAGAGCCTCCTGTTCTTGCACCAAAAGCGTAATGTCCGGCCATCCCTCCTGAACCGTGACAGGTAGGAATACCACCAAAAAATGGGTTGATTAAATTGATGATCGAATAGGTAAAACTGATTTTCCGGATGGTGACATTTTTTTCAGGAAACAGATCATGGGCAATCTGCCGGGTTGCGATGATCGAATTACCGATTGAAAGTGGTATTTGTGGTAGTGCCAGGATTAAAAATCCTGTAAAAATATCTGACAGGGAAGGAGTAAGAAGCTTAGGCGCTGCAAACTGGATAAATTTAACTGAAGATAAAATGTCAAAATGTAACACCAGGGCATAGATAATCCCTGCCACTATGATTAAAATTGCCGGCGGATATTTCCGGTTGCCCATCAATATAATGATGAGTACAAATGCAACGACAGCAATAATATATCCCGGAAAAGAATCGGCCAATACGTAATCTTTTAAGGCAACCATGGCAAGTTGAATACCCAGCCCAAACTGAATACCCCGCACCACTACCTTGGGGATATATTTTGCAATCAAACCAATTAAACCGGTCAGGGTAAGAATCAGCATCACGAGACCTATTGCCAGGCCGCCACCATAAATGATTCCCGGTGCGATCTTTTGCGTAATCACGATCAGTGCTACCGCTTTCAACGGCTGGACCGGCATCGGCATTCCATATATAAGCGCAGTAATGATCTGCATGATCCCGTAAGTAATTAAAACGCTTGCGCTATCAAGACCACTTGCAATAATCATTCCGATAATGAGTGGCAGATCCGTTCCGATATCCCCAAAAGCGCCTGCAAATTCATTTCGATCAAAACGAATTTTTCTTGTTATGGAGTTAAAGTTAATCATGGACTCTTTGATAATCAGATATTGCATGATTTACAGCTGCATCTTTATCAGCCAGTACCATTGCTTTTGCCTGTGATATACGTCCGGCAGGAATTGATAAATCACTATCAAGCAGGCGTTGAAGCATTTCACTCTTTTCGCTTCCGGTAATCAGCCAGAGGATCTTCCTCGCGTGATTGATTATAGGATAAGTTAATGTCAACCGGTGCCTGCCCTGGTAGATCCCTGTCTGTGCCACATCTCTGTCGGTAACGTCGAGTACCGGATCTCCCGGAATGAGTGAGGCCGTATGACCGTCGGGACCCAGGCCAAGATGAATAAGGTCGATTATTGGTGGTGACCCGGCGATTTCGCTGATAGTCCGGGCATAGCCGGCAGCTGCCGCTTCAGGGTCTTTTTCTTCCACCTGCATAGCATGGATCTGTTCGGGAAGTATAGGTGCATGTCCCAGCAAACTTTCGCACAAATGGGTCATATTTCTGTCGGGATGTCCCTCCGGGGCCAGGCGTTCATCAACCTGAAGAATATGCATTCCTTCCCAGGGAACATCTTCATCTGCCAGTGCACGAAGCATTTTCCATGGGGTTTTACCCCCACTGACTGCCATAATGAAGCAGCCGCGCAAAGCTACAGCCTTACGGGCTTCTCCGGCAATAATTGAGGCAGCTTTTTGAGCGACCATATCTGCATTGTCAAGAACTTCTATCTTCATAACAGCAACCTTTTTCCAGCTAATCAGAAAGTATGGGATTGAACCAGCCACCCGGAGGAGATACTCTCCTTACTTCTTCCGGTCCCCGGGAATCGGGTTCGTATTCATAGAAAGGAGAGTTTGCCGTTAAAACCAGATCAACTACCCGCCAGGCCTCTTCCAGATAATCCTGCCGCGCAAACAGATTTGCATCAGACTGTTGTGGGTTCATGGTATGCTCCTTATTTTGATAGTTTTTCGTGTTGGTCGGGGAACAACAGGCAAGAATTAGACAAATTAAGTCTAATGGAAATAATGTTGTGATTTTTATGATTTATTGCATTAAGGATTAATAAAAATTGTATTAATAAGCAGGTGTTTAAATGTTACCCTTCATCTTCCGGTAACGACGAATCAGGTTGTTTGTCGAATTATCGTGTTCAAGCGAGGGTTCTGTTCTACTTTCAAGTTCGGGGATGATGCGCTGAGCCAAAATCTTACCCAATTCTACACCCCACTGATCGAACGAGCCGATGTTCCAGATTGCACCCTGAGTGAATACGCAGTGTTCGTAAAGGGCAATAAGCTTACCCAGTATTTCCGGAGTTAACCGCTGGGCAAGGATTGTGTTTGATGGCCGGTTGCCATCGAAGACTTTGTGTGGTGCAAGCCAGTCAGGAATACTTTCAGATTTGACCTGTTCAAGAGTCTTTCCGAAGGCCAGGGCCTCTGCTTGCGCGAATACATTGGCCATTAGTAAATCGTGGTGCTGTCCCAACGGATTAAGCGGTTCGGCAAAAGCAATAAAGTCGCACGGGATCAGTCTTGTGCCCTGATGAATCAATTGATAGAAAGAGTGCTGGCCGTTAGTGCCCGGCTCACCCCAGTATATTGGACTGGTCTGGTAATCGACCTCATCTCCCCCGAGGGTGACGTGCTTCCCATTACTCTCCATCGTCAATTGCTGAAGGTATGCCGGAAATCGCTTGAGGTATTGCTCATAAGGCAGGACGGCAATAGTTTCTGCACCTAAAAAGTTAACATTCCAAATGCTGATGAGTCCCATTAGTACCGGCAGATTGCTCTCAAATGGCGCTGTACGGAAATGTTCATCCATCTGATGGAAACCGTCGAGCATGTCCTGGAAATGATCAGGCCCGGTGGCCAGCATTGTTGAAAGTCCGATGGCCGAATCCATCGAATATCGTCCTCCAACCCAGTCCCAAAATCCAAACATGTTGTCGGTGTCAATGCCGAATTTAGCCACTTCTGCTTCATTGGTTGAGATGGCGACAAAATGTTTTGCAACAGCCTTTTTCTCTCCATCAAAAGCTTGAAGTAACCATTCTCGTGCCGTGGAGGCATTGGTCATCGTTTCGAGTGTGGTAAAGGTCTTGGATGAGACAATAAAAAGAGTTTCGGTTGCGTCAAGATCCTTCACAGCCTCAGCGAAATCCGTTCCATCGATGTTAGAAACAAAACGGAAAGTGATGGAACGATCACTAAAATGCTTCAGCGCTTCGTAGGCCATGACCGGTCCGAGGTCGGAGCCACCAATGCCAATATTGACGACGTTTTTTATGCGCCTGCCGCTGTAACCTTTCCAGCTTCCGGAACGAACCCTTTCTGCAAAAACGGCCATTTTGTCCAGCACAGCGTGAACCTGGGGAACTACATTCTTACCATCAACCAGTATGGATGCTCCTCTTGGTGCGCGCAGAGCCACGTGAAGAACTGCACGGTTTTCCGTGATATTGATTTTTTCGCCCAGGAACATGGAATTGATCCGCCCGCTTAGATTAGTTTCCTCCGCCAACTGCAGGAGGAGTTTCAGCGTTTCTTCGGTGATGCGATTCTTCGAGTAGTCCAGAAAAAGACCTGAAGTTTCAGCAGTCATTTTCTCACCTCGTTTGGGGTCTGCCGAAAACAGCTCTTTGATGCCTGGTACCCCTTTGGTGAAGTGAGCTGCCAGAGCTTTCCAGGCCTGCTGCTTAGTGAGTGCTTTATTTTTTATTTCCATCGATATTTTACTTTTATGTCAGTTCTTTTGGAAGTTCCTTTATAGCATCAAATATGATCTCTTTAACTCTCAGAAGTTTATTATGTTATTCCTTAACCGTCAGTTGCGTCTTTCGTAACAGGGCATCACCCTGACTTTCGCTGTCGAAATGATACAGCTTTGCTATAGTGATCCGTTTTGCCAGAAAACTACCGGCAAGGCTTGCCAGGAAGGCTCCTGACAGAGGACCTATCCAATATATCCACCATCCGTCCCACTGCCCCGAAATGATTGCCGGACCAAGACTGCGCGCAGGATTTGCACTGGTGCCGGAGATCGCCGCCTCCAGGGGAACCATAATAGCAAATAAAATCGGGAAAATAGCCGGGGTGTATGCACGAATTTGCCTGAATGCGATGAAAACAATCAGAAGTAAGACCATGGTAAAGGTGATAATAACTTCGCCCAGGAATACAGACAGCATGGAGTAGCCTTCGCCAGGCAAAGTTGCACCGAATGCCACGCTTCTGCCCATCTGCCCCCAGACCAGTAGTGGCAGGCAGCCAATAATTGCACCGGTCAGTTGTGCTAATATGTATGTAACGGCAAGGCGTGATTCAATCTTGCGAAATAACCAGAATACCATCGTAACGGCTGGGTTGATGTGTGCTCCGCTTGCCTTTCCAACCGCCGACAGGGCAATTGTCGCACCTGTTGAACCAAAAAGAAACCCGGTGATTAACTGGCGCAGTTTTACACTTGGAATGAGTTCTGCCATCGGGCTGCCGGTTCCGAACATCAGAATGACCAACGACAAAGCTACCAGCAATAGCAGAGCCGTACCAAGAAATTCAGAAATAAAAAACCGCACGCGATATTTCAGATCATTCACTTCTTTCATAGATTGAGAAATTTAATTTGTTTCTTTGCTGGTTACTGGTTGCTGGTGGCTGGTTTGCTGGTGGCTGGTTTCTGGTTTCTGGTTCCTGGTTTAGCTGCGCTGAGCTCGCTTCGCTCGGTTCTGGTTCCTGGTTTCTGGTTCCTGGTTCCTTGTTTCTGGTTATTCAAAATCCGCAATTAGAATGATACTGCCCGCTCTTAATTTATGGCCTGTGTATTAAGTTAATCTCTGATAGTTCTTGTCCAATTTGATGAATGCCCAGTAATATTTTCTCAGTTTGCGCATCCGATGGTTTTTTACGACCCTGTACATATTGAGAAAGTAATGTTGGGTTCATTCCAATCTTATTGGCAAGAAACTTTGCATTAAGTACCTTGTAGTGTTGAAAGAACTGTTTGAAGTCTATTTCAAACTTAATGTTTTCCTGGGTAACTGTTAAGTTTCCATCGTCAAAGCAGAGATTTACAGCTTCAAGTGCATTATCCAATAATTCGGGTATTGTTCTGCCAGTAGTATAGACAGGATACTCTTCAGAGAAAGCAGAAAAGCCGGTATCGGTCTTCTCCACAATCATTTTTATTTTTTTATTAGCTGCTTTCATAACCTCTGGCAAAATATTACACAAAGGTAAATAATAATTTACTTATTTACAATTTTTAATTGACTAAATGGATTAAAGATTTCGGTTGTCGATTTCAGATTATTCAATAAAAGACAAAAGTAAAAAGATAAAAGTCAGACATTTGCAAACAACTTTGAATATTTTATCTTTAAGCTTTTGCCTTTTTACTTTTGCCTTTTTACTTTTGCCTTTTGCCTTTTTACTTTTGCCTTTTTACTTTTGTCTTTTGCCTTTTGTCTTTTGTCTTTTGTCTTTTGTCTTTTTACTCTTTACTTCCAACTACCGACTTTCCACTTCAAAGACATGATAGCCCCATTCCGGCAATTCTAAAAAAAGACCTCTCTCTAAAAGTTCACCTCCATTACAATCATAAATAGCTGGGCTCATTATATCCCTGAACCGGACCGATTGGCCGGCCAGATATGTAAATGGAAGATGAACATAACACTGACCATCATGCGGTGAATAGTTGACACAAACCAATACCCGCCTGCCATCCCCATCCTCCCAGGCAAATGCCAGAAAAGAATCCCATGTGCCATTCCCGTCCCAGGCTGTCACACATTCCAGCAGCTTCCACCGGCCTTCGCGGAAAACAGGATTTTTTATGGCGGAAATTAACCTGATGTAAAACTTCTGCAGGTCCTCGTCGATCAGTTCCTGCGGGGCGCGCACCAGATGCGGGGAGATGCGTTTTTTTCTCCCTTCAAATTGTCCCTGATGAAAAAACCGTAAGCCGGGAGATAAAAAGGTTATCACGGCTGCAGCTTCATGTTTTTTTTGTTCGAAGGTTGAGGCTGCCCGCGGTTCGTCATGATTTTCAAGGAATCGGGCAAGCTTATCCTGGTAATCAAGTCCGGCATAGAAGTGCTCACGCACAGCTCTCGCCTGGCCCTCACACAAACGGTCATAAAGCCGCTTATCATAGGCATAATCGAATCCCTGCTGCTGGAGAGTCCATTCCATATCCCAATACACTTCAGCCATGAGGCAGAAATCGGGAACCTTCTCACGAACGGCCTTCGTGGCTATGGGCCAGAATGATTGAGCCCTGCGACCCCAGGTTCTTTCAAAAATCTCAGGCAGAATAAGCATCGCCATATCGCATCGTACTCCGTCGCATTGGCTTGAGATACGAAGAATCTCCATAGTCATAGCCTCAACGGTTGCAGGATTACTGTAATTCAGCTGCACCGTATCGGGCCATCCGGCAAAGTATGGATCCCGGCCATAGGCGAGTATCAGATCGCCCTGCTTTCGTTTTATCCTGGTGTAATTCTGAGGATAGTTTTCCAGGTCACCTTCTGTTCCTGATACAAAATAATCAGGATGGTCTTCGACCCATGGATGATCCGGCCCCATGTGGTTGGGGACAAAATCGAGCATCAGTTTAAGGCCTCGCTTATGTAGCCTGGCGCGAAGCCTTTGCAGGGCTGCATCGCCGCCAAGGTCAGGATGAACTTTGTAAGCTGCAATGGCAAACCCTGAGCCTGCAATATCTTCTTCGTGCAAATCGGGTAATGTTTCTTCAAAATCACGCCGCCATTCAGGGTTTTCACAAGAAATTTTCCGGCCGCGTTCGCCTGTACTCCACACGCTCAGGAACCATATCCAATCAAGGCCCATTTCGGCCAGATGATCCAGGTCTGTGTCAGGGATATCGTCCAGCGTAGCGGCCCTCCCTAGTCCCTGCGACAGTTCAGTGAGCCATACCCTTGAATTAATTTGGTACAATGAGGGATATTTCGGTTGCATCACACTGTATCCTTAATGAAAGCGACTTTCTTTCCCTGTTCAAGAAAACTTTTAGGATCAAGAATTCCATAAAGCTGTATTAACTTGGCCACGACTCCACTCCAGCCTGTTTGGTGGCTGGCGCCCAACCCGGCACCATTGTCACCATGGTAATACTCGTAAAACAGGATATAGTCGCGCCAGTTTGGATCAGTCTGGAACTTCTCCGTACCCCCGTAAACCGGTCGCCGGTTATTTTCGTCGAGGGTGAATGTACTGATGATCCGGTCACTGATCTCCTTGCTTACCTCAAAGAGGTTCATCAGGTTTCCGGAGCCGGTGGGACATTCAATTTTAAAATTTTCTCCGTAATACAGGTAGAACTGTTGAAGCGCCCTGATAAGCAATATATTAACTGGAATCCAGACAGGTCCGCGCCAATTGGAGTTACCGCCAAACATTCCGGTATTCGATTCGGCCGGTAGATAATCCACCCGGTATTCCTGGCCGTCCACATGGAGTATATAAGGATTCTGCTCGTGGAATCTGGAGATCGAGCGGATGCCATGGGGACCAAAGAACTCGTTCTCATCAAGCATCTTCGATAAAATCCTGCGAAGCCGTTCCGGATTAACAAGGGCGAGAATTCCACGTTCGGCCTCACCCAAATGGCCAGGCCCTGTAGGGTGAATGGAATTCATAAGTTCTGGCATCCTCCGTTGGCGCTCCATTATCTGCATTAACGCATCGGGGATATTTTCCCTCTGTTCCTTTTCAATAACAGATGTAGCGCACAATGGCAGGAGACCCACAAGTGAACGTACCTTGAGCCGCTTGGCACTGCCATCGGGTAGCCGTAGCAGGTCATAATAAAAGCCATCCTCCTCATCCCACATTCCGTCCGGACCGGTTTTGTTCATGGCCGCAGCAATGAAGTTGAAGTGCTCAAAAAACTTCACAGCCATGTCTTCGTACGAAGGGTCATATTTGGCTAATTCCATGGCCATTTCCCCCATGTTTTGACTGAAGAGGGTCATCCATGCTGTTCCGTCAGCCTGCTCAAGGCTACCTCCGGTTGGTAACGGAGCGCTGCGATCGAAAATGCCAATGTTATCGAGGCCGAGGAAGCCGCCCTCGAAGACGTTCTTGCCGAAACGGTCCTTGCGGTTCACCCACCAGGTGAAATTAAGCAGCAGCTTGTTAAATATTGACTTAAGAAATTCCACATCTGCTTTGCCTTGCAAGGCTTTATCAGTATAGTAGAGAAACATCGATGCCCAGGCATGAACGGGGGGGTTCACATCGCTGAAATTCCACTCATAGGCGGGCATCTGCCCGTTGGGGTGAAGGTATAAACTACGAAGCATCAATTCCATTTGCTGCTTGGCAAAGTCGGGATCCACGATTGAAAGCGGAATTGTATGGAAGGCCAGATCCCAGGCAGCATACCAGGGATATTCCCATTTGTCAGGCATTGAGATGATGTCCTCATTCAGCATATGGAACCACTCCGAGTTACGGGAATTCCGAAATCCTGAATGTAATGGATTGGAGTTGTGTTCTTCCAACCAATTGTCGCCATCGAAGAAAAAGAACTGCTTGCTCCAGAGCATCCCGGCAATGGCCTGGCGCATCACGTTGGCCTCATCGGCACTTACACCAGGAGGTGTTACCGATTTGTAAAATTCATCGGCTTCACTGAGCCTGTCGGCGAAGACTGTATCAAAATTTTCCCCAAAGGCCGTGTCATTGGTGGCCGGAGAACTGTTGGTGAGCCTGAGGCGAATCACTGAGGATTGACCTGCACCGATATTTACCTGGTAGTGTGCCGCAAGTTTGGTGCCTTGTTTTTCAGGATTCACAGCGTCCTGATCACCAAGTACCACAAAGTCGTTAATGCCGTCTTTTACATGCGGGCTTTCGTTCTCTTGTCCCGGGAAAAGCTTCACGTGGTTTGTTTCGTTCTCGGTGAAGAGTAGCGGCACATTTCCTTCGCAGGAAAACAAGAACCTGCCCAGCAATGGATGAGAAGTCTCAGCCGCGCTTGTCCCTGCCTTTGCCTTGATCTGCTTTAGGCTCGGTTTTTCGGCAGCCCTGTTCGAATCAGCGATCCATACCGACCAATCGTTGCGGAACCAAAGCGTAGGCAGCAGATGAAGGTCAGCTGCCTCTGGTCCCCGGTTGGCAGCAGTGATCTTCACCAGGATATCTTCCGCATCGGATTTGGCATACTCGATGAAGATGTCGAAATACCGGTCCTCATTGAAAACGCCCGTGTCGAGAAGTTCATACTCCATCTCCTCCCGCGAACGTTGTCCGTTCTGCGTTACAAGATCACCATAGGGATAGGCCGCCTGCGGATATTTGTAGAGATATTTCATATACGAGTGGGTCGGGGTGCTGTCGAGGTAGAAGTAGTACTCCTTCACATCCTCGCCATGGTTGCCCTGGCTGTTGGTCAATCCAAAGAGCCGCTCCTTTAAAATGGGATCCTTTCCGTTCCACAAGGCCAGGGCAAAGCAGAGGCGCTGCTTGTCGTCGGAAATACCGGCAATGCCGTCCTCGCCCCAGCGGTAAGCGCGTGAGCGTGCATGATCGTGGGTGAAGAAATTCCAGGCATCACCGTTCGGGCTGTAGTCCTCACGAACCGTTCCCCATTGGCGTTCGCTTAAATAAGGTCCCCATTTTTTCCACGGTTTCTTGTTCTCCCGGGCTTCTTTTAATCTTGTCTTTTCCATTGTTTTGGATTTTTCTAAATATTTTAAGGGTTAATTTCCCCTCCGCTTGCGGCGAGTTGATTTGTCATTTCGAGCAGCTTGCCCCGCCTCTTCTGGCGGGGGATTCGAGAAATAAAAATGCTTCGCACATTGACTCCCCTTCGGCAGGTTCAGGGCAGGCTATTACCATTGACGTATTTTTTTTTGTAACTAAATAACAACAACTTAACTTAATTCTAAATTGCTTTTAATGAGATAAATTAGACTTATTTATAACAAATGAAGTTAGTCTCAATGGCTCGTATACTGTCAGATTGAGCGGAGTCGAAATCCATACTTGTTAAGCTTGTTAAACATGACGATGAAGGGTGTTTTAAAAATCCGATCAGGTTTCTGCTTCGCCACCTTTGATGGTAAACATCCAATTTTTTTTTTAAAATAATTTACACCTCA
>Ga0315290_10003992_pt1 | contig 10622 bp, 7 predicted proteins | sample YL17G12_0_MG_FD_203627 | JGI IMG/M metagenome (GOLD analysis project Ga0315290, IMG submission 203627) | Sediment microbial communities from Yellowstone Lake, YNP, Wyoming, USA - YL17G12_0 | ecosystem: Environmental > Aquatic > Freshwater > Lake > Sediment | place: USA: Wyoming | collected...
TATGAAGAGTTTTTATGGAACAGATCCTAACCAGCCGTTTTTGGAGTTCTTACAAAATTTCAGGAACAAATTTTAAGAGTTCAAATTTTTGAAGGTTCTTTTATAAAATGTGATAATATGTCCCACGCTAAGTATAATGGAAATGGTTATTGATATTGGAATAAAAGGTTTAAAAAATAGGTCATAAGATAAACAGATATCCCTAATTTTGCAAACACGCCGGCTTTAACTTGATGATCATTAAGTTTAATAATTTATCTGAATCAAATTATCAATTCAATGACTAAAATTCCACAACGTATACTCGGAGAAGCATTGTTGTTTTCTGCCGGCAAAGATCCTTCAAAGATCGCCATCATTGTAAAAGGAAAGGAATATCCCTATTCTTTATTATTGGAAAGTGCAGAAAAATTAGCCTTTCATCTGGTGAGCGCCGGAATTAAGAAGGGAGATCGGGTCGCTATCTGCATGGAAAACGCATGGCAGAGTATTGTCTCAATATATGGAACTACGCTTTCCGGCGCGGTTTTTCTGGTAATAAATCCTCAAACAAAAGCCGATAAATTAAACTATATTATAAACGACAGTGGTGCAAAAATTCTGATTTCAGCCAGCACACTTAAACATGAGCTGTCATCTGCTCTGGAAGATAGCAAAACTATTCAGGAAGTTATCATAACCGGCGATGAGCATCAGATAGTTGTTGCGAATTCAAATTTCTTTCTGGTAAATTTTGAAAATATTATTTCCGGTGAAGAAAGCATTGCAAAACTTCCGAACATCATACCCAACGATCTGGCAGCTTTAATATACACTTCCGGGAGTACTGGATTTCCCAAAGGTGTAATGATGACGCACCAATCCATGGTTTTTACTTCCTGGAGCCTTATCGAATATTTAAGGTTATCGGATGAAGATCGCATCTTGTTGCTGCTGCCATTGGCATTTGATTATGGCTTATACCAGTTGCTGATGGCAATTACCGTTGGAGGAACGCTCATTGTTGAACAATCGTTCATCTTTGCAGCTTCTGTTTACAGAAATATTGAAAAGTATAAACCAACCGTTTTCCCCGGTGTACCTACTATCTATGCCATGATGATAGCCTCTTATAAAGAGAGTCCTATGGTATTCGATTGCATACAAAAAGTAACGAATACTGCAGCTGCTTTACCCGCCGAATTTATTCCCGATCTGAAAAGGATATTCCCCAATGCCCTTATTTTTAAAATGTACGGATTAACAGAATGTAAAAGGGTATGCTATCTTGAACCTGAATTGGTTGATTTAAAACCAACTTCAGTTGGAAAAGCGATACCTGGAACTGAAGTATTTCTCTTGTCTGCTGAAGGCAACCCTGTACCATCAGGCGAACCGGGAATATTACATATTCGTGGACCTCACGTAATGCTGGGATATTGGAATAAAGAAGAATTGAGCAGGGAAATGCTCAGGACAGGAAATTTGCCGGGCGAAAAAATTCTTTGTTCCAACGATTTGTTTAAGATGGATGAGGAGGGCTTTTTATATTTTCAGGGACGAACGGATGATATCATTAAAACAAGGGGAGAAAAAGTCAGCCCGATCGAAATTGAAAACATTATCTATAAAATAGATGGTGTAAAAGAAGTTGCGGTGATTGGCATTCCTGATGTAATTATGGGAGAATCGATTGTTGCACATATTACCACTCACGAACTTGTACAATTGAACGAAAAGGAAATTCAGCAGGTATGTATGAGCAAACTGGAAGTATTTATGGTTCCCCAAAAAATCATTTTCTTAACTGAAATGCCCAAAAGTCCCAATGGAAAAATTGACAAAAAGGAACTGAAAAAAATGCTTTTGGAAAATGAATAAGGAAGATCTATATAATAATCTCAAAAATGTTCTATCTGGCAGGCTCAACTTATTGGGCGATAAACCCGAAGAAACCATCGACTCATCGCTGAAAGCATTGTGGCATGCAGCTTCCGGAAATCCGAAATCTGTCGAGGAGGCTATTAAATTAAAATTGGCAGAGCTTACCGAACAACAGGTAATTACGCTTCATGGCCTGATAGAGCAAAGGCTGAACAATATACCACTCGCACATATTACGGGTCGGCAGAGTTTCATGGGTATCGAATTATTATCCGACAGAAGAGCCCTGATACCACGGAAGGAAACTGAGATTCTGGGACGTAAAGCGCTGGAGTTATCCATGAACATTGCCAGGGAAAGGCAAAAAGTTAAAGTAATTGATGTGTGCTGTGGTGCAGGAAATTTAGGTTTAGCCCTGGCATATTTCAATGCCATCGCAGTTGTGGCTGCTACCGACCTGTCGCAGGAAGCGGTTGATTTAGCACGTGATAATATTTTATTTCTGAATCTCGGTGACCGTGTTCAAGCAAAGCAGGGAGATTTGTTTTCGGCTTTTGAAACAGATGAATATTATGGGAAAACAGACCTTATCGTCTGCAACCCTCCTTATATTTCGAGTGCAAAGATTAATAAAATGACTGCAGAGATTTCGGAAAATGAACCTGTTCTGGCCTTTGATGGCGGAATGTTAGGCACTAAAATAATCCTGAAACTTATTGGCGAGGCTCCTAAGTTTTTAACAAAGACAGGCTGGGTGATTTTTGAAATTGGTGTTGGGCAGGGTCCTTTTGTTATGCAGTTGTGCGAGCGATCGGAAAACTACGGCCAGGTGGAATCCGTATCCGACGATTCAGGGAATATCAGGGTAATACTTGCCAGGAAGCAATAATATTTTTCAGTTTTTCAAATTACTTCCGACGAACATCAAATTGCTTCCGAAATAGCATTGTAGTGTCCACCTGTCGCTCCATTAATAATCCTTACATTTGTTTATCCGCCACCAAGTATATAACCCAATGGATATAACGCACCAAAGCCTGCTAAAAGCTGTGAAGGATAGCGCCGCCGAATTTCTGCCTGAAATGATAGGCCTGCGACGTCACCTGCACATGAATCCTGAACTATCAACCCAGGAGCACAAAACAGCAGCTTTCCTGGCCCGGAAGCTCGCGGATTATGGAATTCCTTTCAGGCCAGGTGTTGCCGGGACTGGGATTATCGCCACCATTGAAGGCCGTAATCCGGATAGCCGCACTATCGCGCTGCGCGCTGACATGGATGCTCTACCCATCCAGGAGGCCAACGATGTTGCATACAAATCGCTGATTGCGGGTGTGATGCATGCCTGTGGGCACGATGTGCACATGACTTGCCTGTTGGGCGCTGCACGTATCCTCCACAGGATGAAATCCTCATTCGAAGGTACTATCCGTATCATCTTCCAGCCTTCGGAGGAGAAATTTCCGGGAGGCGCTATTGCTATGATCCACGAAGGTGTGCTGGAAAATCCTGTGCCTGAACGGATATTTGGCCAGCATGTGTTGCCCACACTCGAAGCAGGCAAAGTGGGCTTTAAATCGGGTCGCTATATGGCCTCCACTGATGAGGTTTACCTTACGGTGAAAGGCAAAGGTGGGCATGCCGCAACGCCTGAGCTGAACATCGACCCTGTACTCATCGCATCACATATTGTGGTGGCTTTGCAACAGGTGGTCAGCCGCTCGGCACCTCCTGGTATTCCGACTGTTCTTTCATTCGGGCGTTTTATCGCTGAGGGCCGCACCAACATTATCCCCGACGAAGTGAAGATTGATGGTACGTTCCGTACTTTTAGCGAAAAATGGCGGACAAAGTCACATGCAAAGATTACAAAACTGGCACAGGGCCTGGCCGAAAGTATGGGCGGTAGCTGCGAAGTGTTTATTGACAAAGGCTATCCCTTCCTCGTAAACGATGACAAAATCACGCAGATGTCGAAATATCTGGCTGTCGAATATCTGGGTGCCGGCAATGTAGTCGAGCTCGATCAGCGAATGACCGCCGAAGATTTTGCATATTACTCACATATTATCCCGGCATGTTTTTACCGGCTGGGTGTAAAAAATGCGGATTGGAAGCAGATTCGCAACCTGCATACGCCAATTTTCGATGCTGACGAAGGTAGTCTTGAAATCGGAATGGGGCTGATGGCCTGGTTAGCGGTTGGTGATTTTGGAAATGAGATGCACTGATTTATTGAATTTAAACCCAAAAGAGTTTAATCTGCATTATTCATGCAGAAGATAAAAGACAAAAGTAAAAAGATAAAAGTCAGGCATTTGCAAACAACTTTCAATATTTTTTATCTTTAATCATTAATCTTTTGTTTTTATTGAGGCTTCGGAATTAATCAGGTTAAATAGCGTGAGGTATTTCATAGATAAACTCACATTAGTGGCAGGAAAATAAATTAAATTAAATATATCTGATTTGCTTAACGGGTTTAAGGTTAATGATCAATTTCAACGTAAGGATAGATGAACGTAGGGGATAAGCAATACCGTACCATCTGGATGGAAGGTTCTTCGGTATTTATGATCGACCAAAATGCTTTGCCTTTTAAATTCCGGATTTACGAAGCAAAAAATTACAAGGATACCTGCCGGGCTATCATAACAATGATCACCCGTGGTGCCGGTGCAATAGGCGCAGCGGCAGGGTTTGCCATGGCTCAGGCTTTCCTGGAAGAGGAAATAAGAGGTGAAAGAACAGGAACACACCAATTTATTGAGATAGCCAGGAAGGAGGTAGAAAGTACACGTCCAACAGCCCGTAACCTGTTTTATTCTTCTGAAAAGGTGTACGAAGCAGGATTAAGATCAACTTCAGAAGCATTAGCCAAAGCTCAGCAACTGGCTAATGAAAATGTTGCTGATGCCCTTAAAATAGGGGAACATGGTAATGCGCTGATCAGTGAAAGATGCAGGATCCTTACACACTGTAACGCCGGCTGGCTGGGCTTTGTGGACTGGGGTAGCGCCCTTGCGCCCATATACGTTGCGCATCGCTCAGGTAAAAACATATTTGTTTTTACAGATGAAACCCGCCCCCGCGGCCAGGGTGCAAGGCTTACTGCATGGGAGCTTCAAAACGAAGGTGTTCCGCACGTGATAGTACCTGATAATGCCGGGGCGCACCTGATGAGCAAAGGCATGGTGGATATGGTAATCGTGGGGGCTGATCGTGTCGCTGCCAATGGCGATGTGGCCAACAAGATCGGAACCTTCGGGAAAGCTATAGTTGCAAAGGAATTTGGTGTGCCATTCTATGTGGCTGCACCACTTTCCACATTCGATCTCTCAATCACCGACGGAAGCCACATACCAATCGAAGAGCGCAGTGCTGATGAAGTGCTGTACCAAAACGGTCCCGATGGTCATGGTCAGATTCATCGTATCCGCATTGCTTCGCCCGGCTCAGGAGCGATTAATCCCGCATTCGACGTTACGCCTGCAGGTTACATTACCGGTATAATTACCGAAAATGGGATTATACCGCCTACGAAGGAGGCGATTTTACTTTTGAAGAAATTATAAGTTTTAGATAATTCTTATGACCAAAACAATTTCCGACATGGCACTTTCTCCCAACACCTGCCCCTGGCCTACCAACGATGCGCTCATGATCGAATACCACGACAAAGAATGGGGTGTTCCTTTGCACGACGATCAGAAATTATTTGAATTCATGCTGCTGGATGCTTTCCAGGCCGGGCTTAGCTGGAAAACAATCCTTCATCGCCGCGAAGGATTCCGGAAAGCATTTGCTGAATTCGATCCTGTGAAGGTTGCTGCTTTCGATGAAGCAAAAATTGAGGAACTGATGCAGGATACCGGAATAATCCGAAACCAATCGAAAATTCGCTCTGCAGTGAGTAACGCGCAGGCTTTCCTAAATGTGCAGGAGGAATTCGGGACATTCGATAAATACATCTGGCAGTTTACGGGAGGCAAATCTCTGGTAAGTGATTTAACCGGATTATCCACCATGCAGGTCTCCACGAAAGAATCCGATGACATGAGCAAAGATTTAAAGAAGCGCGGTTTCAAGTTCGTGGGCACGACAATTTGTTATGCCTTTATGCAGGCTGCCGGCATGGTGAACGACCACATGGTCTATTGTTTCAGGTATAAGGAATTCCAGAAGTAATATTTTGAATTCATAATAACCTTGTTCCCCTGACCTTTTTAACACTATGCCGGTTTAATCAAACCTGTATAAAAAAGGGAATTCTGAACAAACCTCACTTCACTATACGTTATTTCCCGCCCTAAATCATGAATTATCTGTGACAGGGAGGAACCCCTGTTCTTTATTAAATAGTCGGAAATGAATTTATATTTTTCAAAAGAAACAAGACGCAAGACATCTATTTGTCCATTTCCCACATAAACACAGAGGTGTCCTTCGATAGTAGAAACTGAAAGTAATCGTTCGGATGCAATTTCAGGAATTGTTCTTCCCGCCATGAACAGATCAAAACTCGTTTTATGTGTTAAACCTTTCTCAGTTTTTTGTTTGGCAGGGGTGTCAAAGACTTGCAGTTCTTTTTCAGAAATTTCAATATTATTCAGTTTGAGATAATGCCTTATTATTTCTATAATTTCCTTGCCGAATGATTTCACTTTCTTTGCTCCAAATCCCTTTATTTTTAGAAGTGCCGCTTCAGAAACAGGCATTTTATCGACTACTTCATAAAGTGTTTTCTGCGGAAGCACCATGTATATTGGCAGCCCTAGTTCTTCCGCCGTTGTATTGCGCCATTCTCTCATTTTTTTATATAACTCAGTATTCGATTTACCTGCTGATGAACCAATGGGAGACATCGCTACAGTACTGCGTTTAAAGTGGAGTTTTTCGATTGCTGCTTTTGCTTTTACGTCGAGATAAGTTTTTACATAAAAGCCAGTAATGCAAGCCCTAAAACATGCTGATTTTATAAACGCTTCCTGGTATAGATTTTCGATACTATCTTTCAGCGTTTTCTTTAATGCTTTATTATCCGTTTCAACTTCCAGCTTTTGAAGTATTTCACAAACATGCAGATCCGTTTTTTCTGCAAAGTAAGCACTTGCTTTTTTTATACGTTCCTGCAGCGCATCATGTCCTTCAACCATCGGCTGAACTGACAGTAATTGCCCGATCTGTGATTTGAATTTATTGGAAACACCGGTCAATTCCGTATTTACAAATTCATTCATCGTAGCAAATGTTTTTGCAAATCCCGGAATCAAAACCGAAGAATTTTCCCTGATGATTTTCTGTGTATGGTTCAATCGCCTTTGCAGTGTTACAAAATCAATTAATTCAGCTATCAATGACTGCTGATAGACAATTTTCGATTCCGTCAATTCTTTTTCGCCAGGTTGGTTTTGTTCAACTTCCTGTGAGAAGCCGGTTATACTCAGATCACTTTTTATTGAATTATGCGCTATTGGCGAACTAAGGATCAGGCCTTCAAAAGTCTTGCAGCGGCTGAGCGCTACATACACCTGTCCGTGGGCAAAGGCAGCATTGGCATCGATAATCGCTTTTTCGAAAGTAAGTCCCTGGCTCTTATGGATGGTGATGGCCCAAGCCAGTTTCAAAGGGTATTGCGTAAATACCCCGACCTGGTTTTCTTTGATTTCTTTAGTCTGTTCGTCGATCGTGTATTTAGTATTTTGCCATTCTGCCGGTTCCACGGGGATGATTGAATAATCACCTTCACATTTAACATGAATGATGTCGTCTTCAATTGCGGTAATTACGCCAATTTTTCCATTGTAAAACAGCTTATCGTGCGAAATATCATTTTTTACGAACATCACCTGCGCACCAACTTTCAGCACAAGTTTAAAATCGGTCGGATAACTGAATTCCGGAAAATCACCCTCGACTTTGGCAGTAAAAGTATGTGCCTTTTTGTTGAGTTTGTTCAGCTTTGCTTCATTTATTGATTGAGACTGATAATTATGTGTTGTAAGTGTGATGTAGCCTTCGTCATCAGCGTGGGAAAATCCCGCGATATATCTTTTATTCAGTTCATCCAGCGCTTCTTTATCTATTTTATTATCGCGGACTTTATTTAACAATTTGATAAAAGTCTCGTCCTTCTGCCGGTAAATATGTTTTAGTTCAATACTTAAGAATCGGGTTTTCTCAAGAGCCCGGCTACCAAAAAAGAACAAGGTATCATAATACTGCTTCAGTATTTCCCATTCGTCATTTTTTACGACCGGTGCAAGTTGCTGCAGATCACCAATCATAAGTAATTGAACACCTCCAAAAGGTTTGTTACGGTCTTTAAACCGGCGCAGAACCTCATCAACTGCATCCAGTAAATCGGCACGAACCATGCTGATCTCATCAATCACCAGCAGATCGAGGCCACGCATGATACTTATTTTATCGCGGCTAAACTTCCGGGCTCTGTCGGCAGCGGTTGCAGGGTTGTCAGTACTTCCAGGGCCTGACAGCAAATGATTTTCAGGAATATGCGGGCCAAAATGCATCTGAAAAAATGAATGGACCGTAACCCCTCCGGCGTTGATAGCCGCCACGCCTGTGGGTGCGACTACAATCATACGCTTTGGCGAAAGTGTTTTCAGGTTACGCAAAAAAGTAGTTTTACCAGTCCCTGCTTTCCCGGTGAGGAAAATATTGACATTGGTCATCTGCACAAAGTCGAAAGCCAGTTGCAATTCCGGATTAGGTAAAGCATTATTCATGTTTCGATTTTCAGGGTGAAGTCATACTTAATAGCAGCAGAAACAGGACTAGCTCCCGGGATTCTGTATCGTGCAGGTGTAATAATTGCATGATTCTCAACGCAGAGTATGCATATACAGAAAAAAAGTAAAGTGGTTGTTGAAATCATATAGCCACTGCTTCTGCCCTGAATGAATTTCATGCCGCGAAAAATTTTAACGAATTTAATCATTCCGGCTAAATGATGCGAGCCTTGTTAATAAATAACTAATTCCTTAATCATATATTAGAAATATTGCCTGATTAAATGTGTATATACTGCACCTTAGCACTATTCTCGCAACATTCGGATTTATTGATTTTGTTTAATGATTTTATGAATAGAAACTTCTATATTTTAAAACACAATTTTAGTTGATCCATACAAATTTGACTTATCATTATTTTCAATACCTATCTTTGCACCACACTAATCAATAACACCTTGTCCAATCTGCCTGTCGACAGCTGGCTCCCTCTCACACGCGACGAAATGCTCCGGCGTGGCTGGGAACAACCCGATGTAATCCTCATTTCGGGCGATGCCTATGTGGATCATCCTGCGTTCGGCACTGCTGTGATTGGGCGCATTATTGAATCTCTTGGTTATAAGGTGGTAATTGTGGCCCAGCCCAACTGGCAGGACGACCTGCGCGATTTCCGAAAGTTTGGCCGCCCACGCCTGTGCTTTGCTGTGAGTTCGGGTAACATGGACAGCATGGTTAACCACTACACAGCAAATATCCGCCTGCGTTCCGATGATGCATACACACCCGGAGGCAAAGCCGGCTTCCGGCCCGATTATGCCACAACTGTTTACACAAAACTGCTGCGAGGTATCTATCCGGATGTGCCGCTGATAATCGGCGGAATTGAAGCCAGTATGCGGCGTCTCACGCATTACGACTATTGGAGCAATACGCTCATGCCATCTATCCTGGTAGATAGTGGTGCCGATATGCTGCTTTATGGTATGGCAGAAAAATCTCTGAAGGAATTACTCTCGCGGCTGGATACGGATCATGCCATCAGTCAGCTCACAGACATTCCACAAACCGTTTTCCGCTGCTCTGCAACGTCGGTGCCGTCGCACCCGGAATGGAAAACCAAACTTCTGCCTTCGCATGCGAAATGTCTTGCGGATAAGGTGGCTTTCGCCATGTCCTTTAAACATATCGAACAGGAGTCGAATCGCATGAATGCCAGCCGGCTTGTGCAGAAAGCAGGACAGGAGGCTGTGGTTGTGAATCCGCCTTATCCGCCCATGGCAACAGGCGAACTGGATGCCGTGTACGATTTACCTTATACACGCCTGCCGCATCCGCGTTATGCCAGGCGTGGCGTAATACCCGCCTACGAAATGATCCGTCATTCCATCACCATCCACCGCGGATGCTTCGGAGGCTGCGCCTTTTGTACGATATCAGCCCACCAGGGCAAGTTTGTGACCAGCCGCTCGGAGGTTTCTATCCTTAGTGAAGTGGATGCCGTTGCACGCATGCCCGATTTTAAAGGCTATATCAGCGACCTTGGCGGACCTTCCGCCAATATGTACCGCATGCAGGGCAACGATCCTGACATGTGCGAGAAATGCAGCAGGCCGTCGTGTATCCATCCATCCATTTGCCCCAACCTAAATATCGACCATAAACCACTTTCCCGTCTATACAGGCAGGCGGCTGCCAGGCCGGAGGTGAAGAAAGTTATCGTAAGTTCCGGTGTGCGCTACGATATGCTGCTCACGAACAATAATGCGGATGATGAGCGCTTCGGGCTAACTGCGTATATCCGGCAACTGGTCGCCAACCATGTTTCGGGGCGGCTTAAAGTGGCACCGGAGCACACTTCCGACGAGGTTCTAATAATCATGAGGAAGCCTTCCTTTAAGTTATTCAGGGAATTCCGGCAGAAATTTGATGCCATCAACCGCGAATGCGGCCTTCAGCAGCAGTTGATACCTTACTTCATTTCGAGCCACCCTGGCAGCCGGA
>Ga0315290_10003993_pt1 | contig 10621 bp, 6 predicted proteins | sample YL17G12_0_MG_FD_203627 | JGI IMG/M metagenome (GOLD analysis project Ga0315290, IMG submission 203627) | Sediment microbial communities from Yellowstone Lake, YNP, Wyoming, USA - YL17G12_0 | ecosystem: Environmental > Aquatic > Freshwater > Lake > Sediment | place: USA: Wyoming | collected...
AGGTCGAGCACTCCGCCTTCAAGGCGGTTGCGGTACACACGATACGGTCCGCGCCCGAGCCAGCGCTTCGCCGTCAGCGCCAGCGCGGGCACGTCGAACGTGACGCCGAGCAGATCAACGTCTCCGTCGCAGGCGTACTCGTAGTCAAGGCGCGCCTTGTCCACCGCCGACCCGATCCGCCACGTCACCCGGCGCAACGCTCCACCATACTGCGCGTCGACGACGACGTCGCGCCCTTCGGTGCGCCAGGATAACGACGTGAGTGCGCCGGCATCGGGCACCTCGACGTGCGTGCGTCCCTGGCCGCGGTAGGCGGCAACGCGGGGCCCGTTCCCCACCGGAGAGACAACCTCGCCGCGCCGCCACTGGCTGAGCCGCCCCGTGGTTCGATCGAACCGCATCTCCCCGGCCGACCCTGTCACCACCACGGCGCGTTCGTCCGATCGAACGGACGCTGTCCGGCCCGCCGGCTCGGCCGGGTCCGGCCCGGAGCGCGGGACGGCCGCCGACCACGTCCACAGCGCTTCGCCGGACGGTCCGCGTGCCGTCACATGGACAACGGCCGCGCGCCGCCAGTTCGGCGGCAGTCCCAGCGCGAGTGTGCCCGACGTGCGAGGGGCGAGGGGCGGGCCCTGAACGGCGCCCTGGGCCATGACCGTCCGATCCAGCCCGGCCGCGCCTGGCGACGCGAACTGCAGCAGCTGCCACTCGAAGCGGCAGCGATCGAGGCTGGTGAAGTCGTACGCGTTGGTCAGGCCAACCGCGCCGTCCCATGCGGGCGAAAGGTCTCCCGCGGCATCGGTCGGCAGCACCAGTTGGATCGGCGACCAGATCTGCTTGACCGAGAAGTAGCTGCCCTCCTTCTCGCGGTGCGGCCCCACCATGCCGTCCGGGGCCTGGTTGCCAGCCGTGTCGATGCGGCCATTCTGGTCGGTGCGCACGACCCCCTCGTCGGCCCACACCCAGATGAAACCTCCGGCCACGGTCGGGCTCTTGCCCATCACGTCCCAGTAGTCGCGCAACCCGGCGCCGATCCCGCCATCGTACAACCCGTGGAGGAACTCGGTCGGCATGAAGATCTGCGGCCCGGCACTGAGATTGACGGTGCTGTCATACCGCTCGTAGTGGTCGGTGTTGATGCCGTCGTGGACGGCAAACGGATGGAGCACCTTGCGGCCCTGGGGATCCCACTTCGCGAACTCGTCGTCGTTCTTCTCGTTCCAGCCGCCCTCGTTGCCGTTGTCCCAGAACAGAATGCTCGGGTGGTTCACGTCGCGGCGGATCATCTCGCCGATGAGCCGCGCCCCGATGGCTGTCCCGTACGACTTCTGCCACCCTGCCAGTTCGTCGAGCACGTACAACCCGAGCTCGTCGCAGGCCTCGAGGAAATGTTCGTCTGGCGGATAGTGGGACATGCGGACGGCGTTGAGGTTGGCCTCCTTGATCAGCCTGGCATCGGCGTAGCTCTGGTCGCGCGACACGGTGCGGCCGGTCTCGGGCCAGGCGGCATGCCGGTTTACTCCCTTGAGCACGATCTTCGTTCCGTTGAGATACACGCCGTCGCGCTCGCGGACTTCGATGGTGCGAAAACCGAATCGGGTGGTCGTCGTATGGAGCGGCCGGCCGTCAACCGACTCGAGCGTGACGCGCACGGCGTACAGATGCGGCGATTCCGCGGTCCACGGATGCACCCCCTCGATCTGCCCGCGAATCTCCGCCCGGCTGTTGCCGGGCGGCACGCCGGCCCGCAGTGGACTGCCGACGGGATGCCCGGCAGCGTCAATCACCTGCGCAACCACATGGGCGTCGCGCGTGGCTCCCGTCACAAACACGTCAAGGGACACGCGGCCATCGGCCCGCGCGTCGATGGCGGTGCGATCGATGGCGACCACCGGACGCGCCTCGAGCCACACGGGGCGGAAGATCCCGCCAAACACCCAGTAGTCGGCGGCCCGCTCTGCGTTGTTCACGCCGCGACTGGCCGACATCTTCGCGACCGTCACCTCCAGCAGGTTGGGTTCGCCAAACTTCAGCAGCCGCGTGATGTCGTAGTGGAACCGGTAGAACGCGCCTTGATGCGTCTCGCCCGCCTGCTGCCCGTTGACCCACACGGTCGTGTCGGTCATCGATCCGTCAAAGACGATGCGCACCTGCCGATCGCGCCAGGTCTCCGGCACCACGAACGCATGCCGATAGAGGCCCTGCTCGTGGCCCACAGGTGTCGCGTCCGCGTTGATCTCGTTCCCGTAGTTGTAGGTCCCGAAACCCTGCTGCTCCCAGCACGAGGGCACCGGGATCGTCGTCCATGTGCGGCTACCGCGCCCGGCGGTGCAGAAGAAGTCCCACCGGACCGCATCCTCGGGCCCGCGGCCCGACAGGAACTGAACCGCCGTCTGAGGGGCGGCCGGCAGCTGGACGTGCACGGGGGTCTGCGCCAGCACGACGCAGGCCAGTCCAAGACATCCAATCCGCAACGATCGCGTCCCGAAAGCCATTCTCGACACGGGGCGGTTCCTCAATCGAGCACAGCGTAGCGCGTCTCGGAACGATTTGAAAGCAGACGAAGAAGGAGCCGGAAACCGCCGCGGTTGAAGGCGCCGGTCATCCGGGGATCGGCACGGTGAGCCAATCTGGTCCCGGATGGCGCATGATAAGACATGCGCATGTGTGTCGGGGTGGCGGCCTGGATTGGGATCGCGGCAACGGTCGCGCTTGCCGGGCAGGCGCTGAGCAGTCCCACCGCGGCGGGATGGCAGGCCTATGTCGCCGCCACCGAAGCGCGCGTCGCCAGCCAGCGCGGGCAGGCGCTGACAGGCAGCGCGGCCGTCGATCAAAGACAGATCATCATCGAGCGGGTGCGGATGAAGGGGCCCGGCGGCGACCTGGAGGTGCCCGACGCCACGGTGAATCACTGGCGCGGCCTGGCGCTGATCCCCGGCGCCCGCCTGGATGACATGCTGTCGCACCTGGAGAACGAAGCGCCGCTCACTCAACAAGGAGACGTCCTGGCGTCGGCGGTGCTCGACAAGCGGCCCGGCTGGCTCAAGGTCTCACTCAGGGTCCGTCGGTCGTTGGTGCTGTCGGTGGTCCTCGATACGGAACACGAGGTGACCTTTCAGCGGCACAGCGCGACTCGTGCATCCAGCCAGAGCACGGCCACGAAGATCGTGGAGGTGGCCGACGCGGGTACGCCTCGCGAGCGGGAGAAACGGCCAGACGAGGACCGGGGCCTGCTCCGGCGGTGGAATGCCTACTGGCGCTACGAGCAGGTTGATCGAGGCGTGCTCGTGGAATGCGAATCGCTGACGCTCAGTCGGGCCGTACCGATGCTGTTGAAACCGATCGTTCAGCCGCTGGTGAGCGGGCTGGCGAAACAATCGATGGAGCAGACGCTCATCTCGTTCCGCAAACGTTTCAGCGCGCCCGCTACTGCCAGCGGCTCCTAGCGCGACGGGGGCCCAAGCTGCCGGGCGGCCGCCCTGGTCGTCGCCGGCTCGACGATCGCAAACGCCACCAGGACCGCGACCGCGGACCCGACAAGAAGCGTCGCTGCCCTCGGATGTTCAGCGCCATACATGATTCCGGCCACCAGTGCCGCCGCTCCCAGCGTGGTGTCGGCCAGGCGAATCCATATCCCGACGCGCTGGCGCTGGCCGAACCAGTCATCAGGAAAGGACCGCAGCGTAAACCAGAGATGCCCACGCAGGATGATCGCGGCAAGAGCGCCCACCAGAGCCACGAAAAACAGTGATTGGCCCATCGGGCTGATGGCCCACGGGCGAGTCAGCCAGAGGCAGTAGAGGAGAACGCCGTATCCAGCGCTGATGATCATCTGGTGGAACTGCCACCACCAGATCGCACTGGAGACGGCTGCCGGCGGCTCGGGCGCAGCCGGGGTGAGGCGCGCCGCGCCGGCGCCCGGACGGGGCACCAACGCAGCCAGATCAGCCGCCACGTCGTGGGTGAACTGGTACCGATCCGCCGGATCGTTCGCCAGGCACCGGGCGATGATGGCGTCCAGGGCTGCCGTGTATGGCGCCGGGACGTCCAGCGGCACCCGCACCTGGGACGACGCGAAGGGGTGCGTGCCACTCGCCAGCTCGTGCAGGACGATGCCGAGCGCGTACAGATCCGATCGATAGTCCACGCGGCCGCCGTGACGTTGTTCCGGAGACATGTAGGCCGGAGTGCCCGACGAGGGCCGGATCTCCGGCGACGGACCGAGGCCCGCCACGCCGAAGTCCACGATCTTCACCCGCCCATCGGTCGTCCGCAGGACGTTCTCGGGTTTCAGGTCGCGATGCACGACTCCACGGTCGTGGGCGGCCGCCAGCGCCTCGGCAAGCCCGAGGCCGGTCCCGATCACCACGGGAAGCGGCAGCGGCCCATGCTGCAATTCCTCGCGCAGTGTCTCGCCCCGGACGAACTCGGACACGAGGTAGAGTTGGCCTTCGATCTCTTCCAGCGCATAGATGGTGGCGACGCCCGGATGCGACAGCATCGCGGCCGCGCGGGCTTCATGCCGAAGCCGATCGCGGCGCGCGGGGTCGCCCGCCCACGCGGCAGGCAGCGCCTTGAACGCGACCATGCGGCCCAGCCGCGTATCTTCGGCCAGATAGACGACCCCCATCCCGCCCTGCCCCACTTCGCGGACCAGGCGATACGGCCCGACCTGCTGGCCTTCGCGCGTGAGGTCGATCGCCGGCGTGTCGAGAAAGGCATCCGCCTGTTCGTGAAACGCCAGCAGCGACCGAACCTCGTCACGCAGGGTGGCATCGTCGGCACACGCCTCGTCGAGAAACGCCGCGCGGTCCCGGGGCGGCCGTTCGAGCGCTGCGTGGAACACGCTGCTGGCGTCCGCCCAGCGGTCGGGAGGCATCGTCGTCACGCGCGGCTCCCGGTCTGCAGTTCGCGCATGAGCCAGGCTTTTGCGATCGTCCAATGGCGTTTGACGGTCGCGGGCGACAGGCCAATGGCCTCGGCCGTTTCTTCGACGGTCAAACCGCCGAAGAATCGGAGCTCGACGATGCGGGCCTGGTGCGGGTCCAGGCGGGACAGATCGGCGAGGGCACGATCGAGCGCCACCAGGTCGAGCGACTGCGCGTCAGTCGTCAGCAGGCCGTCCTCGAGCGTGACCTGAACCTGCGGGCCTCCGCGCTTGGCGGCGGAACGGGCGCGCGCGCGTTCGACGAGCAGCCGACGCATCGAGATCGCGGCGATCGCGAGGAAATGCGTGCGATTCTGCCACTGGGGATGTTTGTCCTTCAGGAGCCGGAGATACGCCTCGTGGACCAGTTCTGTGGCCTGCACGCTCCGGGCGCGCTCCCGACGCAGGTAGAGGTTGGCCAGGCGGCGGAGCTCTGTGTAGAGTTCCTCGACCATCGGCGACACGACATCGACCGGGAGAGGTGACATGCCAGGGCATGATATCTCGTGATCGGCGGGATCGCCGCAGTCCTGCACGGCGTGCCGCGAGCGACCCGCAGGTGGAACCGTGGCCCTCATCGGCCACGACCACGGCGCTTGTGCCGCCCGGGCTGCCGAGATCGAACATGGCAGGTGTTCTGGCCCATCGCGGGCCGTGTTATCGTTGCGGCGTGACGGGCAGCCCCCGAAGACACGCGAGGAGTGCGACTGTGGCGGTGAAGCGAGTCGGCGTGCTGACAAGCGGCGGCGATGCCTCCGGCATGAATGCGGCGGTGCGGGCCATCGTGCGCACGGGTCTTGACCGGGGCCTCGAGGTCTGGGGGATCTACGAGGGCTACCGCGGGTTGATCGAGGGCGGCGACAAGATCCGCCCGCTCTCGTGGAACTCGGTTGGCGGCATCATCCACCGCGGCGGCACCATCATCGGATCGACCCGATCGGAACCCTTCCGGTCGAAAGAAGGCCGGCTCAAGGCCGCGCGCAACATGGTGGCCGCCGGCATCGACAGCCTCATCGTGATCGGCGGAGACGGCAGCCTGACAGGCGCGGAACTGTTTCGCCGCGAATGGCCCGAACACCTCGCCGCCATCAGCAGCGAGCATCCGCCCGCGGCAGACACAGCATCGCCCAGCGGTCAGCTCACTGTCGTCGGGCTGGTTGGTTCGATCGACAACGACTTCCTCAGCACCGACATGACGATTGGCGCCGACACGGCGCTGCATCGGATCACCGAGGCCATCGACGCCATCTGCAGCACGGCATCGAGCCATCAACGGACATTTATCGTGGAGGTCATGGGCCGGCACTGCGGGTACCTGGCGCTGATGGGGGCGATCGCCACGGGCGGCGATGCCGTGTTGATTCCGGAGTGCCCGCCGACCTCCGCCGACTGGAGCGATCGGCTCGTTGCCGGCATCAGGGCTGGCCGCGACGCGGGCCGCCGCGACGCCATCGTCGTGCTCGCCGAAGGCGCCACCGATCACAACGGCGACATCATCACGAGCGCCCACCTGCTCAGCCTGCTCGAGAAGGGATTGGGCGAAGCGGTGCGAGTCACGGTGCTCGGTCACGTCCAACGCGGCGGGTCACCCAGTGCCTTCGACCGCAACCTCGGCACCCGGATGGGCCACGCGGCGATTGACACGCTGCTCGGTGGCCATGCCGCCACGCAATCCCAGGTGGTCGGCATCCGGGGCAATCGCGTGGTTCGGGTTCCGCTGACCGAGGCGGTCGCCCAGACCCGCGACATCAACCAGATGCTGGCGGCGCGGCAGTTCGAGCGCGCGCTCGCGCTCCGCGGCCGCAGCTTCAACAACTCGGTGGAGACGCTGAACACGCTGCTGCGTGCGCTCCCGCATCCCGTGCAGGACAACCAGCGCAGGATCAAGGTCGGCGTGATCCACGCGGGTGCGCCAGCGCCGGGCATGAACACAGCCGTGCGCGCGGCTGTCCGGCTCACGCTGGACCAGGGCCACCAGGTATTCGGCATCCGGCGCGGCTTCGCGGGATTCGCCGCCGGCGAAATTCGCGAGATGAACTGGATGAGCGTCAACGGGTGGGCGGGCATGGGTGGCGCCGAACTTGGCACCAGTCGCGACGTGCCGGCCGGTTCCGACCTGTACGCGATCGCCCGCGCCATCGAAACGCACGGCCTCGAAGCCCTGCTGGTGGTCGGCGGATGGGAAGCCTACGAATCCGTCAACCGCCTCTTCGACGAGCGGCGCAACTTCCCGGCGTTCACCATCCCGATCGTGTGCCTGCCAGCCACCATTGATAACAACGTGCCAGGCACGGAGCTGAGCATCGGTGCCGACACCGCGCTCAACAGCATCGTCTGCGCGGTCGACAAGATCAAGCAGTCGGCCGTGGCCGAGCGCCGCTGCTTTGTCGTCGAGGTGATGGGCAAGCGGTGCGGCTACCTCGCGCTGATGGGAGGGCTGGCGACCGGCGCCGAACGCGTCTACCTGCACGAGGAGGGTGTGACGCTCCAGACACTTGAGACCGACCTCCGCATGCTGGTCAACGGCTTCAAGCAGGGCAAGCGGCTCGGCCTCATGATTCGGAACGAGGACGCCAACACGATCTACGACACCACGTTCATGTGCAAGCTGTTCGAGGAGGAAGGCGGCCATCTGTTCGACGTGCGCGCGAGCATCCTCGGCCATCTGCAGCAGGGCGGCGATCCGTCGCCATTCGATCGCATCCAGGCGACCAGGCTTGCACGCCTGTCGGTCGAGTTCCTGATCGACGAGGTCGGACGGTCGGGTCACGCTGCGGCCTTCATCGGATCAATCGAGGGCAAAGTCGAGTTCCACTCGTTCGAGGACTACACACGAATGATCGACGCGCCGAATCGGCGCCCGAAGAATCAGTGGTGGCTCGAACTGCGGAGCGTCAACGACGCGCTGGCACAGCCTGCTCCGCGCGGGGTGGCGTGACGGGACCTGGCGTGGTGTGAGGTGGCGTGGTGTGAGGCGGCGTGGCGTCGCGCGGGGACGGGATGACGCCGGCGCCACAGCCCGAGGGCGTCACGCCCCCGGGCCATGGCGGCTCAGCCGCTTGCCGATCTACTTGCCGATCTTGATCAACTCGACATCGAAGACCAGCATGCCCCTCGGCATGCCTGGCTGGCCTTTGTACGCGAGGTCTTCGGGAATCCAGAACCGGCACTTCTGGCCCTCGACCATCAGCTGCACGCCCTCGGTCCAGCCGGCAATCACCTGGTCGAGCGGGAACGCAATGGCCTGGCCGCGCGAAACCGAGCTGTCGAACAGCTTGCCGTCGGTCGTCCATCCCGAGTAGTGCACCGTCACGGTCTGGGACGACTTCGGGTGCGCCGTGCCGGTGCCGGGCTTGAGCTCCTTCCACGCGAGGCCGGAGGAGGTCTTCTTTGCGTCGGCAGGCGGAGCGGCAACATCGGGCGGCACCGTGAGCACCTCGGGCGGAGGCGGCGGTTGGGTGATGCCGAGCAGTTCGACGTCGAACACGAGCAGGCCTTTCGGCTTGCCCTCGGCGCCCTTGTACGCCAGCGCCTCCGGAATCCACAGCCTGCGCTTCTCGCCGACGACCATCAACTGGATGCCCTCGGAAAATCCGGCAATCACCCGATTCACCGGGAACATGCTGGGCTTGCCGCGCACGACGGAGCTGTCGAAGGCCGCCCCGTCGGTCGTCCATCCGGTGTAGTTGATGGTGACCTGCTCGGTGGGCTTTGGGGTGGCGGTGCCGGTGCCCGGACTCAGGATCTTCGTGGCGAGGCCGGACGCGGTCTTCACGGCGTCGGCCGGCGGTGCCGCCACATCAGGCGGAGCGGAAGGTGGAAGCGGCCGGGTCGTCACCGGCGGGTTAGCAGGAGCCTGCTGCCGCGCCGAGGCGGGCATGGCGGTGACCGCGACGAGGGCGGCCGCGCAGGCCAGAAGGGCGACGGGACGGAAATGCGAGCGTGTCATTCGGTAGCCGGTTCCTTTCGCTTACGAGGTGCAGCAGTGCGCGTCCGCGGCTTGCGGGGCGCGGTGGTCTTGTCTTTGGGGGCGGCCGCATCGGACCTCCGCCGTCGCCGCGGCTTCGCGCCGGCAGGCTCTGCGTCTGCGGCCTGTCCGGCCACATCCGACGTCTGTTCTCCACGGCCGGGGGCGGAGGCCTCGTCGGCAGCGGGAGCCCCGGCCGCGTCGGTCGCGACGCCCATCGCCCCGCCGGCCTCGCCGTCGGGCACAGGTTGGTCGCCCGGTTCGCCAGCTCCGCCGCCGGCAATCGCCGCCGCCTCCGCGTCGGTCACCTCGGCGGGCCACGACGGGGCATGCACCGGGCGCAACTGCGGCCCCTGGAAGACGCGCAGCACGCCTTGCCGATCGCGTTCGACCCTCACGATCCCATCTCGCTGAACGGCACGGAGAATCTCGACGAGGTTGCCGTGACGCCGTTCGTCGAAGCTGGGATCGACCGCGCGCATCGCCTGCTTCACGTTGCGGATGTACATCGGCCAGCGCGGAATCGCGCCCGGCGTCTGCAGCACGCGCTGCAGCAGGTGGATGCCATCGATGATCGAGACCTGGGGCTGCGGGGTCTCCTCGGTCGCAACGGGCTGCGCGTCTGGCTCGCCCCCGGCCGCCGCGATGGGCGCCCCTTCCGATTCCGCCGCCGCGGACTCGCTCAGATCGGCGGCGGCAGCGCCATCGTGCTCTCGCAACTCCACCATGACGCTGCGGCCCGCGCTCTTGAGCGTGACCAGGCCCGACTCGGCCAGCTTGTCGGCGAAGTCGCGGAAGCTCGACGCGCCGTAGTCGCGCTCCGAAAACGTCGAATCCAGCTGCAGCAGCGTGCTCTTGAGCAGCCCGAGTTGCGGCGTCACTTCGCGATCGGTGAGCAGCTGCAGGGCGCGCGTCACCAGCGGGAACGCCTTGTTCACCGGCGCGGTCTGCAGCTGGGCTGACGAGGGCTGCGCGGCAGCCTGGCGATCGCGACTCTGGCCCCCACCGGCCGCCCGGCGGCTGGGCTGGCGAATCAAGTTCTCGTACGCGATGAACTCGGTGCAGTTCTTCTGGAGCACCATCGCCGTGAACTGGCGCCCGCCGACGACGAACACCTTGCGGTCGTACTGCTTCAGCTTCTCGACCAGGCTGATGAAGTCGCTGTCGCCGCCGACGATCACGAACGCGTTGATGTGCGCGTGCGTAAACGCCATCTCGAGCGCGTCGAGCGCCAGGTTGATGTCGGCGCCGTTCTTGTCGCCGCCCGGGGTCATGTTGCGCTGCACCATGCGCACGGCGTGCTGCGTCAGCAACCGGCTGTAATCCCCGACCCGCTTCCAGTCGCCATAGGCGACCTTCGTCACGACCTCGCCGCGCTCCTTGACGGCATCGAGCACGGCGCCCACGTCAAACTCGCGATTCAGCGTCGTCTTGACGCCAATCTCGATGTTGTCGAAATCAATCAGGACGGCAATTTTCAGCGAACGTTCTTCAGAGGCCATGCCTCATTCCTTTTCTTGACGATCAGACGTCCAGCTCGCGGGCATCCTCGGCGCGCTCCATGATGAAGCGGTAGCGCGCAGCCGGATCCTTGCCCATGAGCTCGTTGATGACGCGATCGGTCACAATCTGGTCGGCCACCTCCACACGGAGGAGCCGGCGGGTTTTCGGGTTCAATGTGGTTTCCCACAACACTTTGGGCATCATCTCGCCGAGGCCCTTGAAAC
>Ga0315290_10004000_pt1 | contig 10611 bp, 10 predicted proteins | sample YL17G12_0_MG_FD_203627 | JGI IMG/M metagenome (GOLD analysis project Ga0315290, IMG submission 203627) | Sediment microbial communities from Yellowstone Lake, YNP, Wyoming, USA - YL17G12_0 | ecosystem: Environmental > Aquatic > Freshwater > Lake > Sediment | place: USA: Wyoming | collected...
TCGGCCCCACCGGCGTCGGCAAGACCGAGCTGGCGCGGGCCCTGGCCGAGTTCCTCTTCGACGACGAGCGCGCCATGGTGCGCATCGACATGTCGGAGTACATGGAGAAACACACGGTGGCGCGGCTCATCGGCGCGCCCCCCGGCTACGTGGGCTACGAGGAGGGCGGGGCGCTGACCGAGGCGGTGCGGCGCCGGCCCTACTGCGTGATCCTCTTCGACGAGGTGGAGAAGGCGCACCACGACGTGCTCAACGTCCTGTTGCAGATCCTCGACGACGGCCGTCTCACCGACGGCCACGGGCGCACCGTGGACTTCAAGAACGCGCTCATCGTCATGACCTCGAACCTGGGCTCGGGGGCCATCCAGGGCCTGCGCGAGGCCGAGCGCGAGACCATGGTGCGGCGCGTGCAGGACGAGCTGAAGGCCCACTTCCGGCCGGAGTTCCTGAACCGCATCGACGAGGTGGTGATCTTCCACGCCCTCGGCGAGAAGGAGATCGAGCGGATCGTCGCCATCCAGGCGCGCAAGCTGTCGGCGCTCTTGCGCGACCGCGACCTGACTCTTGAGCTGACGCCGCCGGCGGCCAAGGCCGTGGCCCACGAGGGCTACGACCCGGCGTACGGGGCGCGGCCGCTCAAGCGGACGCTCCAGCGGCGCGTCCAGAACCCGCTGGCGCTGCAGATCCTGGAGGGCAAGTTCGCCCCCGGGGACACCGTGCGGGTGGACTTCCGCGGCGGGGAGTTCGTGTTCGAGAAAGCGGAAACCAAGGCGCCGGAGGGCGGGAAGCGGTAGGCTGCGGCGCAGGAGGGAAGCGCCATGACCCAGCCCGAAGCCATCGAGCAAGAGGCCGGCCCGATCGATCCGCTGGCCCGCGTCAAGATCTTCATCGGCATCCAGGTCTTCTTCCTGCTCGTCTCCATCATCACCGGCGGTTTCCATTTCCGCGCCTGGTCCATGCTGGACAGCGCGCTGCTCATCCAATCGCTCGGCGTCACCGGTCTGGTGGTGGTGCTCGAGGGCGCGCGGGCGCAGCGCCTCGCGTTCCGGGTCGCCATCGCGCTCTACCTGCTGGCGGTCCTCGACATGGGGATCAACGTGGTCATCTCGGGGATCGTGGGATGGCAGTCGGTCCCGGTCTAGCGGCGCGGGCCGCCTGAGGTGGCCGCGCTGCCCATCGCTCCCCTCGACGCGCTGCTGGCATTTGCCATCGTCGCCGCCGGTGCGGCCGTGCAGGCTTCGGTCGGCTTCGGGATGGGGCTGGTGGCGGCGCCGTTCCTGGTGTTGATCGACCCCGCCTTCGTGCCCGGGCCGTCGCTGACCGCCGGCCTGGTGCTCACCCTCCTGGTGGCGCACCGGGAGCGCCACGCCCTCGATTTCCATGGGTTGAAGTACGCGATCGCCGGCCGGATCGCCGGCACCGTCCCCGCCGCGCTGCTGATCTCCGTGATCTCGGCGGGCGCTTTCGAGACGGTCTTCGCGGGGATGGTCATCCTGGCGGTCGTGCTGAGCGCGAGCGGCGTGACCTTCGAGCCGACGCCCCGGCGCGCGGCGATTGCCGGGGCGCTGTCGGGCTTCATGGGCACGCTGTCGTCGATCGGCGGGCCGCCCATGGCGCTGCTCTACCAGAACGCCGAGGGGCCGCGCTTCCGCTCGACCCTGGCCGGGTTCTTCTCGGTGGGCGTGGTGATCTCGCTCGTGGCGCTGGTGGCGGTGGGGCGCTTTCGGCTGACGGACCTCCTGCTGGCGGCGGTGCTGATCCCCGGCGGGCTCGTGGGCTTCGCACTGTCGCGGTTCGTGGCGCCCTGGATGGACCGGCGCGGCGTGCGGCCCTTCGTTCTGGGACTCTCGTTCCTGGCGGCGGCCGGGGTGCTGTGGAGGGCGGTGCGATGAAGAAGCGGACGGCAAGTGACGAGCGGGCCCGCGTCATCCTCCTCAATAAGCCGTTCCACGCGATGTGCCAGTTCACCGACGCCGCGGGCCGGGCCACGCTCGCGGACTTCGTGCCGGTGCCCGGCGTGTACGCCGCCGGGCGGCTCGACTTCGACAGCGAAGGCCTCGTGGTGCTCACCGATTCGGGGCCGCTGCAGCACTGGATCAGCGACCCAAAGAACAAGTTCCCGAAGACCTACTGGGCGCAGGTGGAGGGGGCGCCGCCCCCCGAAGCCCTGGGCCGCCTCGCACGAGGCATGCGCCTGCCGGATGGCCCGACCCGGCCGGCCAAGGTCCGGCTCATCGCCGAGCCGGAGGTTTGGCCCCGCGACCCGCCGATCCGCTTCCGCAAGGACATCCCGACGGCGTGGATGGAGATCACCGTCTCCGAGGGCCGCAACCGCCAGGTGCGACGCATGACGGCGGCAGTCGGCTTGCCGACGCTGCGGCTGATCCGCGTGCGCGTGGGGCCGTGGGAACTGGGGACGCTGAAGCCGGGGGAGTGGCGGGAGGTGCAGCCCTACGCCATCGACCGGGTTGCCGGAGCCGGCTGGCGGGCGTAGCATCCAAGCGTGAACCCGCCCCCGAAGTCAGGGGGCGTTTCCATGTCCGGTTCCCCTCCAGTGCCGCTGAGTCAGCACAAGACGAAAACCCGCACCCCTCCGTTGGGCGGTCCATTCTCCGCTGTCCACGAGCCGGCCAGGCCCAAACCCAAGCTGCTCGTCCAGATCCGCGAGGCCGTCCGGAGCCGCCACTACAGCCTTCGCACCGAGAGAGCGTATGTGGGGTGGGCGCGCCGGTTCGTGATCTTCCATGGCAAGCGGCACCCGGAGAGCCTCGGGGCCGAGGAGATCGGCGCATTCCTCTCCCACCTCGCGGTGAACGGTCGGGTCAGCGCCTCCACGCAGAACCAGGCGATGAGCGCGCTGCTCTTCCTCTACAAAGAGGTTCTGAGGAAGGAGGTGCCCTGGATCACCGACATCGTGCGCGCCAAGGAGCAGCGGCGCCTCCCGGTGGTCCTCACGCGCGAGGAGGTGGCCGCGGTCCTGGGCAGGATGAGCGGCACTCCGCGAATCATGGCCATGCTCCTCTACGGAGCCGGGCTCCGGCTGCTCGAATGCTGCCACCTCCGGGTGAAGGACCTGGACTTCGAGCGAGGGGAAATCGTGGTCCGGGCGGGGAAGGGCGGCAAGGACCGGGTGACGATGCTCCCGAGGGTCGCCAAGGGGCCTCTGGCCGAGCACCTGGCTAGAGCCAAGCACCAGCACGACGAGGACCGGGCCCGCGGCTGGGGGTGGGTCGCCCTTCCGGGCGGGCTGGAGCGGAAGTACGTGACCGCCGGCCGGGAGTGGGCCTGGCAATGGATCTTTCCCGCGACCCGGACCTACATCGATTCGGAGACTAAGCGGCGGCGGCGGCACCATTTACACGAATCGGTCGTGCAGAGGGCGGTGAAGGAAGCCGTCCTGGCCGCCGCGATCGCTAAACACGCGACATGTCATAGTCTGAGGCACTCGTTCGCCACGCACCTCCTGGAAGACGGTTACGATATCCGCACGGTCCAAGAACTGCTGGGCCACCGGGACGTCAACACGACCATGATCTACACCCACGTCCTCAACCGGGGCGGAAGAGGCGTGCGGAGCCCGGCCGACCGCCTGTAGCTTGCAGCCCGCGGCGGGCGTACACTACTTACAGCCACAAGCTACGGAGCGCGGCGCGCCAGCGGGCCTCCGTATAAGACGAAGGGTGGGGGCAACTTCGCCGCCCGGACGAAGTCCCACCCGCGCCTTTACACGGGTCTGTGAGCGCTCCCCGACGCCTGCACCGTAGGGCAGGGCGAACGCCCTTACCAAAGGGCAGTCTACTTAGCGTTAGGCAGATGGAAAGGAGTCGCACAATGAAGCGACTGCTGGTCGTCTCCCTTGTATTGCTTGCAGTCACGTCGTCGCGTTCCGGACCAGCCACTGCGGGCGCCCTGCGCGACGCACTCTGCCCAGAGAGTTGCGCGCCGTTCTGCTCCAACCGCGCCGTCGTCGACACAACCTTGAGCGACGAAAGCTGCTACTACCATATCGGATACGACATCCCGGCGGGGACACTGTTCGGTATTTGCGGTGGGAGCCTCGGCTGGTGTTACGTCTACTTCACACAAGTCCGAGACGACTTCATCGTCGAGGGTCTCGCGACGGGGACTCCCGTGAGCTTGACGGCGTCCCTGGACTTCTCGGCCTCGTGGTGGTGCGGCGCGTGCCTCGGCGGCAGCTCGGTGTCAGCCCGGCTCACCGAGGGATCATCCAACACCTCCGTCTGGTATTCAGGGTGTGACTACTACTCCCCCGATTGCGATCACCAGCTTGACAGCACTCTGACGGTGACGGTCTCCGCGATAGCGGGTACGCCATTCCGCATGGCCTTCGGGCTCCACTACCAGGCCGGGGAAGCCATGGCGACTATCGAGGGAGCGTTCCACTTCGCCGGGCTTCCCCCTGGCGGTGTCATCCGCTCCTGCAACGGCTACGTGCAAGACTCTGTACCGACCCGCCCTGTGACCTGGGGGAGGGTCAAGGCGCTGTACCGGTGATTGCTCGGGGAGCCGGAGGAACATCTGCCTAACTGGCCGCTAGAGCCGGCGCCCTTCGGGCGCGGCTCAGCGGCGAAGCGTTAGACAGCTGCAGAGGAGAAGGAGGCCGACAATGAGAGCAGAAGGTGTGCTTGCGGTTCTCGTCGGGCTATGCCTGGCAATGCCAGCCGGCGGAGCCGCAGTAGAATTGCCGCTCCCGGACCTGGTCGGTGAGTATGCCCCGTCGGCGAATGAGCGGGTGGTGATGATCCAGCTGCCGGCACTGCCGGAAGCGATTCATGGCGCCTGGCTGCGGTTGTCGGGCGTTGCGGAGGTGGCTCAGATTGCTTGCGACGAGGGCGGCGTGGGTCCCTGGCCTTCGCATATCCGGGCCCTGATGCCGGACGACCAGGGGCGCATCTGGTCTGTGGAGAGGCTGATGGAGTCGGCCGGGGCCTATGCCTGGACGGCTGCTTTCGCCACGCGGCCATCGGAGCCGGCAGACTGGAGCTTCCTGCTCGACGGGCAAGCGGAGTTGACCCTTCACGCAGGCTTGGGAGCCATCCCGCTGGGCTGCGTCGTTCAATATGAGCCGACGGTGTGGATTCAGGAGGCGGTGTTCATTCTTGACGCTGATTTCCCGGTGCCCGCAGAGGCGAGCACGTGGGGTCGCATCAAGGCGCTGTTCCGATAGACATCGGGCGAATCGTGACAGCTGTCTAACTGGCCGTATCTGGACTCCTCCCGCAAGAGACTTCGAGGCGATCGAGGACGGGCGAGGTACTGACTGCAGCCGTATCTCCGGCCTCTGGGTGGAGCGCATAGGCTCCGGGCCATGATGGAAGACGCGCGCGAGGAGCCAATCGCTAAGAGCGGCCTCAGGGGCCAGGCGAGTTATCGGCTTGTCCTCGCGCCGGTCAGGACCGGAACGCCATCGTTCGATGCTCTCGAAGCAGCCGGCGGGAAGGTCGTCTTGTTATTGAGTGACTAGCGGTGGCTCAGGCGGCGAGTTCCTCCTCTTGGAAGCGGGTTTCGGATCTCCACACGGCCCAGACGATGCGCGCGAGCTTGTTGGCCAGCGCGACGGTGGCCTTGTTGTGACCGCGGAGTTGCTCAAGCTGGAGGGCCCAGGCGCGCAGGCGATCGGGTCTGGGCAGGCGATGGGCGTGGCAGAGGACGGCGCGGGCGCCGTGGATGAGGAGCATGCGGAGGTAAGGGTCACCACGCTTGCTGATCGAGCCGAGGTGACGGGAGGAGCCGCTGGAGTGTTCGCGGGGAGTGAGGCCGAGGTAGTTGGCGAAGCGGCGGCCGGAGCGGAAGCGGTGGACATCGCCGACGAAGGCGAGCAGCGCGGTGGCGGTGAGCAGACCGACGCCGGGGACGGAACGGAGGCGGGCCACGACGGGGAGGTCCGCGGCGAGGGTGGCGAGTTGGCGTTCGAGGGAGCGGGTGTGGGATTCGAGCTCCTCGATCTCGGCGCAGGTGTCGGCGAGGGTGGGATGCAGGGCGGCGGGCAGGGGGGAATCGGACCCCGCCAGGAGCTGGCGGACCTGCGGCAGGACGAAGCGGGCGCCCAGCGGGATCACGACGCCGAACTCGCGCAGGAAGCCGCGCAGGGCATTGAGGCGGGCGGTGCGGGTGGCGAGCCAGGCGGAGCGCAGGCGGTGGAGAGCGGTGAGCGCCTGCTGATCCACCGACTTGACGGGGATGGGGTGGATGTCCTGGTTGCGGAAAGCTTCGAGGAGAGCGCGGGCGTCAGCGCGGTCGGTCTTGTCGCGCAGGACGTAGGGGCGGGTGGCATGGGGAGGCAGGAGAACGACTTGGTGGCCATAGCCCTGGGCGAGGCGGGCCCAGAAGTGGGCCGAGCCGCAGGCTTCGAGGAGCACGGTGGTGGGGGGCAGCTCGGCGAGGAAGGAACCGAGGCGGGCGCGGGAGAGGCGGCGGCGCTGGTGGATGTGGCCGGGCTGCTGGGAGATAGCGACTTCGAAGATTGTCTTGGCGAGGTCGATGGCAACGGTCGTACGATCCATGGTGGACTCCTCCCTGGTTATGTGGCCTATGAGGCCGAGAGCGACAATGGCACTTCGATGCCGAGCATGTCGCGGGAGGAGTCCATCCCATCACTAGAGCCGACGCCCTTCGCCCGTCACGCGGCGTGCGGGGCACGCCGCCCGCCGGGCTGCGGGCGCGGCTCAGCGGCGAAGCGTTAGGCGGAGGCGGTAGGAGGGTGGGATGAAAGCGCGACTTGTCCTCTTGAGTGCCATACTAGCAGTGGCTGGCTCAACGGGAACGGCCACTGTGCCCGCCGCAGACACGCTGCACGTGGAAGCCGCGAGCCTCAGGGACAGGTCAGAAGTGCGCCCGCTTGATCCTCCCATTCCGGTTCATATGAGTAGCATCATTTCGAATGCAACTGGTGTCCGCGCGTTTCTCGTGGCTCCCAGGAGACCCCTCGGAATCCAGTCGGTCAACGCGGTCCCGACCGACTCAACGTGCCCTAAGGGCACGTTTCTTCTGCGCGCGCGGACGAGTGAGCCGACTTTGCGACCAGATCAGCGGCAGCGACTCCAGGTTCTGCTTACCAGGGCGGACAGCTTTTCCTGGTCACAGCTTGAATGCATCTTCGTACCGTTAGTCGTCTTTGAGTTCGCGTCTGGGCCCGACACGTTGCGAGTCGTCCTCGCCAACAGCTGCGCTGAGGCGTACTACCAACTAGGTCGGTGCTTTCTCGATTCCACGGGGGTCAATCGAGTGGTGCTTCCGGCGGGGCTGCCGTTGGCAGAACTCACCCGGAGTCTGTTCCCAGGTGATTCCGCGGTGGCGGCGGCCTACGAGATGGCCGTGGGCGATGCCAGAATGTGGGAGCGCGTACGTGAGCGATATGACCACTGAATCCCCGCCTAACTGGCCGCAGCAGCCGCCGGGCTCGCGGGGGAGTAGGATCTTAGGCAAATGCGCCGCGGTGCCGCTCGCCCGCGGCTGAGCGGCGAAGCGTTAGACAGACAACGGAGCCGACGCGATGGTGATCAGTAGTGCGATCCGCAGAGTGATTGCGGTGGTTCTGCCGGCAATTGGGCTGGTGATCACGCTAGCTGCTGGTCTGCGCCCGTTTATGGGACCACGAATCATGGCAGGATTCTCCGGGCCGAGGACGATCCTGCATTCGCAAGAGCCGGCTTAGCGAGGAGCAGATCGTGGCCATCGTCGGGGATTCGCAGCGCCAGGGACGGCGTGCCCCACGACTAACGTGTGGGTTCGGGGCAGTGCTCGGGCTAGTGATGCTAACCGGATTGCCCTTGGCGGGGACAATCGCCTCCTCAAATCTCGACTTCGAGGCGGGCAGAATAGGGGAGGTGCCACTAAGCTGGAATGCGCAGGAGGCCTTGGGCGAGAGGTTCTTGGTCGCTGTGACGGCGCAGCGTCCCCACGGAGGGACCGCGTGCGTAGAGATTCGGCGAGATAGCCTGTCAGCCCGCTCCATCGGCAGGATAGGCCGTCTAAGTCGCGCGTTGGGTGCGATCCCGTTTCGAGGGCATCGCGTTCGCGTGTCGGGATGGGTGCGATTCGAACCGCCGGCTGCGGCCTGGGCTTTACATGGCTCGGCGCGTCTGTGGATTCGGGTCAATTTGACAGGAGGGCGTGTCGGGTTCTACGAGCAGATGGATGGGCACCCCATACGTGCCGCAGCGTGGACGTATGCCAGCGTAGTGGGGGAAGTGCCCGCCGAGGCCGACAGTATTCTCTTCGGGCCAGCCCTCGAGTCCGGAGGATCGATGTGGGCAGATGACATTGGCATTGAGCGGCTTGGTCCATTGGATCAGGGCGACCAACCGGCCAGGGTCATCAGCCGACGTGGCCTCCAAAATTTGATCGCGTTCGCGCGATTGCTTGGGTATGTGCGCTACTTTCATCCGAGCGATGAGGCCGCGGAGGCCGACTGGGAATCGTTCGCAATCGCCGGAGTGAGCGAGGTTGAGAGTGCAGAGACGGCAGTGGATTTGCGCAAGACGCTAGAGCGCCTATTCGATCCCCTGGCGCCCACCCTCAGACTCTCAGATCGGAGACTCCCAGCACTGGCGGCTTCATCGCTCGTCGCGCCGGGGCAGGCCGCCGTCCGCTACGTGGGGTGGTGGTACCACGGCTGGGCCGAACAGTCCGACACGCGGCCGTACTATCGGCAACGGATCTGGAAAGCCCTGCCTGCCGCGGCAGATTCCATCCTTCAGCCCGGAAGCGAGGTGAACGTCAACCTAGGGGGAGGCGTTTGGTGTTCCGTGCCGCTGACTCTTTACGGCGACACCATTCGTACCATTCCGGCTGGTCACCCCGTGATTCCACTGCAGCATCGTCCGGATGGGTGGATTCCCTCGGGCAGCGACCGGGCGACTCGGCTTGCTGATGTCATACTGTTGTGGAACGTTGCTAAACACTTCTACCCGTACTTTGGCGACCGCGGTGAAGCATGGCTGCAGGCGCTCCCGCCCGCCCTGCAACAGGCAGCTCTGGACCAAGATCGCTTCGTGTTCATGAATACCCTGCGACGCCTGATTGCCGCGCTTCACGACGGGCACGGTTGGGTCACTGCGGCATTCCACTACCCATGGGTCATGCCCATGGAGTGGACGTTGGCAGAGGGCCATCTCATTGTGCGAGGAGTGGAACCCGCTGCCGTTGATCAGGTGCATGTAGGTGACGAGGTCGTCGCGATTGAGGGGAAACCAATTCGGAGCTGGATTGGGGAAGCCGAGCAGTTAGTGAGTGCGGCCACTCCTCAAGATCGGCGCGTCAAGGTCGGAAACATGATCCAGCTTCTCCCCGAGCCGGACTCTCTGTGGATCGACGTGCGTTCACCCACAGGCGTGACTACCCGATGTCGCATCAGCCGTCGATGGGGCAATTGGGCACACGTCTCACAACGTGACAGCATCGAGGAGGTTGTGCCAGGAGTTGTATATGTCGACCTAAGCCGCGTTGGCCGTGCGAGATTCAACGAGGTCTTGCCGCAACTCGTGAATGCCAAGGCGGTGGTATTCGACGTGCGAGGCGATTGTGACCTCAGCGCTGTGTTGCCTCACCTGACGGACTCGACGCTCGAGTCGCCACGAATGTGTGTCCCCGTCATTCGAGAGCCGGACCAGCACAACATGACCTTCGATGTCACCCAATGGCAGGTTAAGCCAGCTCTCCCGCGACTGAACTCTAAGGCAGCGTTCCTTATCGATGGTCACGCGATGAGCCATGTCGAGACGTTCCTCAGCATGGTCGAGCACTACAGTCTGGCGGCGTTGGTGGGCGAGCCGACCGCGGGGACCAATGGAAATATCGGGATAGTCCGCCTTCCGGGCGGTTACCGAGTCTGGTTCACGGCTATGAGGGTTCTCAAACAGGACGGCTCACCTCATGGCGGCGTAGGAATCTTACCAACAGTGCCCGTTGTGCCGACAGTAGTCGGCCTTATGGCCGGGCGCGACGAACAATTGGAGGGCGCATTGGCGATTCTGAATGTGGCGGGGAACGGAGCCGACTAGGCGGGAGATGGGCGTGGCACCACTGGTTTATGCGGGATTAACTGGCTGCGGCGGACGATTGTCTGCATACCGTGATGGTGACCGCGCCGGTGCTGTTCGTATTGCAGTCGGGCGTGATGCAGATGAGTTGCCGAAGGAGGCAGGATGTTGCCGCGCTGATGCAACAGTCGGACGCGGAAACGAGGGTGGGGGCCTTGCGCTGGCAACGCTTGCTAGCAATCGTGGGAGGCGTGATTTGCGCTACGCGTCGTGTGGCCGGTGGGAGCGGATCGTCTCTATGGTCAGCAAGGCAGCAATGGGGCGGCACTCTACGGTGGGGTCTGCGGCCCGGCTTGGGTTGAGGTGCACCTATAGAACGACAGCGGCCCCCGGGAGCGCGGAGCCAGCAGAAGAGTCGGGGTATGCGCGCATTCAGGTTCCTTGGCTGGAGTAGTGTGCGGAAGCCGTACCGACAGCTGTCTAACTGGCCGCTAGAGCCGACGCCCTTCGCCCGTCACGCGGCGTGCGGGGCACGCCGCCCGCCGGGCTGCGGGCGCGGCTCAGCGGCGAAGCGTTAGAAGGTCGCGCCGCAAGAGTACGGCAAGGATTA
>Ga0315290_10004003_pt1 | contig 10608 bp, 7 predicted proteins | sample YL17G12_0_MG_FD_203627 | JGI IMG/M metagenome (GOLD analysis project Ga0315290, IMG submission 203627) | Sediment microbial communities from Yellowstone Lake, YNP, Wyoming, USA - YL17G12_0 | ecosystem: Environmental > Aquatic > Freshwater > Lake > Sediment | place: USA: Wyoming | collected...
AGACCCCCTCTCCGCAGCGAGGCGGCAGGCGACGTCCATCGCATTGTCCGACGGTTGCCCGGCGATCACCGGGACGACGAGACGGCGGTACTCGAGAGCGAGGGCGGGACCGAACGCAGGTGGCGCCTTGACGGTCTCCGATAGAGAGGCCTTCACGCTCACTCGTCTGTACACGGCATAGATCACGAATCCAAGGACGAGCCAACCGGTTCCGACCCAGCGCGTCGTCGGATTCTGGACGACGATGACGAGGAACGAGATCCCGGTCGCGAGACCACCGAACAGCGCGAAGAGCGGCCAGTCGATCCCGGCCAGCCTGAGATTCGGCCGCGCCCGGAAGAGCGGATCGCGCTCCGGCTTCGTTGCGCGCAGCATCACGAGCGAGGCGTGGGCGATCGTGAACGAGAGCGTTGCTCCGAACGAGTACAGCGTCCCGACGAAGTTCACGTCTCCGGGGAGGATCACGAGGATCGGCGCGATCCCGGCGAACAGGACGAGCGCGAGCGTGGGCGTCTTGAACCGCGGATGCAGCCGCCGGAACCGCTCCGGCAACTGTCGGTACGTCGCCATCGAATACGTGATCCGCGAGGCGCCGATCACTCCCGCGTTCGTCGCGATGAAGAGGATCGTCGCCGCGAGGATGCCGACGTAGATCTCTGCCGCGTCGAGCGTGAGTCCCGTGAGCCCGAGGTTCCTTACGACTCCGAGCACGGGATCGTTCGCGTACCCGCCCTCCTCCGGCGGGAGTGCAAGCCGTGTCGTGAGCTCCCCGTTGATCTCCTCGACCGGGAGCGCCGAGAGCGCGACCAGCGGCAGCGTGAAGTAGATGGCGAAGACCGCGCCTGCCACGAGCTTGTACGCGGCGGGAACGGTTCGCACGGGATCGCGGGCCTCCTCCGCGAGGTTCGAGACGGTCTCGACCCCTGTGTACGCGAGCATCGCGATCGGGATCGAGATCGCGAAGTTCGACCACGTGGGAGCCACGCCCCAGTGGATGTTCTCGACGAGCGTGTCGGGGCTCAGAACGAGCACGAAGCCGACACCCACGAGCATCACCTGGGTCGCGAGGTCGACCACCGCAAGCGTGACCGAGAGCTTCGCTGCCTCCTGGACGCCGACGACGTTGAGCGCGACGAGGACGATGATCACGACGATGCCGCCAACGATGTCCCAGGGGTTGTCCTTCAGCGGCTCCCAGAAGATCGACAGGTAGTGCGGGACGAAGAACGCCGACGTCGCGACCGTGACGACGTAGACGAGGAGCTGCGCCCAAGCAGCGCCGAAGCTGACGATCTCGTTGAACGCGTGGCGGGCGAAGCTCGATGACCCGCCAGCCTCCGGATAGCGGACTGTGCCTTCGGCGTACGTCGCGGCCGTCGCGGCAAAGATGACCCCGGCGATGACGAAGACGAGTGGCGTGAGGCCGAGCGCGTAGACCGCGGTGAGGCCGAGTGCGTAGTAGATCGAGGAGCCGACGTTGCCGTATGCGGTCGCGAAGAGCGCGGGCGTGCCGAGCACGCGCTCCATCTCGACTTCCCGCCTGCGGCGGCGACCGGGCACGGCGGCGAAGCCTACAACGACGAGGGGCCGACTCTCGCCGGCCCCTCGTCAGGTCGTGCTCGGTGACTCTCTACGGCGTCTTGAACAGCAGCGCCTCGGTCGCCTTGGTGGCGCCGCCGCGCGCTCCCGTACCTCGATCACCGTTCGTGAACAGCATCAAGCCGAGCTCCGGCGTGTTCCCCGGGAACGGGCCGAAGTCGTACACCTCCAATGCATTCGCGTCGTTGGTCTTACCCGGGACATCATCGGACCCGTCGGCGTCGATGAACCGCTCGCCGAGCGGCGTCACTGCGAGATCGTCGATCTCGTCGCCGGGACCTCCGTAGTAGAAGTCCTGCGCGACGACATCCACGCCGACGTTCCTGCTCAGCATGTCAGTCCCGGTGAGGCCCACCTGCTCGCCGCAGATGAGGAGCACGGTGTTACCCGTGTTCATCGAATGCTCGGCGAAGAAGAACGCCGAAGCAGCCCCGGTCTTCAGATTGAGCGCCCAGGTCAACTGGCGACCGTCGGCGATCGTCCCGAGCCCCGAGGCGTCACGGTTCAGCACGACGTAGTCGTCTGTTCCATCCTGGTTCGTGTCCAGGTACACCTGATGGCTGACCGGGAGCAGGTGCTCCTGGGGCTCCCAGGTGTTGATCGCGAATGCCCACAGGAACGAGGCCTTCGTCGAGCAGAAGCCGGCCGGCACCGGGAACGTGTTGATGCCCACGGCACGGATGTCCGGCGTCGGCGACTGGCCACCGAGAGCGCCCTCCGGCTGATTCGGGCTCGTGGCCAGAAGCGCGTACCCGTCGTTCTGGGCCGTGCCCACGCCCTGGTTGTCGAGTCCGATCACCTGCGGGAAGCCGCCCGGCACCACGTTGGTCGTGCTGGGCACGACCTTCGCCGCCTTACGCGGCAGAACGTGCCACGGAAGCGTGAGCTTGTCGGACCCGTCGTTCAGCACGAGGTACCCGTCGTATTCGTTAAGCGTGAGCCTCGCCGGGTTCGCGCCCTCACTGCCCGAGTTCATGTAGTTCCCGCGCAGCTTCGAGCCGTCGATTGTCATCGTGATGCCGAACGTGGTGTTATTGCCCTGCCCTGGCTTGACCTCGACCGTCGCAGGCGCGCTCACCGACACTGCTCCGTTCAAGGCGTCGTCGGCGAAGCGGAACGTCGGCGTCACCGAGTAGGTGTGCTTCTTGTTGTCGAGGTTCCGGATGACCACCGTCTTCTTGAGCGTGACGGTGCCGTCAACGTCCACGAACCCGAAGCCGAGCGCGCCGGTCGGCACGTCGGCATCCCAGGCTGCGACCGGTGCGGCGAGCGCCTGGTCGACGCGGACCTCGCCGCCGCCGATGCGCGTGATCGATGCCAGCGCCCCGGTCAGCGGGTCGTTGACGATGTTCGTCTCGCCGTTGTTCATCAGCAGGGCCTTGACCTCGATGGGCTTCAAGCCGTGGCCGATCGCGTTGCCGTTCGGCGTGCCGTTGGCGCTCGTCTTCGTGCCGCCGAAGCCTTCGAGCAGCAGCGCGGCCGAGCCGGCGACCATCGGAGCGGCGCCCGAGGTGCCGCCGAACGGCCCCTCACCGGTTCCACTTCCTGCGATTGCCGACACCGACGCACCCGGAGCACCGATCTCGGGCTTGATCAGAGTCGTGCTCTCGTGCTGCGGCCCGCGCGACGACGAGCCGACGATGCTGCCCTTGAGCGAGATACCCACCTTAGGATCGAAGCGAACGACCGTGTTCGGGAGTCCACTCTTCAGCTTGTTCGCGTTGACCTGGCTGATCATGTAGCCGGGGATCGTCGGCGTACCGCCACCGAAGGAACCCTCGAACGGGTCGCCGGGAGCGACGAGGCCGATGATGCCGATGAGCCCTCCCCCCGCGGCGATGTTGCTGATCTTGATCGAGAACGAGCACGTCCCTCGATTGACCAGCACGATCTTGCCCGCCAGCGAAGCCGAGAATGCCGCACAGCCGTCGAGGTTGCCTCCCGCGCCGTTCCCGTACTGCACCGGCGCCTCGATCGCAGTCGTGAGAGGTGCCGACCAGGGCTGGAACACCGCCGGGTAGTTCCCCGCGATCGCCACAGGTGCCTTGACCTGCATCAACGGCAGGAACGCGCTCGGAACGGCGGTCTGCGCAACCGACAGAGCCGTAGCAGCGCTTGCCGGAGTGCCCGCGATATACGGTTTGTCCGAGCCGTTGCCGGCCGACGCGACCGTCAGCACACCAAACCCAGTGGCATTGTCTACCGCTGCAGACAGATCGTCGTCGAAGGGTTGACCGTAGTCCGAGCCGAGGGACATGTTGATGATGTCGACCCGGTCATTCGCCTTGCCGTCTCCGTTGGGGTCAACGGCAAATTCCATGCCCTGGATCAGCGCAATGCCGGAACAGGACGTGGAGACCGACGAGCAGACCTTCACCGCGTACAGGTCAACAGCCGGAGCGACGCCGCCCTTGCCGCCGATGATGTGGGCCACATGGGTTCCGTGGCCGCCGCCGGTACCAGCGTCGAGCGGGTCGGGATCAAGCGCCTCTGGCGGGCTCCCTGCCGCTCCGGTCCAGGCACCACCGACGAAGTCGTAGCCGCCGACCACCTTCGCCGTCGGGAACGTACCGGGCTCGATGACGTTCGGGTTGTTCGCAGCGAAGTCAGCTGGATTGCCGGAGCCGCCCAGTTTCGCGTGGAGGTAGTCGATGCCGCTGTCGAGGACGGCGACCTTGATTCCCTTGCCCTTGAACCCCTTGGCCTGCACGGCCGACGCCCCGATGTAGGGCACCGTCTCGGACAGGTCCATCTCATAGTTGCCAACCGGAGTCACGCGCACCACAGCTGGGTCGCGCGCGATCTCGGCGAGCTTCGAGGCGTCCACCTCAACGAAGACAGCGTTCAAGACCATCTGAACCCGGCCGAGCACGCGAGCGTTCGAGTCGATGCTCTTGACTCGCGCGAGGAATGCATCCTGCTGCGCCTTGGCAGCCTGCTTCGCCTTCGCCTCGTCCTTGCCCTTCGCGAAGGCCTCCGCGCCGGACTCGGCAGAAAGCCGGATGATGGCCTTGCCGCTGCCTTGAGCGACGAGCCCAGCGCCGAGCGAGTCGGCCGATACGCCACTCAGCTCGATTGGAGCGTCGAGCTTGAGGTCCAGCACGCTTTCCGGCGCCTCGCGCCCGTTTGCTCTGTCGGGTGATGCCTTTGTCTGCGCGGATACGGCAGAGCCCGCGCTGAGTACCAGCGCCAGCGTCACGGTGCTAAAGCCGAGAAGGCGCGCCGTGCGCGCGCGTCGGCTCCGCGGAAATCTGAAATTCATCTTTACGTCTCCCCTTTCGACATTGACGGCCCCCCACAGGGCCTGCCCCTGAAAGCGTCCGGATCCTATTCGTATCGCGCACGCTCTGCAACCACCCAAGTGGCGGAAACGGGGTCAGACGCGTGGGTCTGACCCCGGCTCGCGCGCTAGCCGTGGATCGAGATGAGCAGCGGAATGATCAGGATCGCGACGATGTTCGCGATCTTGATCATCGGGTTGATCGCGGGGCCGGCCGTGTCCTTATAGGGATCGCCGACCGTATCGCCCGTGATCGCGGCTGCGTGGGCATCGGAGCCCTTGCCGCCGTAGAGCCCGTCCTCGATGGTCTTCTTCGCGTTGTCCCAGGCGCCGCCGCCGGAGGTCATCGCGATCGCGAGGAAGATCCCTGTGACGATCGTCCCGATGAGGAGGCCGCCGAGCATCTCCACGCTGATGATCCCGACGATGACCGGGATCAGCACTGGGATGAGCGCGGGCGCCATCATCTCCTTGATCGCAGAGCCCGTAACGATGCCGATGGCATTCGAGTAGTCCGGGCGGGCGGTGTAGTCCATGATCCCCGGGTTCTCGCGGAACTGACGGCGCACCTCCTCGACGACCTGTCCGCCGACTCGCCCGACCGCTTGCATCGCGAGCGAGGCGAAGAGGAACGGCATGAGCCCGCCGATGAACAATCCGGCTATCACCCACGGGTTGTCGAGCGAGAAGAACGTTTCGAGACCGCCTTCTCGGAGCCCCCGTCCGTACTCGTCGAAGAGGATCAGGGCGGCGAGACCGGCCGAACCGATCGCATAGCCCTTCGTCACCGCCTTCGTCGTGTTGCCGACGGCGTCGAGCGGATCCGTGATCCCGCGCACGGACTCGGGGAGGTTGGCCATCTCTGCGATTCCGCCGGCGTTGTCCGTCACCGGGCCATAGGCGTCGAGAGCGACGATGAGGCCGGCCATGGAGAGCTGCGCCATGACCGCGACCCCGATGCCGTAGAGATTCTCGCCGGCTGCGTAGTACGCGCCGACGACTCCGGTTGCGATGACGATCACGGGGAGCGCCGTGGCCTGCATCCCGACAGCGAGGCCCGCGATGATGTTCGTTGCGCTCCCGGTCTGCGATGCGCTCGCGATGTCCTTCACCGGCTTCCAGCGCGTGCCGGTGTAGTACTCGGTGATCGCCACGAGCAGGAAGGTCACAGCGAGTCCGATGAGCGCCGAGCCGTAGAGGTTCCAGAAGTCGAACTCGCCTCCGTCGTACGCCATCGTCACCGGGATGAAGCCCAGGGCGGAAAGGACGGTGGCGACCAGCACGCTGCGGTAGAGGGCATTGATGATCGCGTTCTTACCGGTGCCGACCCGCGTGAAGAAGGTCCCGATGATCGACGAGAGAATCGAGATCCCGCCGAGGGCGAGGGGGTAGAGCCAGAGGTCGGCCTGCTCGAACCCGATCCCGAGGAGCATCACCGCAACCGCGGTGACGGCGTAGGTCTCGAAGAGGTCTGCCGCCATGCCTGCGCAGTCGCCGACGTTGTCGCCGACGTTGTCCGCGATGACCGCAGGGTTGCGCGGATCGTCCTCGGGGATCCCAGCCTCGAGCTTTCCGACGAGGTCGGCTCCGACGTCGGCGGCCTTCGTGTAGATGCCGCCGCCGAGACGGGCGAAGACGGAGATCAGCGAGCCGCCGAAAGCGAGCCCGATGAGGTCGTCCACCGCGGACCCGGGGGTATTCCCGATCCAGTCGGTGAGCACCCAGTAGTAGCCGGCGACGCCGAGCAGCCCGAGCCCGACCACGAGGAGGCCGGTCACCGAGCCCGCACGGAATGCAACCTTGAACGCGGGCTGCAGTCCCTCGCGTGCGGCTTCCGCGGTGCGGACGTTCGAGCGCACCGCGACGTTCATGCCGATAAAGCCTGCGGCTGCCGAGAAGAGCGCGCCGATCAGGAAGCCGAATGCCGTACCCCAGCCAAGCTCGTTGTAGAAGCCGAGGAGGAAGAACGGGACGATCGCGACCACCGCCACCGCCGTGTACTGCTTGCGCAGGTACGCCCCGGCACCCTCCTGGATCGCGCGCGCGATCTCCTGCATCTTCTCGTTCCCGGCCGGCTGCTTGAGCAGCCACCAGGTGAGATACACCCCGTACAGAATCGCCACGGCCGCGCATGCAAGCGCGAATCCGACAGCGTGGTCAACGAAAAAGTCCATGATCCTCCGGTCTCCCGCCCATCACAAAGTGAGCGCCGAGTCAGCCCCGGCGCGGCCGATTATGTATCACAAGCGGCGAGATCGGGCGCCGTGTCCGTGTGCTCGTCAGCAGTCGGCGAGCGCAGAGAGCGCGCGGCAGATCTTCACCCGCGCGCCCACGACTGCTCCCACGCGTTCGGTGAGGAACCGCCGGCGAATCGGCTGCAGGTTGTCGAAGCTTGCAATGCACGAGCTGACGAGACCCTCCTCCTCGCCGAGCGGAATCGCGGTCGGAATCCTGCGCATCGTCCGTGTGATCGGGGCGACGACGAGCCACGTGAGCACTGGGATGGCCGCCGAGCGGGTAACGACGAGAACGGGGCGCCGCTTGTCCTCGGCCTCGGCCCACCAGATCTCGCCCTGCTGCGGATCTACCAAGGTTCCTCGGCGATCATGCGACGAGTCGCTTCGTCCGCCCACCCGAGCTCTTCTTCGGTCTGCGGTTGGGCGGTGTACGCCGCGACCGTTGCCTCGGCGATCCGACGTCGGCGGTGGCGGTCGATGAGCGCGCGGAGCGCCTGCCGTACGGCATCGGAGCGCGACGCGACGATGCCTTCGGCGACAAGCGCATCGACGTCGCGCGCGAGGTCGGCGTCGATGCGCGTGACGAGCTGGCTCATGCGTCCAGTATGACACTTTGCATTGCGGTTTGCAATGCACTATCCAGACGTGTCCTGCGCAGGCTCGGCGACTGCGGCCGCGTACGCGAGCTGGAGGTTCGCGCGCGCTTGCTCCAGATCCCGAACCACCGCGTCGTCCACACCGCCCTCTCTCAGCACCGGCTCGAGCGCACGAAGCGCCTCGATCGCCAGGCGCGCCTGCCCGAGATCGCGCGCTTCCACCGAGACGCGCCGGAAGCCGAGCGAGGCCGTGGCGCTCAGCGCCTGCAAAAGGACGTCGGCGACGCCGACCCGGTCGAGTGCCTCGCGGAGCTCTTCCTCGGTCGGGGGCTCGCCCTCACCCACCGATCTTCTCCGTTGTCTTCACCTGCTCGGCATAGATCTCTTCCAGCGACGCGCCCTCCTCGAACCGCTCGATCTGTCGTTCGGCCGCGTTCCGCTCGGGGACTGCGAGATACGGAGCGGCGCCGATCTCCTCGGCCACCGGCAGCACCCACTCGATGAGCTCTTCGATCCGCTGTCGGGCAGGTATCGGCTGGCCTCGCTCGAAGTCGAGCAGCTCGCCGGAGAGCCCCCAGCGGATCGCGCGCCAGAAGTTCTCCTCGATCAGGCGATGCGGCAGGGGCTCGACAGGCTCGCCCTCGTCGTAGGCCCGGGCGATACGCGCCGTCAGAGCGGCCCCGAAAGCTGCCAGCGATTGCGCCTCGGCTAGATCGGGCTGCCCGTCGCACACGCGGATCTCGACGGTTGGGAACGCGAGATGCGGGCGTACGCTCCACCAGAGCTGCGTGTGCTCGGTGATCGAGCCTGTGCCATAGAGGAAGCGGACGAAACTCTCGTACTCGGCCCAGGATGCGAACGCGTCCGGGACGCCGCAGCGGGGGAAGAAGCGCGTGAAGATCTGCGTCCGCGCCGTGTGCAGGCCGGTGTTCACGCCTTCGACGAACGGCGAGCTGGCCGACAGCGCGAGGAGCTCCGGGAGGAAGTTGCGCATCGCAGCCGCGACCGCGATCGCCCGGTCCGGCCCGTTGATCGCGACGTGGACGTGCAAGCCGAACGTGTTGTTGCGCCAGACAACGTAGCGGAGCAGCTCGTCATTTCGCCGGTAGTGCGGGGTGTCGATGATCCGCTGCTTCTTCCAATCAGCCCAGGGGTGCGTTCCCGTCGCGCCGAGAAGAAGCCCCATCGGCTCGACCACTGCCCGGAGCTCCGCGCGCCGTTCCGCCATCACGGCCGGGATGTCGCTGAACGTCGCCTGGCGGCCAGTCCGGATCTCGACCTCAGATGCGATGAGCTCGCCGACGAGGTGCTCCTCGAGCGACGTACCGCGGCTCGCTGCCTGGACGTCCTCGAACCGGTTCGTGAGGTCGAGCGACTCCGGATCGAGGATCGCGAACTCCTCCTCGACCGCGATGGTGAAGTCGGTGGCGGACTCGAACTGCTCGCGCGACCGCGTGATCAGCTCGTCCGGAGAGAGACGCTGCTCGTCGCCCATGGGCGCACTACAGTAGTTGAAGCGTTGGCTATCGATCGAGCGTGACCAGGCGCTCCGCGACACTCCGCCAACTCCAGCGATCGACGGCTGTACGACGCGCGGCCTGCGAGATCTCGGCGCGCTCGGAGTGTGAAAGCGCGAGAAGCGCCACAAGTTTCGCGCGCAGGTCATCGGCGTCGCCACTATCGAACGAGGTGAGGTCGCGAAGCTCCGGTGGATACTCGGCTTCCAGTCCCTCCGCGATTTCGGCGAGACCCGAATGCCGCGCGACGAGCGGCGGGCAGCCCGTTGCCGCCGCCTCCGCGGCGACCATGCCGAAAGCCTCCGGGAAGATCGACGGGACGACGCACACGTCCGCGAGTGCGAGCAGGTGGACGAGGTGGCGATGGTCGAGCGGGCCGGTGAAGAGTGCTCGCTTTGGATCCGCGAATGCCTCGAGCTCCGCTCGGTAGTCGCCGAAGCCGACGATGACCGCCCGGGCGTCGACGCCCTCGAGCGCCTCGAGCAGCACGTGGACGCCCTTGTTGCGAAGCAGCTTCCCGAAGTAGACAACGGTGGGCGTCTCGTCGGCGAGGAAGGCGGCCAGCCGCTCGGCGTTCCCCTCGTCAGGGAGGCGCTCGTTCACATTGCCTGGGTTCGCCGGATCGAGCCTTGCTTCGGCGATCAGCCCCGTAAGAGCCTCGCCACGGGGACGCGGCCGCCACTCGTCGATGTCGACTCCGGGCGGCACCTCGTGTACGCACTCGACGTGGCCGCACACGTCTTCGAGCACCTTGCGGATGTGACCCGATCCGACGAACACCGCTTCCGCGCGCTCGAGCACCTCCCTCCCCCAGATCTCAAGCTCGGGCCGGCCGCGCATCGAGTACTCGAGCTCGGAGCCGTGGGCCTTGACCGCGTACCGTGCCCCGCTCGCTGCTCCGACAGCACCGCCGAGAAGCACGTGGTTGCAGAAGACGAGATCGGCAGGAAGCTCATCCCGAATCGCTTCGGCGTTCGCCTCGACCCAGCCGTCGAGCTCGTCGCGCGAGCAGTCCTGGAGGAGCTTGACGTCGTACCCCTCGTAGTGGTCGAGGACGAAGACCGGGAGCAGACCGCCCACGTCAGGGCGTACGACCTCCGTTCCACCGAGGTCGTACTGCTCGGGATGCGACTCCTGACAGAAGATGGTGACGTCGTGGCCCGCACGCGACCACTCGCGGGCGAGCTGGCGGGTGTAGACGTTCGAGCCAGTCCCGCCGAGCAGGTACCCGTGCCAGAGAAGAATCCTCACGCCACCATCCTGCGCTGTAGGGGCGACGCATGCGTCGCCTGGCCGTTCGCGTCGGTCGAGGGTGAGGCAAGCCTCGCCCCTACTAGGCTCAGGTCAGATGGAAATACAGGGCGTAGAGCAAGTCAACA
>Ga0315290_10004005_pt1 | contig 10603 bp, 13 predicted proteins | sample YL17G12_0_MG_FD_203627 | JGI IMG/M metagenome (GOLD analysis project Ga0315290, IMG submission 203627) | Sediment microbial communities from Yellowstone Lake, YNP, Wyoming, USA - YL17G12_0 | ecosystem: Environmental > Aquatic > Freshwater > Lake > Sediment | place: USA: Wyoming | collected...
TAGTGCGGGAGCTTGCAGTCCAACCCCTGCTCCTTCAGGTTCCGATACGCCGCATAGACAAACAGTCGGTAGTACCGCATGTCCACGAACCCTCGCGGTTTCCCAACCGCCTTCCAGCATCGCCACAGCACGTAGTTCAGGAGCGAGGCTCGCTCCAAGCCCGGTGGATAGCCGAACACCCGGTAGCGCCAGCGGCGGAGCGCCCAGCGGAAGCCCGGTAGGGGGCAGACGGCAATCGTGAGAGGCATCGGACATGTATTGCCCGACAAAGTATTTATAGCTTGCCGTTGGTACCTACTCCACCCGGATGCTCTTCGGCCCGACATGTCCATGAAGTTCTACGAGTTGAAGCACAGCCCGGCTTTTCGTCAGGTCGAGTTTCCACGGGGACACAACCCAAATTTGGACACTCTCCCCGAGGCTCAGGTCTGCGTTTGGATTTCCTACATAGACGGTTCCTTGCTCAGATGTGGTCGGCGGGATGGGACCATCTGGGGAAGTGTTTATCCAGACCATATCAGGCGCTGGCGCTAGGGCAAGTTCGCCATAGACTTCGAACTGCCAGAACGGTATTCGGTATCGCTGGAGTATCGGGCTATCTTTTCTGTCATAAAGCGCCATTGGTCTCTCGAAAACCGTTATTCGCTCGCCAATATTGTACGGTTTCTGTATCGGAATCCGTACAAAGATGAGTTCAGTGTTAGGCACCATCTTCGGGGCAACCCAGTGCAAGTCGAGTTCGGGGCCGATTGTATCGTCTATTCGATAGCCGAGACGGTCGACGAGAAACTCGCCAACGAGGCTCCGTTCAAACGGCTTATTCTCGGACAGCTTCACTTCCTTCTCTATAATACGTCGGTCTGCCATGTTGTTCACATCTGCCCGCCATAGCGAGCGGAACGATATTTGCCCGCCAGTATTTAGCCTTTGCGGTGGGTGTCTATTCCTCGTCGCCCTCGCCGTCTGACGGCTCCCAGAATCCGTCCCCGAAATCCGCCGACACCACTCTTTTGAGAATATCGTTGATATTGACCGGTGTATAGTCGACCGCCTCGACCGAGACATTGATATGCTTTTCTGTGGGCGAGCGGTTGCTATGGATGTGTCCGTGCACGTTCCAGAAATGCGTGCCCACGGCCAGATACACTGGCTCGTGCGACATTATCAGGAATTTGTGCAGGATGATTGGATACGCAATGACCTCGTGGAACCCGACCTCACGATAGAATTTGTTGCTCTTGGTATCGTGATTTCCCTTGATGAGCGTGATGCGCCCGTTGAGGCTCGCCACGACCTTGGCGAGAATGTCCCGTGGATAGAACCCGAAGTCGCCGAGATGATACACGATATCTTCCTTCTTCACGATGGCGTTCCAGTTCTTGATGATGGTTTCCTCCATGTGCGCAACATCTCGGAACGGTCGCTGCTCGTAGAGCAGTATATTTTTATGCGCAAAATGGCTGTCCGAAATCACGTAGCTGTTCATTTACTCCCCTCCGAAATCGTCCAACGCCTTGTGCTTCTTGCGCCGCACTGCCAGTTGCTCGACCTTCTTGTCGTTCTCCCGAACCTTCGCTATCCGGCCAGCGTCACGTCGTGTCTTACGCCGGTTGCAGGCAGGGCACAGCATCCAGAGATTATCGCGGTCGTGCGTCCCGCCAATGGCCAGCGGAATCTTGTGGTCGGCGACCCAGTCGCTGATATCGTAGTCCAGAACTGGCCGCGCTCGGCAGGATTCGCAGGTGATGCGCCCAAATGTCTCCTTGTTCTGCTTGATGCAGACCTCCCGATAGAAATACCCCTCGGCGTGCATATATTCGGTCGCACACGCCCCGCCGCACCACTTGCGCTTCTTGGGCGGCAGCGGCTTCCCGCAATAACAGCACACGCCCGGCTGGCCCAAGAACGGGAGCGGGACTTCCTTTATCCGCTTTTCGAGGGGCATCGATTGACCCCCCCATTAAATGTACTGTTTCTCCCTCGGGCACCAATATCTCTGGAACTCCGGTATCCATAGTAGCTGGGTTCCGCACGAATGGCAGTTGTACGGCGACTGTATGGGATGCACGGGGAGCGTGCCCTTCTTGGCCTTCTTCTCGGACCCTCCCGGATTCTGGCCCATGATAGCGAAATACTGCTTGACATAATCCGCATTGCAACGGTCGGCACTCTCGACGCTTATCGGATAGTGCTCCGTCATGGGCATCAGGAACTTTACATGATGGGCCTGCTTCCAGTTGTCTGGCGATGCTACAAAAAACTCGCCGGGCGAGACTCTGGGAATCTCCGTGATGAGACTGTCGATGCTCTCGATGCCCTTCACATAACCCTTGAAGAAATCGCGGGTCTTCTCGATGTCCTGATTGGATATCGTGCGCCCCACGAGAATCGTCGATGCGTTTCCGAGAAGCTGATAGCTCGTGGCCGCCCAATTCTGCGTAGCGACCATCAGGGAGCATCCGTACTTCCGCGCTTGCCGGAACAGGGCCGTGAAGGCCCGCTTGCTCACTGGCTGATACGGGTCGGCAGGCATGATGTCCTGAACCTCGTCCAGAATGAGCGCAAACTTGAGCTTCGGGTCTCCGCCCTCGTCAACCTCGGGATTCGTCTGGAGCAGATAGGTGTACACCTGATTGGCCAAAACCGCAGATACGCCTTGCTTTTGTTCCTTCGTCGTAAGTTTTCCCATGTGAATTATGGATATTGCGGTCTTGTTCGGGTCGACCGATGTGAGCAGAAGCTGAATGCTCAGCGGCACGCCCGCCGTGAACAGCAGGCCCTCGAAGCCCGTCATGGTGGCGATGATGTTCTCGATAAGCTTCGGCTTCCGGGTCTTGCCGACATCCTGCATATCCTTCGGACCCACATAGGCTTCTATCAAGTCCCTGAGTTCGGGGAGCGTGGAGGGATATCGGTCGTTATTTCTCGCAGCTTCCAGCACATGATACAGATACGATTTCGTGACCTGATACTCGGCATTGTCGTCGCTGTACTTGTAGTGCATGGCGGCCAGTGTGGCCTCGACGGTCATATCTAGCAGGGCGCGGACATCCTCGTCCTTGAGCTTCGCAGGAATGGGGCGGAGCGGGGAGCAGTTCATTTGGATTCCAGACACCGAGCCGGGCGTGAACACGCGAACCTCGACCTTATCCCTCCAATCCTCGCCCATTGCAGGGCCGTGCTTTTTGGATATCAGGTCTTTCTCGCTCGACAGGAGCGCAAGACTCGACATATCGCCCTGCATATCCAGAATGATTACCGGGATGCCGCTGAGCGCAAGCTCCTCGATGATGCGCTTGAGCGCCACGGTCTTGCCGGACCCGCTGGCCCCCAGTATCGCCACATGCTTCACGAGCGTCTTGCGCGGGAATGTAAAGGGCCGCCTCATTATGTTGCCGTCCTTCGTGACGGTCCAGCCCAGCGTCAGGTTTGCAGACATCTGTTCATTCCTCTTTCATATCATTGCGTTTTATTTCCCGATTGGTTGCCGTTACGACCTTGAGCTTCACTACATGGATGCCTTTCTGGGCGGCAACCTCATACACAGCGCCGTCCCACAGCCCTGTCTGCTTTTTGCAGTTCGGGAAACCGTTTGGTAGCACGACCCGCTTGCTGTTTCGCAACGGGGCTCTGGGAATTTCAAGCGTGATTTTGCCCCTCGCCGGGCTTTTGAATGTAGCGTGTCCATCGGTGTCCGTGAAGTACCCGCGTACTCCGGCGTTGGGTCCGAACATCTCGGCATAACAGAGATACACCGGGCCGTTGTAGGTCTTTAATGACGGAATGACCTCAACCCCGGCTACGGGCAAGCCCCGCTGGTCTCGAACCTCGACCACCATGAAGTTCTTTGCCTGCTTGAAAATTGTCTCGCGACGCTGCAATACCCGACGAGTTACGGTGTTGATACGCTTGCATTCTGCTATGGCCGTTCGATACCGGGTCGCCCTGAGTTTATTTCCGTTCATTTTTCCTTCCCCCTCTTTTTCTCGGCCTCGGCTTCCGCCCAGACCCTGTTGCGTTCGTCAAGAATGCGCTTGATTTCCTTCTCGGCATCCGTTTTCTTCCGCAACGTGCTCGCCCCCGATTCGGGACCGATATGGATGTATTTAAGGCTTATGCTCAACATCATGCCCACGAGAATCCCGAGCCCCAAGAGCAGGCCGGGCACCAGCGGGTTGAACCCGCCGACGATAGCCACGAGTGCAATCATGAGCGCCGTGCAGACCCACAGGCTCGCCGTCCAGAGCCACGCCAAGAGCTTTTTGTTACCGCCCATGTTTCTCCGCCTCCATTGCTGCTAGTAGCTTGATTGTCTCCACTGGGGAAATTTTGAACAGAAGTATCAGCGCCACGGCGAACCGCATCCGGTCGTTATCGCTTATGTCCAGCGTCACCAACCGACCTCCTTGCTCCACTCCCGATGGTCGTGCTCGACGAACCAGTCCAAGTCGAGGAACACCGGGATATCCTTCTTGGCACAATCTAGGAAGAACCAAGTGTCCGGGTGTTGCTTTACCCACGGCTTGTACCGGAAGTGAATGCGCCGGAACAGATAGGCCGGGATAAGCGTGAACCCCAGATGACCCCCGTGCGCCCGGAACAGCCCGTCCGGGGCCTTGGGCAATGTCAGCAGGTCTTTCACGGGCTTGCTCCCCAACTGCGTCATGATGTAGTCGTCGGAACCCGTGCCGTCCTTACCGGGCTTGAGCTTCGGGTCGGCTATCGCCCACGCGGCTTCCTGATAGACCTCGACTCCCTCCGGGGGCGCATAGCCCGGACATTGATGGTTCGAGCCCTGACAGCCTTTGTCAGCGTTCTCCTTCGTAGTATTCAGCCACGTGATGCACTGCTTGCGCTGCTCGCAGAGCACGAGGTCGTCGTTATCGTTCTTCTTGGAGAACTTGAACCTCCGGCTGCTCGACCGCACGCCGTGCTTCGAGGGCCGGAGCTTCGTGACGAAGCTCGCTATCTGGACAGGTTCGTCCACGCGCAATTGTGCGGGTATGAAGTTGTACGCCAGATATTTCTTCTTGTCCGGCGCGTCAACATCGTTGTACGGCATCATGGCGCACATGACCTGCCCCTTGGCCGAGTGCTCCAGCCATAGCTCGATGCGCTTCTTGAACAGGTCGCCGGTCGTGGCGACATCCGCCTCCCAGCTTAGAAAATCCGTATATCGGCGAAGCGCAAGGTCGGCCAGATAATTCTCCTTGTACCAGATGATGCGCCGACTGTTCCACTGCCAGTGGTTCTCCGTGTCGGGCATGTCGTCCATGTCCAGCACGGTGACCGGCGTGCCAGCGGCGTGAAACGCATTATTTATCGCTGTCAAGTCCTCAGCCTTCTTGTCAGGACGGTCGCCGACCAAGAGCACAAAATCGAGCGCGACATTGTCGGGCAGGACCGAGCGCGCCTCGGCGACGGACTTGGCGAGCTTCTCGTAGGCGTATGCCTTCTCGAAGAATGTTCCAGAACCCGCCAGTATCTTGCGCCGCTCGGCCATTTTGCTCACGCTTTCTCTTTGAGCCTATACTCGATTGACCTCACCACTCGCTCGTGCATCAGGCGCAGGCCGGGTTCGATGTCTGGTTTCCTGAGCGCCCTCTCGCACCGTTTCTGTATCCTCAACAAAGTCGCCTTATTGGGCCGGAGTGTGTTGCCGTTGTCGCGACGCATGCGCCGCCCGGCCGGTCCGACCACATAAACCGGTATTCGGATTAGATGTATCTTGGATGCAGATGCAGCGATGTCCACCATTCCGCCACCCGATTCTGAATCGTCCACGTCGGATGGTTCTATGGGGCATAACTCGGTTCGAGAATTTCCGAGTGCTACCTGCCTTGGAATTTCGATGGAGAGCGGTCGCTTGGTTTTGGGAACCTCGAAATATACTCTACCATCTTCGTCGGTTACCGGCCCCCTCAATATAAATGGCGTGGTATATTGGTTATAGATATGGTTGGGGGCGAGCATCGTTTTACCATTTGTTGTGCGTGCGTATAATTGCACTTCAACGCCTTCCAGCGGGCGTAGCTTCTTGTCCGTGACTTCAATCACGACAACGCCCTTCTGCCGCGACTCGATGTGTTTGATTGCCGAGATGCCGCGTCGAATGACCTCGGACTTGTCCGTGCGTTTGCTGAACCACTTGATAAGTCCTGCATCTATTTTCTTCGATAGCTTCGCCGTCACCCTATAGGTTCCGTTCTTTGTTGCCATATCTATTCCTCCTCATATCCGTCTTCGGGCCCGTACCCCATGACACGACAGAACTCGCAGTGTGCATCGTGTTCTTCGAGCGTTTCCGTTTGCTTCTTCACCGCCGCTATTTCCTGCTTGTTCTGTTCGTAAACGCCATAGCTAGCGTAGCCGAACATCAGGGATGCCGTGATGGCTATCGGGATTGCCGATGCGTCCATACCGATGAACCCCTTCTGTATCGCCACAAACAGCAGTAGAATCGATATAATCAGGCCGCCCAAGAGCGCTTCGTCAAGTTCCTTTCGGCGCACGCCCGCCCCTAGCAGGCCCGCCGTGACACAGATTGCGACCCAGTACATGAGTTCCATGTCCATCCCTCAGCATATCGTCTTGATAGTGTGCAGCACCATGGTGCGCACGGCTTCTGCGCCCTCGGGCAGTCGCGCCTCGAAGTTCTGCGCATCGACTATCATGTCTGCAATGCCCTTGTTCGTCTTTTCCCGAATCCATTGGTCTACCCGCGCTTTCGTCTCGGGGTCGAGCGCGTTGAGAATCCCGAGCAGTTCCGGGAGCGTGAGCGTCCCCTGCTGGACTTTCGCCCTGACCGATGGGTTCCAGCGCAAGTAGTTCGACAGCATGGATTGTATGGCGGGTTCGCTCAGCGTGCTCAGCGTCGAGTTCACGATGCGCTCGTACACGTAGTTCTTACTGACTATGGCTGCGGCTTGGGCGTATTCCATGCGGAGCACCAGCTATCCGAGCATATCGAGCGTCTGCGGGCCGGTCGGTTGCGCTTCCTGCCTCAGAGTCGGCGGAATACCCGGTGACGGCGGCCCCTGCGGGGACTGTTGCGTCGCCTTTATATGCGCCTGTAATTCATAGAAGCGCGTCAGAAGCGGGCGGTTCCGCTCTGCCACCATGGGGTCTTCGACGATACGCCGGACCTGCTCTCGGGGTATGGACACGACACACTCCGGCATTCCATCGTTCCGAATCATAATGAGCTTCACCCAATGCTGGCCATACATGCAGATATGCCCTTGTAGCGCCCCGTCATCGGCCGTGTACACCGTTGTGTGATATGGGAATGGGCGAACCTCGGGGTTCGGTGTCATCATGCGTTCCCCCCGGAAGGCTTGACGCGATGCTCTTTAGCATGGGGGGCGCAGTACTTATGCCCGTCCACCTCGACCTGCCAGCCATGGCCGCACCGCTTGCCCGCAGCGTTCACATGCTCGCACGGCGGCTTCTTGACCTTTCGCCCGTCCCCTATGGTTATTCGGGCTGGACGGGCCTCGGGCTCGGATGGTGCCGGAGCCACGGGTTCCACGATGCTGATGGCTTCTGGGGCAGGTTCCGGGGCCTTGGGAGCGATTGTGGGGGCTGGGGCGGGTTCCGGAGCCTTGGGCGGAACCTCGGGGGTCATGGAGATGCTCACCATACTGTGCTCGGCCTCCCGCTTGGCCTTGAGCGCCGCTATCTCGCTCCGCGTCGAGTTCAGGCCGAACTGCGCGAACTGGAGCGCAGCCTCTAGGCTTTCGCCGTCCCGATACATCTTGCTGATTTCCTCGCCCTCGACCTTGATTATGGTTCCCGCATAGGTCGCTAACTCATCGGGCGTCAGCCAATGGGCGTTGTCCGCCAAGAGATTCTTGAGTTCATCAAAGCTCGCCTTGAGCGCCGAGCGATACACAGCCTCGGGAAGCGTCGGACCCTTGGGCGTCACGGGCTGCGGCGTTGGCGACGGTGGAGGTAGATACTGCACTGGCACTGGCGGAGGCGGGAGCGGGGCCTGCGGAGCCGCCATCTGCGCTTCCTGCATGTCCTGCATGGCGTCCTGCTCGAAGCCCGGCGGCACGCGCCGAGCATCCATTGTCGGGGCCGTGTTATGGACCGTAGGCACCCTTGCCCCTGCGGCCCTCGGGTTGGTTCGCTCCATGGCGATGAGTTCATCGGCCGTGGGCGGGTTCGGAGCGCCCCGGAAGTTCTCGGGCGACGGCGGGGCAACGGACGCAGGCGGGAGCGGGAGCGCCGCCATTGGCGCAACCGGGATGTTCGCTCCGCCAAGCCTGTACGCTTCCTCGACCGCTCGCTCTATCCACTGCACTGCATGCGGCGTGGTCAGCACCTTCAGCTTCGCCGCAAGCTCGCTCACGAGCGGCAGAGCTATCGTGGTCTGCTGATTGCGAATCATGACCGCCAAACTATTCGGGTCGTAGCCGGGGTTCGACTGCGTGAGCGCCTGCTTGATGCGCACGATTTCGTCGAACCGCTTCGGGCGATACGCCCTCAGCGCCTTCATGACATTGACCTGCTGGTCGGTCGGGATGTTCGGGAACGCCGCTAGCTGAGAGATGTACGATGAGTACTCGCTCACAAGGTTCCTGACCCCGCGCTGGCGCAACTGCATGAGCTTGCCGAGCCGCTCCTGATTGAGCGCCCCCAACTGGTTCAGCGTGCGTATCGTATCTTCTGGCACGCTCTTGCTCGGATTCGTGTTGTTCTCGACGATTGCGTTCACGACCTCGTCGAGCATCCCGAGCACTTCCGTTGCGCCTTCCTCGACCTGAACCGGCGACACGCCGGTCTGCACCGGCACGCGGGGCATGACGGGTGACGGGCGTGGCATCGCCGCCTGCGGGGCGACGGGCGTTACCGCCGCTGCTCCGGGCCCGACATAGACCGCATCGCCCTGCTGGACGACCGCCCGCTGGGGCGCACCCGGCAGAACCGGGGACGGGTACGGCATCGCCTGCGGCTGGCCCATGGGCGGAGCCGTCTGGCCCTGCTGCTGGAGATAAGAGTTGATGTCGCCAAACCCGGCCTGCTTCGGCACGAGGCGCTCGATGATGGGCCCGACCTGTCCGGCGAGCTTCTCCCCGACACCCATAATCTTGTCGTAGAACGCCTGCTGGCGAGATTCCCGGCGCGCTTCCTTCATATCCTCCAACTGCCACTTGGCAATATCGGGATTCTGATGCAGTCCCATGCCCATCGGGAGCGTCTCGGGGTCGATGCCCTTCATGCGAAGCCATCGCTTCGCCATTGAGTCGTAAGCTGCGCCCGCATCGAGCATCGGGTCGCCCGTAGTGGCCATGCCGGGCGGCATTCCGGGCATACCGGGCATCTGCTGATTGGGCGCTCCGCCGCCGCCCTTCCACTTGCCCGCTTCAAGGAGGGCTTCATCGAGCTTGTTCTCTTGGATGAGCGACAAAAACTTGCGCTTCTGCACGCTCTGGATAAGCTCATCGACATTCATGTCATCGACGGACTTCGACTTCGGGCCAGAGCCCCTGCCCTCATCGCTCGTGCCCATGAGCGCAGCGCGCTCGCGAGCCCGAGAATCCTCTTTCATCCTCATCGCAATAAGTATGTTCTGCGCCTTCTCCATATCTCCGGCCTGTATGAGCCGCGAGTATGTTTCTTCGAGCGTTTCCTTCACCGGGGTCGCTTGCGGGGGCGGAGGCAAATATGCAACGCCGCCCGGTACTGCCATAGACGACGGCGTGTTTGCGTTATTTATCGCATCGGGCAACACATCGTATTCCGCTTCGACTTTTTCCTTGCCCACAGGGTCGACATTGATGATTGTGTACACGCCCTCGCCCTTTTCGGCCCCGCGCTGTCGAGCGATGCGCAGTACATATTCCTTCGAGGGCTTGAACCTACAGCCCTCCTGAATCGTTTCGTTCTTGCTTCCGCCGGGCGTTATAAGTTCGATGCGCCAAGTCTCTGGTCGGTCTGCCATGTGCGTCCCCCGCTGTTTCTGGACGCAATCAGCGCGGTTCAACTATATAAGTATCGCTGTGGGTACTCGGGGCCCCGGAGGGGGTGCGTGTACCTCGCCCCCCCTCTATCTGCGCTGGAGGTTGCGCATTATCGCTCTCGCCGCGTTATGGACCGCGGGGAGCGCGGGGCTTTGCGTGGGAACTATGCCGCTGCCAGCGGGCCCGTTTCGAGCGGCGTGATGCTCAGGATACCGTCCGTGCCGACCGCCGTGATGATGTTCGCCGGGAGCAGTGCGGTGTTCAAGATGAGCACTACATTGTACTGCCCATCGGCCATGCGAGAGAACTCGCTGGGCTGCTTGCTGAGCCACTTGGAGACACGCTTGGTCGCCGCCATGCTTGCACACTGGATTTCGAGCCATTTGGGCATAGTACCCGTATCAGCGTACGGCCTTATATAGCTTTCGCACGGGGCAATCGTAAAGATGCATCCCGTAAGTCCATAGCCTCTTCCCGCATCCGGGACATCGATACAGGAATAGTCCGTATTTCCGTTCCAGCCCCGTCGTGTCGCCTCGGAGTATCGAGATTTGCCACTCTCGCTCGATGATACTCATCCCGCGCCGCTTGTGCTTCAGGAGCCATCTCATGCGGGAGCTATCCGTTGTGTCCCA
>Ga0315290_10004013_pt1 | contig 10588 bp, 5 predicted proteins | sample YL17G12_0_MG_FD_203627 | JGI IMG/M metagenome (GOLD analysis project Ga0315290, IMG submission 203627) | Sediment microbial communities from Yellowstone Lake, YNP, Wyoming, USA - YL17G12_0 | ecosystem: Environmental > Aquatic > Freshwater > Lake > Sediment | place: USA: Wyoming | collected...
CGCCAAGCGATACAGAATCTGCGCGTTGCTCGGGTCTTGCTTCAGGAAGTGCTCGTACCCGGCGATCGCGTCGTCGACCTTCCCCTGGGCGACGAGCGTGTCGGCGAGGCCGATCATGGCGAAGTCGTGGTCGGGGCGCATCTCCAAGGTCTTGCGGTAGTTGCTTGCGGCCCGGACGAAGTCGCGTTTCTTGTAGAAGCAGTTCCCGAGCGTGTAGTACGCGTCGATGACTTCGGGCGCCTCCTTCACGACGCGCTCCAAGAGCGGGATCGCCTCGTCCTGCTTCCCTTCCTTGACGTTCTCGCGGATCTTGTTCAGGCGGTCGTAGATCGCGAGGCGGTCCTTCGGATCGGGGAGCTCGCGCCAGGATGTGCCGTCGTCGACCGTTGTCCCGCCGACGTAGCCGAGCGAGGCCAGCTTGCGCAGCGTTTCTTCGTCCTCCTCGACGGGGGCGGCCGCGGCGAGTTTGGCGATCGACAGACGCTCGAATTCCGAAAGCGTGGAGCGCAGGCGGTCGAGCGTGGACAGCTCGCGCGAGGCGAGGTTGACCGACTCGCCGGGATCGCTCGAGAGATCGTAGAGCTCGGCTTTCGGCGCTTCGATGAAGTGCCAGCGCTTCGTGCGCACGGCACGCAGCTCGCCCCACCCGTAGTGGAACCGCGCGTAGTACGACTCGCTGTAGCCGTCCCCCGGATCGGTGCCGGAGCCCGCAACGAGCGGTACGACGCTCGTCCCCGAGCCGGGAAACGTCCCCGCGAGTCCGAGCAGATCGAGAACCGTCGGCGCAACGTCGATCGAGCGTACGACGGCCGCTACCACGCGGCCGCGCGCTTGCGAGTACGGCGTGGCCAGGATGAAAGGGATGTGCGTGACCTGCTCGTAGATGAAGTAGCCGTGCCCGTGCTCCCCGTGCTCCCCCAGGCTCTCGCCGTGATCCGCCAGCACGGCGATCACGGTGTTCTTCGTGAGGTCGAGTTGCTTCAACTCGTCGAGCAGGCGCCCCACGAGGGCGTCGGTCCAAGCGATCTCCCCGTCGTACGGGCGACCGGCGTATCGGCTCTTGTACGGTTCAGGCGGGTCGTACGGCGCATGTGGGTCGTACAGGTGGACCCACGCGAAAAACCGGCGATCCTTGACGCCGCGGATCCACTCGATGGCGTGGTCGAGCGTCTCGTTTCCGGGGCGCTGGATTTCGCCCATCGAGAGCTTCTCCTGCTGCTTCAGGTCGAAGTCGTCGTAGTAGCGATCGAAGCCCTGCGCGATCCCCCACCGGTGGTCGAGCACGAACGCCGAGACGAACCCGCCCGTCGCGAATCCGTGTTCCTTCAGGACTTCCGCGAGGGTGACGTGCTCGGCCGCGAGCTTGAAGCCGCCGTTGTCCCTCACGCCGTGGGCACCGGGAAGAAGTCCTGTGAAGAGCGTGCAGTGCGCGGGAAGGGTGAGAGGCATGGGCGACACGGCCGCGTCAAAGCGCACGCCGCGGGCCGCCAGGGCGTCGAGGCTCGGCGTCGCGACGTCCTTGGCGCCGTAGCAGCCGATCCGGTCCGCGCGGGTCGTGTCGAGCGTGACGATGACGAGGTTCAGGTCCGCGGCGTCAATACCGCGCGGGAGTGCTCCCAGTCCGGACCGTCTCTGTCCACAGGCGTAGAACAAAAGCGTGAGGACGAGAACTCTGAGGTCGTTCCTGCGGCGGCGCACCAGGACATTGTAAGGGTCGTCGCGTCAGATCCCGCTTTTCGCGCGATCCCCGCCGTGTTAGGTTCGGGCCGTCGCCACGGCGCGACCAGGAGGTGGGTATGCGACTCCGCAACGCGTTGCGACTCGTGCTCTCCGGGATGCTCCTTGTCTTGTCGGCACTGGGAGTCTTCGCGCAGAGCAAGACGACCTCGGCGATCACCGTCATCGTCCAGAGTCACGGGCCCGTCGTGGGTGCGTCGGTCACGATTGCGAGTCCGCAGCTCATCGGGGGCGGGCGCACCCAGGTCTCCGATGCCAAGGGCGGCGTTCGCTTCCCCGAAATCGCTCCGGGCATGTACACGATCACCGTCGTGATGCCGGGGTACAAGACGCTCAGGCGCGAAGATGTGCGCCTGCAGGTCGGCATGACGCTGGACGTGCACCTCGACCTCACCCCGTTCGCGGGGGAGGAGACGGTGACCGTCACCGGGGACACACCGAGCATCGATGTCACCAGCCCCGAGACGAAGAACATCCTGTCCAACGAGATCCTGCAAAACCTCCCGGCGAGCCAATTCCAGCCCGACACGCTGAACCTCGCTCCGGGGATCAATCAGTCGGTCGCCTGGGGTGGCGCGTCGGACACCGGCGTTGCCTGGCAGCTTGACGGCGTGGATACGTCCGATCCCGAGGCAGGCTCCGCGTGGTCGTTCGTCAACTACAACATCATCGACCAGGTCGAGCTCGCGGGCCTCGGCGCCCCGGCGGAAAGCGGCGGTTTCAGCGGCGTGGTGTTCAACTCGACCACGAAGTCGGGGAGCAACGAGGTTCAAGGTTTGGTCGACGCGTACTTCACGAACCAGGACCTCACTTCCGACAACGGCGCACCCGCAGGCATCAACCCGACGCAAGTCAAGTACCTCAACACCACGGTCAACGTCGGTGGGCCGTTCATCAAGGACAAGCTGTGGTGGTACGTCTCGGGCCAGTACTACAACAACGTGACGAACAACGGGGGGCCCGACCGGAACGAAGTCTCGCCTCGGTTCTTCGGCAAGCTCAGCTGGCAGATCAACGCCAACAACAACTTCGACGCCTGGCTCGAGTGGGACAAGTTCGACGTGACCGGCCGCGGCGGCGATTCGCACACGCCCCTTGAGGCCACGGTTACGGAAACGGCCCCGGAGTACGTCTGGAATTTCGCCTGGAAGTCGGTGATTTCGAACAACCTGATCCTGGACGTCACGTTTCAGGGATACACCGGCTCCTACTATCTCGATCCCGCCAGCGGTTACGGCGTCCCGGGGCTCTACGACGGAATCACCGCCGACTACAGCCAGAACTCGACCTACTACTACTTGGCCGACCGCGATCGTAACCAGCTGAACGCGGCGATCTCGCAGCACGTCGCGGACTGGGGCGGGACGCACGATTTCAAGTTTGGCATGGAGCTCGAGCGCTCGACGCTCCGTAGCCGCTATGGCTACCCGACCGGCCAGTGGATCTACAACAATTATTACGGAACGGACCCTGGCGACCCCGACCAATACGGGTACATCGCGACGGCGCATTACTACGGCGGAAGCTACGACCTGAGCGCAACGAACCAGCGCGTCTCGGCGTTTGCGCAGGACGACTGGCAGATCACCCCTCGCTTCACGCTCAATCCGGGGATTCGCCTCGATTATTTCCAGGGGAAGGTTCCGCAACTGGGAAGGGTCTATGACTACTTGGCGCCGGCTCTCCGTCTCGGAGGCGCCTGGAACATCACCGGCGACAACCAGAACTTGCTCAAGTTCCACCTCGGGCGGTACTACAACGGACTCCACGCAACCTACTACTATTGGGTGGATCCCGGAGCGTTCGAGAATAGCGACAAGATCATCGATTGGCCGACTGGACCGCAGGCCTTCCCGACGCGCACCAAGACCTATGCGATCGATTCGAATCTCAAGCAACCGTACATGGATCAGATCGTCCTAGGTTACGATCGCGCGCTGCCGCTCGGCATGGTCTTCTCCTTCACGGGGATCTACCGAGCGTGGGAGCAGTTCGTCGAGACGGTGGCGCTGAATCCCGACTACACCCCCGTCGTCGGCGACGTCGGGGTGAAAGACGCCAGCGGCACGTTCGTGTCGACCGGTCAAACGGTCACGATGTATGACTGGAACAACTTCAACGACGACACGCTGTACGTCACCAACCCATCCGGCCTCAAACGAACGTACAAGGGCGCAATGTTGACGTTGACCAAGAACTTCAAGAACAACTGGCAAATGACGGCGTCGTACGTCTATTCGCAGGCGCGCGGCAACATCGACAACGTTGGATTCGACGGGGCTTCGGACAGCGGCGGACAAGACGCCGGGCCGAGCCCATTCCTCGACACGCCCAACTCCCAGATCAACTGGAACGGGAACCTGACCCACGATCCGACCAACCAATTCAAGTTGCAGGGAACCTACGTCATCGCGCCGGCGCACGTGTGGCTCTCCGCGAACTGGACGTACTACACGGGCGACACCTACACGAAGAAGAGCCAGTGCCTCTTGGTTGCCGCTGAGCAGGATCCCGATCCGCTGGCACCTCCCGTCTGCCATCCTTTTCCTCAGGAAGGGATCGCGAAGGTTCGTTACTTCGCCGAGCCGCGCGGAGATCGAAGGTTGCCGGATTACAACGAGGTCAATTTCCGCGCTGAGTGGCGGCCGCCGGTCGGAAAGAAGGGATCGTTCGGGTTAATCCTGGATGTTTTCAACCTGTTCAACCACGGGCAGGCCACTTCGGTCCAGGACCGCGACAACGGAAGCTTCGATGAGGTCCTCACCTATAACATCGGGCGAAACATTCGATTCGGTGCCCGATACGAGTTCTGAAGCAATCCCTCAGCGAAGGTAGCGGCCGAACCAGTCGACAAGGCGGTGGAGCCGGTCGACGTAGTGCGACGGGACCGACATCGAGTGCGACTCGTCGGGGTAGATCACGAGTTCGGTCGGTAGATTCATGAGCTTCAGCCGCTGGTAGAACTGCATCGCCTGCGTGGGGGGGCAGTTCCCGTCCTTTTCGTTGGCGATCAGGAAGAGCGGCGTCTTGATGCTCGTGAGGGTGGCGCCGGGCGACAGCTCGCGGTAGCGCTCCGCGTTCGCCCACGGCTTGCCGAGCTCGGTGACGTACTGCGTGTGCCACTCGTCGGTGCCGAAGCACGACAGGTAGTCGACCTCGAAGCGCTCGGGGACGCCGACCTTGAAGCGGTCGGTGTGGCCGACGATCCAGACCGTCATGATCCCGCCGTACGACCAGCCGCCCAGGCCGAGACGGTTAGCGTCGATCCATCGGTGCTTCAGAAGAGCCGCGTCGACCGCAGCCATCAGGTCTTCGTGCTCGCGCGTGTGCCAGTCCGCCCAAACCGCGTGCGAGAACGCCTCGCCGTACGACGTGCTGCCGCGATAGTTGGCGCGAAGGACCGCCCACCCCTTCGTGGGGAAGAGCTGGTTTTCGAGCCCCGTGTCGAAGAAGTCGCCGTCGTACTCCTGCGGGCCGCCGTGGATGTAGAGGATCATCGGGTAGGTCTTTTCGGGATCGAAATCTACGGGGGGGTAGAGCCACGCGTCGATCGTGTCGCCAGCCGCGTTTTTCGCTTGGACCTTTTCGGGCTCGACGAGCTTCATGCCGCCCAACGCGGTGTCGTTTGGGCCCAGGATCTTGCGCGCCCCCGTTCCGTCGGCGTTGGCGGTCCACAGCTCGGAGAGCGTGGTGGGTGTCGAGAGCGTGTAGTAGAGGCGTCTTGCCACCGTTGAAAGCCGCACCAAGTCGTAAACTCGCGCGCCGCCCAGCAATTCTTTCGCGTCGCCGCCTCCGCTTGAGAGCGCTGCGATCCAGTTGGCGCCGCGGCGATCGAAGGGGACGACGAGGGTCGCGTCGTCCGTCGACCAGAGGATTCGTGCATGCGCGGAGCCGCCCGCAACGACGTTGTCCAACGAGACCCAGTTGTCGTAGGCGGCGGTGAGGTCGCAGGCGGTGCCCCCTTCGACCGGCGCCACCATCACGTGCGTCGTCAGGTAGTAGTCGTTAGCAGCTCGTGCGCCGACGAACGCGATGCGGTCGCCGGCGTGCGACCAGACCGGGTCGGCGTCGGGGCCGGGGTTCGCGGCGAGCCGCCGGGGTGCGCCGCCGCTTGCGGCGACGAGCCAGATGTCGGTGTCGTCGGTGTCATCCGGGTCGGCGTTGTGGTTCGACACGAACGCGATCCATTCTCCCTTTGGCGACCAGCGGGGGGTCGCATCGTCGTACGGGCCGGAGGTCAGCGCCTTCGGTTTCCCGCCGGAGGCTGAAACGACCCAGAGGTGCGTATGGCGTCCGGCGGCGAACCCTTCGCCGTCGCGTTGGATCTGCGAGCCCGTGATCACCCACGGCGAGTCGTCGGTTTGCCGGATGCTGGGGTCGAGCTTCTCGAAGACGAGCTTCGTCCCGTCGGGAGCCCAATCGAAGTCGCCGATGGTCTCGTCGGAGTCGGTGATCGCACGGCCCCGGCCTTCGCCGACTCTGGCGATCCAGAGTTGGGTCCCTTCGTTGGCGTCCGAGAGGTAAGCGATGCGCTTCCCGTCGGGCGAGAACTTCGGGTCGGTGCAATCGTCCGTCGCCCGACACACGCGACGCGCGTTCGTTCCATCGGCCCGCGAGAGCCACAGCTCGTTCCGAAATCCGTCCTCTTTCTTGTCCGCGTGCTGGATCGTGTACGCGAGCGACTTCCCGTCCGGGGAGATCTCGAGCGCCGTGATCTCGCTGAGCGCGTAAATGTCCTCAGGGAGAACGGGGCGCTTCGTGACTGCCGAGAGGGCTGCGACGAGAACGAGAGCATTGAGCGGCATGCGGGACCTCCAGGATCGGGGAGCGTCATGTTAGCCTTAGCCCTTGAGACACGACGACACGGTCGCGAAGAACCTCCGTCACACGCTGTTCACGTGGTCGGCGCAGGCTGGGCTCGACCCGATCGAGATCGTCTCCGCGGAAGGGGCGCACTTCACCGACGCCAACGGGCGGCGGATCCTCGACCTCGCATCGTTCGCCCTGAATGCGTCCGCGGCGTTGCGGCATCCGAGGATCGCGGAGGCGATCGCGCGGCAAGCGGAGGTTCTTCCCGCCGCCGGACCCGCGATGGCGACCAAGATTCGAGGCCGCTACGGCGACGCGCTCGCCAAGGTGACGCCCCCGGGGCTCGATACATTTCTCTTCACTTTGGGCGGCGCCGACGCCAACGAGCACGCGATCAAGATCGCGCGCCTGGTTACCGGGCGTGCGAAGATCGTCACGCGCTACCGGTCGTACCACGGCGCAACGCTAGGCGCGCTCGCCGCGACGGGCGACCCGCGCCGTCTCCCGTTCGAGCCGGGGCTCCCCGGCGTCGTGCGCGTCCTCGATCCCTATTGCTACCGCTGCCCGTTCGGCTGGACCCCCGAGGTCTGCAAACGGCCGTGCATCGATCACGTCGAGGAAGTGATCCGCTACGAAGGGGCGTCCTCGATCGCTGCCGTGCTGATCGAGGCGGTCGTCGGGACGAACGGCGCGTTTTGGGGGCCGGCCGAGTATCTCCCGCGGTTGCGCGAGCTGTGTGACCGGCACGGCATCCTCTTGATCCTCGACGAAGTTCTCACGGGATTTGGTCGGACCGGACGCTGGTTCGCATTCGAACGATTCGGCGTCGTCCCCGACATGATCACCATGGGGAAGGCGATCACCTCGGGCCATGCGCCGCTCGGCGCCGTCGCCGTCAACGAGCGGATCGCAAAACACTTCGAGACGAACCCGCTCGTCACAGGCCTGACGCATGTCGCGCACCCGATCTCGCTCGCAGCAGGCCTTGCGACTCTCGAGGTGATGAAGGACGAAAAGCTCGTCGAGCGCGCGGCGCGACTCGATCTCGTTCTAGCCTGCAGGCTGGCCGCTCTCGCGTCTCGCCATCGGATCGTTGGCGACGTGAGGAGCCTGGGCCTTTACGGCGTGGTCGAGCTGGTGAAAGACCGCGCAACCAAGGAGCCGCTCGAGGAGCCGGTCAAGCAGCTCGCGCGCGCCGCGCTCGATCGTGGCGTTCACCTGGTGACGCGCTGGAACTACATCTACATCGCGCCACCGCTGTGCATCGACGAAGCCGACCTCGCGCGCGGCCTCGACGTCGTGGACGAGCTGATTGCCGGGTTGGGTTAGCGGGATCGGTGAGACAAGAAAGAGGACACTCCTCTTTTTTGTCTCCTCGATCCCGCTAGCGCAGCCGGTGATAAGCAATGCGTTGCGTCGAAGTGCGGGGGAGGGCGTCGAGAAAGCGCCAGCGCGACGGCACCTTGAACGCGGCGAGTCGCGCGGCGCAGTGGGCGGCCAGCTCGCCTTCGGTCGCGACCATCCCCTGACGGAATACGACGTAGGCCATGACGTCGTCTTCGCCCAGCGGCGACGCGACCCCGAGGACGCCGGCCTCGAGCACCGCGGGGTGGGCCTCGAGCGCCGCTTCGACTTCCCCCGGCGTGAGCATCTCGCCGCGCCGACGGATCACGAGCTTCTTCCTCCCGGTAAACGTGTAGTTCTGGTCGACACCACATGTGGCGAGATCCCCTGTCTTCAACCACCCGTCGCCCGTCATCGCCTCTCGCGTCGCCGCGTCGTCCTTGAAATATCCAGAGAACGTTGCAGGGTTGCGCAGCCATACTTCGCCGTCGACGAGCCGCACCTCGGCCGGAACCGAAGGATCGGGATGGCGGCGCGGTGTCCCCATCGAATCGAGATCGCGTGCGTCGTCTCGCGACTGGATGAACCCGAACGTGCTCTCCGTCAACCCGTACCCGATGACGAGCCTCGCGCCGAATCGTTGCTCGAACGCCACGTGCGCCTCTCGACCCAGTGCCGGTGCGGCATAGACCAGTCGCAACCCGTGGGTGTGCTCGTCTGCGACGGGACCGCGCTCGAGGAGAATCTTGAGCATCGCCCCGATCGCGTTCGCCTGCGTCGCCTGGGCCTCCCCAACCCACGACCAGAAGCGCGACGCGGAGAAGCGCTCCTCGAGGGCTAACGACGCGCCCACCGCGACCGCTCCGAGCGTCGAGTAGAACCGGGCGTTGATGTGGGAGAGGGGGAGGCAGGTGAAGAGGCGGTCGTTCGGGGTGAGCCCCAGCCAGTGGCCGAACGCTTCCCCCGTGAGGACCGCCATGCGGTGGGAGAGCATCGCCGACTTGGGTCGTCCCGTCGTTCCCGACGTCGTGAGAATCGTCGCGATCGCGTCGGGCTTCGGTGCATCGACGCCGATCAACACTTGCCGCGACGCCATGAGATCCGAAAGGCGTGCGACGACGGCGCCGCCTATCGCGATCGTGCCCGAAGTGTCCACAAACCCACGCGGTGCCAGATGGGCTAGGGCGGCCTCGATCTCGGGCGCTGCTAGGTCGACGTGCAGCGGGCACGACACGATTCCCGCCTTTGCGGTCGCCAGCCAGAGGAAGAGGTGCTCTGGCCCCGTCGGGAGGCGCGAAGCGAGGCGATCGCCGGGGGCGATTCCCAACGCCAGGAGCTCTCCCGCTAGGGCGTCGGTGATCGCAGCGGTGGCCGCGTAGCTCCATGTGCGGCCGCGGAACACCAGAAACGGCGCGTCACCGCGGGTCTCGCACGCCCGGTCTAGAAACGCCCTCACTTGGCCTCGACGAGCTTTCGGTACTTGGCGAGCGCGGCCTTCAACTTGTCATGCCGCAAGCCGATCGCGGTGTGGCCGTCGATCCCGACCATCGTATCGGCGGCGACCAGCGCGTTGACGATCGCCTCTTCGGTCGCCTGTACGGTCGCCTCGAAGATCGGGTCGAGTGCGTCGTTGGCGACGAAGGGTGTGATGAAGAGCTTGGCCTTCGCGTCCCACGCCGGATCGACGGTCGAGAAGGCGATGAACAGATCGCCCGAGCCGTTTCCGCTGGTGCTTCCGAGCCGTGCCAGCCCCAGCGACGCGCGTTTCGCCACTCGCTTCAACTGGTGCGGGAGCAGAGGCGCGTCGGTTGCGATCGCGATCAGGATCGAGCCCGTCTCGTCCGCGCCGCCGTAGGCGGGTTGCTCCGGGATCTCACGTCCGACAGGGACCCCGGCGATCGTCAACTGGGGACGGCGCCCGCAGTTGCACTGCACGAGCACGCCGATCGTGTAGCCTCCTTTTTTCACCGGGAGCTTGCGAGACGAAGTCCCGATCCCCCCCTTGAACTCGAAGCAGATCATTCCGGTGCCGCCGCCGACCGACCCTTCCGGGACGGGGCCTCCCTGGGACGCGTCGATCGCGTGAAAGGCGTTGTCGGGCTTCACGTGGAATCCGTTGACGTCGTTCAACTCGCCGTCCCACGTCTCGCCAACGACGGGGAGCGACCAGAAGTACCCGGAGGCGTCAGCATGGCCGCGCTTCATGCGCCACGCGATCACGGCGTCGCGGACGACGCCGACGCTGTGCGTGTTGGTCATCATCAAGGGGCCTTCGAGGTATCCCGACTCGTCGATCCAGGCGGTGCCGGTCATCTCGCCGTTCCCGTTCAACGAGAACCAAGCGGCGGGAACGGCGTGATCGGCGTCCTTGCCGCGAGGGAAGATCGCCGTGACCCCCGTGCGCACGGGGCCCTTGCCGACGATCAATGCGCCGTCGCCACGAATCAGGGTCTCGTGGCCCACCGTGACCCCGGCCACGTCGGTGATCGCGTTGCCCGGCCCCGGCGTGCCGTCGAACGGAACGCCCAGCTCGCGCGCGCGGGGTCGCGGCGCGGCAAGCAGGGAAGCTGCGAGGAGAAGCGTGACGAACATGAACCCTCCCGTCGAATGAGAGCGCCCTGAAGCATAACGCGGCTCTAGAATGCGCCATGCACGAACGCGCGCAGGGCCGCCTGGTTCAGGGTTTGGGCGTCTGGGG
>Ga0315290_10004014_pt1 | contig 10587 bp, 9 predicted proteins | sample YL17G12_0_MG_FD_203627 | JGI IMG/M metagenome (GOLD analysis project Ga0315290, IMG submission 203627) | Sediment microbial communities from Yellowstone Lake, YNP, Wyoming, USA - YL17G12_0 | ecosystem: Environmental > Aquatic > Freshwater > Lake > Sediment | place: USA: Wyoming | collected...
TGTTCCCGCTCGGATCGTCGAACTCGACGCAGGTCGGCGGGAACCCGACCGTCATGAGCGCAGGGTTCGACGAACTGTGGGTCGGCGATGAGGACGGCTCGGTCTACCGGGTGGACCCGCTCACGGGGGAAGGCACCGTGGTCTTCCGAGCGGGCGGACCCGTCAACGCCCTGACCCCGGATCCCGATGGCGGGGTGCTGTGGCTGGACGTCGGTACGCCCGCGACCTGAGCGCCCCCTGGACGCTTCACGCGGCCGGCGCCGACCCGAGGATCTGACGTCCTGCCGAGATGGCGAGATCGGCGCCCCAGGCCTCGGCACGCTCGAGCTGCCCCGGCTCGAGTCGGTGCTCCTCCGACACGAAGAAGCTCTGCGGCGGCGTCACGACGACGTACCCGTGCCCCTCGAGCCGGTGGGCGATCCCCAGTGCCGCCGATCCGGTCACCGCCACCGACTTGTCGTACCGCGTATCGAATGCCACCGCCCTCCTGCCCAGGCCACGTGGGAGACCGCGCATCCATTCGCGCAGCCCTGGCGCGGCGGCAGGCATCTCGAACCGGGTGCGGAGATCATCGATCGCGATCCGACGGGTCCGCGCCCAGCTGATCCCGTGCATGTGGGTGGGACCTCCCACCACCAGCAGATCGATGCCGTCGGCCGCCTCGGGCCGCATCTGGGCGATCGACCCGCCATCGACGGGCATGCCCGAACTCCTCATTCCCTCCGCGATCGCTTCCCCGATCGCACCCGTGTTGCCGTAGAACGACTCATAGATCACCAGGGCTCTCATCGGCTACCACCTCCAACCGAAAAGCTCGGTGCGGTTCCGTCCCTGCACCTCGACCGTAGCGCCGGGTCGGCCCGCCCCGTTCTCGTCGAAGGCCCCGGTGGCGACGGGTCCGATGGCACCTTCCCGTCCCAGGGCTTGGGCGCGCGGGCTCTTATGCTCGTTGGACCTTGGAGATCGGCATCTACACATTCGTCGAGCGCGGCCCTGACCCGGTGACGGGCGAGGAGATCGATGCCGCGCAACGGATGCGGAACCTGATGGAGGAGATCGAACTCGCGGACCGGCTCGGGCTCGACGTCTTCGGCATCGGGGAACACCATCGTCCGGACTTCGTCGTGTCGTCGCCCGCGGTCGTGCTGGCGGCCGCGGCGGCGCGAACCGAGCGGATCCGCCTGACGAGCGCCGTCTCGGTGATCAGCTCCGACGATCCCGTGCGGGTGTTCCAGGACTTCGCGACGGTCGACCTGCTCTCGAACGGACGCGCCGAGATCATGGCGGGCCGCGGATCGTTCACCGAGTCGTTCCCGCTCTTCGGCTACGACCTGCACGACTACGACGACCTCTTCGACGAGAAGCTCCGGCTGCTGATGAAGCTGCGGGAGTCCGAGCGGATCACCTGGGCGGGGCGGTTCCGCACCCCCCTCGACGACCTCGGCGTGTATCCGCGGCCGGTGCAAAATCCGCTCCCGATCTGGGTGGCGGTGGGCGGCGCGCCGGAGTCCGCGTTCCGGGCCGGGACGCTCGGGCTGCCGATGGCGATCGCGATCATCGGCGGCATGCCGGAGCGGTTCGCCCCGTTCGCGCAACTGCACCGCGACGCCGCGGCGCAGGCCGGTCACGACCCGCTGCCGGCCGTGAGCATCAACTCGCACGGGTTCATCGCGGACTCGACCCAGGAGGCGATCGAGGTCTCGTGGCCGTCGATCTCGACCGTTATGAACCGGATCGGGCAGGAGCGTGGCTGGCAGCCGATGCGGCTCGAGGACTACATCGCGTCGACGACGCTTCGCGGCGCGAACTTCGTCGGCACGCCCGACCAGGTGATCGAGAAGATCCTGTTCCAGTACGACATCTTCGGGCACGACCGATTCATGATCCAGTTCAGCGTCGGCTCGATCCCGCACGACAAGCTCCTGCATTCGATCGAGTTGCTGGGCAGGGTGGTGGCGCCGGCGGTTCGCGCGGAGATCGCGCGCCGCGGGGCGTGAGCCGCCTGGCTACGATGGCGCTGTGGACGACGATCTAACCGAAGGACCTCCCTGGTCGACGCTCCCCGGGCGCGACTACCACACGCCCGAGGTGTACGCGTTCGAGCGGGACGCGGTCTTTGCGAGCTCGTGGATGTGCGTCGGCCGCGCCGAGCAGCTCCCCGAGCCGGGCGACTACCTGACGGCCGAGGTCGCGGGAGAGTCGCCGATCGTCCTCAGGGGAGACGACGGGGCTCTGCGCGCCTTCGCGAACACGTGCCGTCACCGCGGCACGATGCTGCTCGAGGGGTCCGGATCGGTGCGGCGCGTGATCAAGTGCCCGTACCACGCCTGGACGTACGCCCTCGACGGGAGCCTCGCCGGTTCGCCGAACGTGCACCGAGACGACGGGATCGACCCCGACGAGATGGGCCTGTGGCCGATCCGCCTCGCCGAGTGGGAGGGCTTCGTGTTCCTGAACCTCGACGGACAGGCGCCACCCCTCGGCGAGGTGGTCGCGACACAACCCGACTCGCCCCTGGAGCTCGCGCGGTACGCGGTGGGCGAGCTGCGCGTCGGCGGCCGCCGCGAGTACGACGTCGCCGCGAACTGGAAGGTCGTGGTCGAGAACTACCACGAGTGCCTGCACTGCCCGACCGTGCACCCCGAGCTCGTGAAGATCGTGCCGCTCTATCGCAGCGGCGAGGTCGAGGAGGACGGCCAGCTCCTGGGGAACTCGATGGGCCACGGGCTCACGTCGTTCACCGCGTCCGGCCTGTCGACGCTGCCGACCCTCCCCGGTCTCGACGAGGTCGACGAGCACACCTTCTACGGCGTGTACCTGTTCCCGAACCTGATCCTGAACTACCACTCCGAGACCGTGAACGCTGTGACGATCGTGCCGGTCGCGCCCGATCGCACCCGCGTGATCAGCGAGTTCCTGTTCCGACCCGAGACGATCGCCGCCGACGGATTCGACCCGAGCGAGGTGGTCGAGTTCCGCGACTTGGTGGCGCTCCAGGACTGGCATGTCTGCGAGCTGGTGCAGCGCGGGGTCTCGTCGCGCTTCTACGCGGAGGGCCGGTACCCGCGGCAGGAGAAGTGGATCGCCGCGTTCAACCGCCGGTACCTCGACGCGCGCGGCCCGCTGCCCTCGTGACGAGCGACCCCGAGGCCGTCCTGCTCGCCGGGCTCTTCGGCACCGGGAAGAGCTCGGTCGCGATCGAGATGGCCGACGTGCTCGAGAAGCGCGGCGTGCCCTACGCCCTGATCGACCTCGACTACCTGTGCTGGGGCGAGCCCGGGTCGGACGAGCCCGGCGCGGAGCACCGGATGATGCTGAGGAACCTCGCGCCGGTCGTCGCGAACTACCTCGACGTCGGCGTGACGCGGTTCGTGCTGGCCCGGGGGATGCGTGACGGCGGGCAGGTCGAGAGCCTGCGCGAGATGCTCGGGATGCCGCTCACGGTCGTCGAGCTGCAGGTACCGTGGGACGAGATCGAACGGCGGCTCATGGCCGACCTCTCGGCGGCGCGCGCCGACGACCTGCGCGAGGCGCGCGAGTGGCTCGCCTCCGGCGAGCACGAAGGGCTCGCCGACTTCATCGTGGACAACGACCGTCGTCCGCTCCGCGAGGTGGCGATGGAGATCATCGAGCGGCTCGGCTGGAGCTAGGCGGTCGCTCCCCGTGCGACCTGCGCTCCGACCTGCTCCTCCAGGAAGTTCGTCACCGCCGTCGCGTACGCCTCCGGGTCGAGGTTCCAGCAGGCGATGTGCTCGGCCTCGGGGCACCGAACGAGCGTCACGATGTCGGGCCGAAGTTCGGCGAACGCCTCGCTCGTCGCGATCGGCACCGTGGTGTCCGCCGTTCCGTGGAAGACCAGGAACGGCACGTCGTAGCGCTTGGCGCCGTTCGCGAGGTAGTTCAGCTGATCCCACTCGACGCCGAATCGCCAGGCCGCGATCTGTTTCGCCACGGCGGTGAGCGAGGAGGGGAGCGGGACGCCCGGCACGACCTCCTCGCGCGAGGCGTTGTCGTCGACCGTCGCCGAGAAGTCGAGCATCGGCGCGTCCAGGACCACCGCGCGCACGTCGTCGCGGAGCTTCGAGCGCTGGAGGAACGCCATGATCACGCCGCCGCCCATCGAGTAGCCGGCGAGCACCACGTCCGTCGCGCCGTTGTCGAGCGCGTACTGCACCGCCGCCTCGAGGTCGCGCCATTCGGTGAGGCCGTAGCGGAGCTTGCCGCTCGAGTCCTCGGGCGCGCCGGTGTCGTTGCGGTATGTCGGCACGAGCGTCGGGAACCCGGCGTCCACGGTGATCGGCACCATCCGAAGGCCGTCGAGCCGCGACATCGAGTTCCCGTGCACGACGATCGCCCACGTGTCGCGGGTCCCCGGCGCGAACCACGCCGGGTACTCGCCGAGCGGTCCGTTCACCACGACGTCCTGCGAGGCGACGCCGGCCGACTCCGGGTCGGGCCAGGCGCGCACCTCGAGCTGGGTCGGGGTGCCGTCGCTCGGCGGCCCGCCGGAGATCAGCAGGAACTTCCGGGTGACCTTGTCACCCTCGGTGCCGAGGATCTCGCTCACCTGACCGTAGCCGCCTTCCCACCGCAGGCCGAAGACGCCGTCCTGCGTGAGTGAGCCGGGGTCGCCGTCGGGCGTGATCGTGATCGCCTCACCAGCGACGTGGCGCACGACCAGGTCATAGTCCGGGTCGAGGGTCTTCCGCAGCGATACGCCGTCGAGCGCGCGCTCGTTCAGCACGTTCGAGAAGTAGAAGCCGCCGCCCGCGTAGAAGAGCACGACGAACGCCAGCACCCCAACGAGGAGACGGCGGGGCCAGCGTCGCCGCTCCTCGCTCACGCCCCCCCCGCCGAGCGCCGCATCGCCTCGGCGCGCGTCGTCACCGTGAGCTCCCGGAGGGCCGCGGAGTGCGGCACCACGACGTGCTCAGGGTGGGTGAGCCGCCGTGCCTTCGTGGGCACGCCCGCGAGGTCGGCGCGGAACCGCTCGCGGGACTCGTCCAGCGACGGCGAAGGGGCCAGTCGCCTCCCGTCGCGCATCACCGGAGCGAGCATCGCCTCGGCGCCGTCGGGCCCCGGCTCTTCGCGGAGGGTGAGCAGGTCGCCGTCACCGGAACGCCAGACCTGCTTGCGGCCCGGCGCGGTCGCCTTGTCCGACGAGAGCTTCAGCTTCGGCTCGCCGTCGTATTCGGTGAGCTTGTAGACCGAATCGACATACGGGGCGTCGGCACTCACGCCCATCTGCGTGCCGATCCCGAATGCGTCGACGGGCGCCCCCGCCCTGACGAGCTCGTCCACCTCGAGTTCATCGAGCCCGCCGCTCGCGAAGATCCGCGCATCGGTGAGCCCCGCGGCGTCGAGCAGCTCCCGCGCCCCGCGCGCCAGCGAGTCGAGGTCGCCGCTGTCCAGCCGAACCCCGAGGTGATCGGCCAGGTCCAGCTGGCGGATCGTCTCGATCGCGTTCCGCACGCCGTTCAGGGTGTCGTAGGTGTCCACGAGGAAGGTCGTGCGCTCGGGGTGGTCCTCCGCGAACGCCCGGAACGCTTGGCGTTCGGAGGGGAAGGCTTCGATGAACGCGTGCGCCATCGTGCCGGCCACGGTGAGCCCGTAGCGTCGTGCGGCCTCGACGTTCGACGTGGCCGCGAACCCGACCATCGCGCTCGCGCGCGCCACGGCCATCGCGGCCTCGGTCCCGTGCGTGCGTCGGAACGCGAAATCGACGAGATCGTGTCCGTCGGCCGCGATGACGTACCGCGCGGCCTTCGTCGCGAGCGTCGTGTGGAGCGTGATCTGGTTCAGCAGATACGTCTCGACGAGTTGACCGACGGCGACCGGCGCGGTCACTTCGAGGATCGGCTCCTCCGAGTACACGATGCGTCCTTCGGGGACCGCCCAGACCTCGCCGTCGAACCTCAAGCCTCGGAAGTCCTCGAGCGCGCGATCGTCGAACCCCACCGACGACAGGTACGCGAGATCGTCGTCATCGAACGACACCGTCTCGAGGAAGTCGAGGCACGCCTCGAGCCCGACCGCGACGAGGAACCCGCGCTGCTTCGGCAGCCCGCGAACGTACAGGCTGAACGTCGCGAGGCCGTCCATGCCACGGCGAAGGTAGCTGGCCGCCATGTTCAGCTCGTAGAGATCGGTGAGGAGCGCCCCGGGCATATCGCGCCGAGCTTACGCGGTCGTCGTGCCCGGCCGCGCCTCTTGCGTTAGCTATACATCGAGTTTATAGTGTGCCGCATGTCCCTCGCGCACACGCTCCTCGGCCTCCTCGAAGACCACCCCCGCCACGGGTACGAGCTCAAGCACCTCTACGACGAGCGGTTCGGTGGTTCGCAGGAGGTCAAGTTCGGGCAGGTCTACACGACGCTCGCGCGGATGCGCCGCGACGGCCTCGTCGACATCTCCGCGGTCGAGTCGGGTGCCGGGCCCGAGCGCAAGCTCTATCTGGTGACCCCGAGTGGCGTCGCCGACCTCGAGCGGTGGCTGGGTGAGCCCGAGCCGCCCGAGACGTACGGACGCAAGATCTTGTTCTCGAAGGTGGTGCTCGCCCTGATGTCCGGCCGGCCCGCCCACGAGATCCTCGACACCCAGCGCGCCGCACATCTCATCCGGATGCGCGAGCTGACCGAGCGCAAACGCAGAGGTGACCTCGCCGACGCGCTCGCGTGCGACTTCGAGTTGTTCCATCTGGAAGCCGATATCAAGTGGATCGAGCTGGCGGGCGCCCGCGTGGAGCGGATCGCCGCGGAGCTGGACGAGGAGACATCGTGATCGAGACCGAGCTCGACGGGAACCAGGAGCACACCGCCGCACCCGAGGGCGCTCTGTTGGTGGCCTCCGATCTGCACAAGCGGTTCGGGCGTTCCACCGCGTTGGCTGGGCTGTCGGTCGAGGTCCGCGGCGGGGAGGTCGTCGCGGTGCTCGGGCCGAGCGGCTCAGGCAAGTCAACCCTGTTGCTCTGCCTGGCCGGCATCATCCCGCCCGACCAGGGTGCGGTCCTCTACCGCGGCCGAACGCTCGCGAGCCTGTCGGACTCGAACCTCACCCGGCTCCGACGTGACGAGTTCGGCTTCGTGTTCCAGTTCGGGCAGCTCGTGCCGGAACTGACGGCCGTCGACAACGTGTCGCTGCCGCTGCGGCTCGCGGGGCTCAAACGGCACGACGCGGCCGTGCGGGCGTGTGAGTGGCTGGCGCGGCTCGACGTAGACGACGTCATGGACCAGCGGGCCGGCGAGATGTCGGGCGGCCAGGCGCAGCGCATCGCCGTCGCGCGGGCGCTCGTGACCGGCCCGCGCGTGGTGTTCGCGGACGAGCCGACCGGCTCGCTCGACTCGCTGAACGGCGAGCTGGTGATGAACCTCATGGTCGGCGCCGCTCGAGACCAGGGCACCACCGTCGTGCTGGTCACGCACGAGGCGCGCGTCGCCGCGTACGCGGACCGCGAGCTCGTCGTCCGCGACGGCATGCTCGCGGAGCCCTCGGTGTCCTGATGCGGTCGATCCGCCTCTTCGGGCTGGGCCTGCGGATCGCGTTCACGGGAGGGCGCGCGAGCGTCGCTCGCATGGTCCTGATGGCGTTGGGCCTGGCGGTCGGCGTCGCCCTGCTGCTCGGGGCGCTAAGCGTGGGCCCCGCCGTCGGCGCCCGCAGGGATCGGGAGGTCGCGCGCGGCGGTCAGACCGCCTCGACCGGGGAGCCGAACCGCGACGTGACGTACCGGTGGGACGCGGGCACCCGGTTCGAGGGCGTCTCGATACCGCTGGTCGTGCTCGGCGGCGTGGGCGACGCGCCGGTGCCGCCGGGGATCCCGCGCATCCCGCGGCCCGGTGAGGCATTCGTGTCGCCCGCGTTGGCCGAGCTGCTGGCCGGACCCGACGGTCCCCTGCTGGCGCCCAGGCTCCCCGGGAGCGTGCTCGGGACGATCGGCGACGAAGGCCTGCTCTTCCCGGGCGAGCTCTATGGCTACGTCGGGGCACCCGCCGGTCTTCCGATCGAGCGGCTCGGCATCGCGCAGGTGTCCTTCTCGGCCGTCGATCGCCCGTCCGAGGACATGGGCGTGTTCGCGCTGATCGTCCTGTGCGTGTTGGTGCTCGGGCTGTTGCTACCCATCGGGCTGTTCATCGTGACGACGACCCGGCTCTCGGCGTCCACGCGGGAGACGCGCCTGGCGGCGGTACGGCTCGCGGGTGCCACGCAGTCGCAGGTCCGGCTGCTCGCGGCGGCGGAGAGCGCGCTCGCGGCCGTCGTCGCATGCATCCTCGCGTGGCCGCTCTTCCTGTTCGGGCGGATCGTCGTGTCCCAGATCACGATCTTCGGGTACCGCTGGTTCCCGGGCGACTTCGCTCCACTTCCGGCCGGGGTCCCCGCGCTGCTGCTGGGCGTACCGCTGTTCGCGGTGGTCGTGACGATGCTCGGGATGCGCCGCCTCGTCGTGTCCCCGCTGGGGATCGCGCGCCGTGAGCGTCGGCCTCGGCGGGTGTCGCTCTGGCCCGCGCTCCTCGCGGCCGGGTTCCTGTTGCTCGCCGGGTCCTCCCGGTACCCGGACGGCCTGCTCGGCTTGCCCAGCCCGATCCCCGGGGTGATCCTCGGCGGGGCGCTCGCGATGGTGCTCGCAGGCCTGGCGGGGACGGTGCCCTGGCTGGGGTGGCTCGGCGCCAGAGCGTTGGCGACGTGGAGCCCCACGCCGTCGGTGCTGCTCGGCAGCCGCCGGCTCGAGTCGGAGCCCACCTCGGCGGGCCGCGTGGTCGCCGGTATCACCGTGTTGCTGGCGCTGGTCGGGATGGCGCAGGCGCTCGCCCTGTCCGCGCTGGCGTCGAGCGGGTCGTCCTACATACGGCCGTGGGCGGCGGAACTGCCGGCCTCGACCGTGTACGTCTCGTCCGACACCGGTCACGATCGCGCGACCGAGTTCCTCGCGCTTCGCTCCGTGCCGGGCGTCCGAGCGGTGTCGATCAGGCGTCGGCTGCCCACCGGGGGCCACATGATCGAGGGCGGTCACGCGGAGGTCCGTACCGACGGTGATCCCGCCACCCTCGAGCGGATCCGCAACGACCTGGTCTGGGTCGGCTTCGCGGAAACCCTCGAGGAGCTCCGCACCGACTACGGCGGCGGCTCGTCCGAGGCTGTCCGGACCTCCCGGATGATGAACTTCGTCACCGTCCTGGTGCTGCTCGTGACTGCCGCGAGCCTCCTGGTCTCCACGGTCGACGGCATGATGGAGCGCCGCCGCCCGATGGCAGTCCTGTCCGCGATCGGTGTGCCGCTGTCCGTGATGCGGCGCTCCGTCTTCGTGCAGATCGCGCTCCCCTTGGCGGCGGCGCTCGTCCTGGGTGTGGCGGCGTCGCTGGGTGTGGTCGCGCTCGTGTTCCGAGCGGTCGGGGAGACCGCCGTGTACCCGATGGGTCCTTTGGCCCTGACGAGCGTCGCGGTCACGTTGATGGTGTTCGTGGTCACCGCGGTCGCGCTGCCGTGGTCGCGGGTCGCGCGCCGCCCGGAGCTGCTCCGCAACGAGTAGCGGCACGCCTCCGCCGCGCAGCGTCCGATGGTCCCGTCGAACCCCGGACTCCTGCCTACCTCAGGCCGGGTCGCGCGGATGCAGTCTTCCGGGTGAAGATGTCCGCGAAGGCTACGGAGGGACCAGATGCGCTTCGTCGACCGAGATGGCTTCGCCGGGATGCTGTCGGTGCTGTCCGAGCAGGGCTACCAGCTGATCGGTCCGACGGTGCGCGACGGCGCCATCGTGCTCGACCGCATCGACGGCGCCGACGATCTCCCGCGCGGCGTCCGCGAGACGCAAGGCCCCGGTGCGTACCGCATCGAGCAGACCGGCGACGACCGCCTCTTCGAGTGGGCACATGGCCCTGACGCGGCGAAGCGGTTCCTCTTCCCGCCGCGCGAGACGATCCAGACGGGTCACCGCGACGCGGGCGGGGCCGTGACGATCACACCGGCACCGCTGCCCGAGATCCGCTACGCGTTCGTCGGGCTCCGCGCCTGCGACCTGGCCGCGATCGAGATCCAGGACCGCGTGTTCCTGATCGCCGACCCCGCGTACCGCGCCCGCCGCGAGCAGGCCGTGTTCATCGGCGTGAACTGCGGCGCGCCGAGCGAGACGTGCTTCTGCGTGTCGATGGGCACGGGACCGCGGTGCTCGAGCGGCTTCGATATAGCGCTCACGGAGCTCGACGACGGGTTCACGGCCGAGGCCGGCACCGCGATCGGCGCCGAACTCCTCGATCAGCTGTATGCGGTGAAGGCGACCGACGACCAGCGAACGGCCTCGCACCTCGTCACAGAGGTGGCGGCCGCGCACATGGGCCGCACCCTGCAGGCCGACGACCTCCCCGGTCTGCTCAACCGGAACCGCGAGCACCCCCGTTGGGATGAGGTGGGGGCGCGCTGCTTGACCTGCACGAACTGCACGATGGTGTGCCCCACCTGCTTCTGCCACGACCTCACCGACGGCATCTCGCTCGACGGCGCCGAGGCCACGCGCGAGCGCGAGTGGGCGAGCTGCTTCAGCGAGGAGTTCAGCCATATGTCGTTCGGCGAGGTGCGGTCCTCGAACCGTTCCCGCTACCG
>Ga0315290_10004015_pt1 | contig 10585 bp, 12 predicted proteins | sample YL17G12_0_MG_FD_203627 | JGI IMG/M metagenome (GOLD analysis project Ga0315290, IMG submission 203627) | Sediment microbial communities from Yellowstone Lake, YNP, Wyoming, USA - YL17G12_0 | ecosystem: Environmental > Aquatic > Freshwater > Lake > Sediment | place: USA: Wyoming | collected...
CGAGGCCTTCTTCCGTTCTCCCGCCGCCGTCCGCCATGACCCGAAAGGCGTGGGTCTCGGGCTGAAGATCGTCAAGCACATCATGGACGCCCACGGCGGGACGATCGACCTTCGGAGCAATCCGGGGAAGGGGACAACGTTCACACTCCAATTCCCGAAAAGGCGGAAACCATGAAGAAGATCCTGATCATCGACGACGACCGGGTCCTGCGGCAGACGCTCGCCGCGGCGCTCGAGACGGAGAAGTACGAAGTCGGGGAGGCCGGCGACGGCCGCGAGGGCCTGAACAAGGCGCTCCAGGGGAACTACGACCTCGTCGTCCTCGACATCGTCATGCCCACGCTCGGCGGGCTCGAGGTCTGCCGGAAGCTCCGGGAGGCCGGCCGGCAGATACCCGTGATCATCATGTCCGGGCAGAAGAAAAAAGAAGTGGACAAGGTCCTGGGGCTCGAGCTCGGAGGCGACGATTACCTGACCAAGCCCTTCGGCACCGACGAGTTCATCGCCCGGGTCCACGCCGTCCTGAGACGGTCGCGGCCCGAGGTCCCGGAGATCGAGGACTGCTCCTTCGGGGATGTCGCCATCGACTTCCGGAAGAAGGCCGCGACCAAGGGCGGCCGGGACCTTCACCTGACGGCCAGGGAGTTCAACCTCCTCAAGTTCCTGGCCGCCTGCGAGGGCCAGGTCGTTTCCCGGGAGACCCTCCTCAGCGAGGTCTGGGAATACGAGAAGTTCCCGACGACGCGCACGATCGACACCTTCATGTACAACCTGCGGCGGAAAATCGAGGACGACCCGGCCGCGCCGAAGCACCTGGTCACGGTGGCGTGGTCGGGCTACAAGTTCCAGAAGTAGCTATTTCTTTTTGCAGGGGACCCAGATCTCGGTGCGGAGGTCCTCCGGCTTGACGGCCATGGACGGCTACGGACTCTTGGAGTGCTTCTCCAGCATCTGCTTGGATTTGGGCTGGTCGGAAGACCTGAAGTGCCCGTAGAAAAGCTATCTCTTTAGCTGTGAAGATCGGCGGTCGGCTTTTTTCGACCGGCTCGAGGTCCCTTGGCTTTCTCAATCAGACGGTTCAGGATTTTTTGAATATCGGCCGAATCCTTCGCGCAGATCTCGAACAATTCTTCGGGACCGACCTCAAGATAGAAATGAACCAGACGGTTTCGATAGCCGGCCATGAGCCGCAGGAGGTCGGACTCCTTCTTGGTCAGCGATTTTTTTTCGAACAACATCCGGGCGATATCCTTGTATTCTGCCGCCGCCGCGCCGAATTTTCTGGCCAGGATATGGCGGCCGACGTCGAAGAGGGCTTCCAAGGCCCGGCGCAGGTAGGACTCCGCGGCGGCCTGTTTGTGTTTATCGGCTAAGAAACCTTCGCGGTCGTCCAGTCCAAGATCCCGGAGATCGGCGAGCATTCCGCGGATCCAGGCGGTTTTTTCGACGATGACCGACTCGTTCACCTTGGCGGGCGTCATTTCGAAGCTCGCAAGATCATGCGCGCGCGCTCGCGCTCAAAGGGCAGGAGGTCGGCGGCGCGTCGCATATGATAGAGCTGGCAATCGGCCTCGTTTTTTTCATTCGCGGCATAGAGAAGCTCGCCTGATACGATCTCGACGCCGAGGCTCGCGGGAGCTTCGGGAAGTGAAACTACGTCGACCCGGGAGATATTGAAGAGGTCTTCAAAGAAGAAAGCGATCCGGACCTTTTCTTTGACCGAAAGCGGCCGAACGGGCTTGATCCCAAGATCGAGGTCTGAGCGAGAATGCGTCGATGGCGGTGTTTTTCCCTGGATTCGGGCCAGAATTTCTTTTGCCCGACTGCCGAAGGCGTAAATGATCTCCAGGTCATTGCGCCGGGCAAAGGCCGAGATGCGTCGCTTATAATCGATCACGGGAATCCATCCTCCGGCATTATATCGGTTTTAGCCGCCGCCGGGAAGCCCGCCCGAGGGCGGCGTGGGTGGAGTAGCTATTTCTTTTTGCAGGGGACCCAGATCTCGGTGCGGAGGTCCTCCGGCTTGACGGCCATGGGGTTCATGTCGAGGTAGCGCTCGAGGACCGGGCCGGCGGCTTCGTAACCTTGGGCGGCCATCCAGGCCATGATCTTATCGACCGTCGCGCCGCCCTTGTCGTAGGGGCCGACGTGCAGGGCGACGGCGACGGTCCTGTACTCCCAGACTTTTTTCACCAGCGGCAGCTGCGGCGTCGCCTGGACCGTGATGGCGAACCCGGCCTCCCAGGAAAGGTCCTCGGGCTTGGTGTCGCCGGGCCAGTTGTAGTAGACGCCGACCATCGACCCGCGGAGCTGGGGGAACAGCCCCTGGGTCTGCATGGCGCCTATCAGTTCGCCGATGACCGCGGTCATGTCCGAGTACGGGCCCTTGTGGACGATGGCGCAGTAGGGGAAGGGCTCGACATTCTTGACGGTGACGTCCTGGGCGGCGCCGGTGGCGGCTAGGGCCAGCCCCGATAGGATTGCCGCTGAAAAGACCACTCTGACCGTTCTCCTATTCTTCACTTATCCTCCTCTTTCTCTGCCGGCTGGGCGGCAGAAGCCTATTCTCGCACGATCCGGCGGGCGCCCGCCTGGCTCAGCGGGCGGCGCCCCTCGGGTCGAGGATGACCGTGATCTGATCTATCAGGTCCTCCACGTGGTTCCTGGTGGCCTTGTCGGCCGCGCCTATGACCCTGGTCTGAAGGAGGGACTTGAGAGCCTTGAGTTCGGCCCGGATGGCGCCACGGCTGTCGTCGTTCGCCAGGGTCGGCGCGGCGGCCGCTCCCATCGCGGCTGCGGGCGGCGGGCTCAGGCGCGCGCCGAGGGCCGTGACGAAGGCCCGCTGCAGGTTGCGGCGGTACGGATCGACCTTGACGGCTTCGGCTATGAGCTCGCCGAAAACCCCTGCCCTGAGGTCGGTCAGGAGCTCGGCGACTGTATAGGCTTTGGGGCCCAGAATGGCCTTGTGCTCCTGGAGCCGGCCCGTCTGGGTCGTGAATTCGGGCGTGATGACTATGTCGTAAGGCTTGGGCTCGGCCTCACCAGGCTTGGCCGGAGGAGCCGGGGGTTCCTGCTTGGCGGCCGCGGGGGCGGCCGGCGGGATCTTGGAGTCCTTGGGCTTCTTCTGGGCGGCCAGGGGCACGACCAGGGCCAGGACGATGAGGACGGACAGCAGTTTTTTCAAGACGTGCCTTCTTTTTTAGTTCCGGCCGGGAACGAAGCCTGACGATAACACTTCGCGCCGGACCCTGTCAACGCGCAGGGCGGGGCAGACCCGCCGCGGGCTGAACGTTGGACGGAGGGACCGTTGCTGTTGCGCGCCGGGAGTGTTTCGGCCATAATCCCGGCTGATGCGCAAGTGGCTGGCGATACTCCTGGCGATCGCCCTCCTCTACGCCCTGCCGAAACTCAACACGCGCGGGCGCCGGCGCGACTTCCCGTTGATGAAGCGGATCAACGAAACCATCAATATCCTGGCCTGGGTCCTCCTCGCCGTCTACTTCGGCGCTTTCCTCTACTGGATCCGGACCGAATTTATCCGCTAGAATTTTTCTGGTGGGACGATGATCGACTATCGCCAGGACAGTTTTTCCAGGCGCTTGAGCACCCGCGGATCCGTCGCCGCCGACTGGTCGATCCCGAAAACGGACACCGAGACGTAGCCGTTGCGCAGGGCCCAGATGTCCGTGTCCTCGCCGGCCGGTTCGAGGTGCTTCCAAGACGGTTTGTATTCCGTCGCCCCCTCGGGGGTCACGGTTTTTTCGAAGGAATCAACCGGAGCCCGCATGTCCTGCCGGGTGATCCGGACGCCCCGGATGCTTTCCTGGGGCAGGTTCGGGATATTGACGTTGAGGAACGTGCCCTTGGCGATCCCGTTTCGTCCGAGCGCCCGGACGATGTCCGCCAGGATCCCGGCGGCCGCCGTGTAGTCCATGCCCTTCCCGCCGGCGAGGTTGACGGCGATGGCCGGAAGGCCCAGCAAAGCCGCTTCTCTGGCGGCGCCGACGGTGGCCGAGTAGAACGTCACCGTGCCCAAGTTTTCGCCCCAGTTGATCCCTGAAACGACGAGGTCCGGCCTTTCGGGAAGGAGCATCTCCAGGGCGAGCCGGACGACGGTCGCCGGCAGGGCGTCGATCGAGAACCAGGTCACGCCCCGTCTCTCGCTTTCCAGGACGGCGATCGGCCGGTCGGTGGTCACGCCGTGGCTCGCGCCGCTGCGGGGGTGCCGGGGAGCGGCGACCGTCACCGCTCCCAAAGGCAGGAGGGCGTCGGCGAGGGCCAGGATCCCCGGCGCGTCGATGCCGTCGTCGTTCGAGACGAGGATCTTGAGCGGTCTCGAAGACGGCTCGGGGGCCGTCCCGCCGCACGCCGCCGTCAAGAGAAGGGCCAACACGACGAATCCCGTCGATGACCGCCGTCGTCTTCTCATGGCTCGCTCCTTTGCTCCGAGGCTCCCTGTGCACATTCGGTGTGCAATCTATCAAAAGTCCGCGTCTGACAGTTCTTTAGAATCGCGATCAGCCGCGTTTTCCACAGGGTTATGCACAAAGTCTGTGGAAATCCAGTGTTCATTTTTTAATTTTCACGTAGCGGTCGAACCATTCGAACATTTCGGCGAGGACGTGAAGGACCGACTCGCGGGCGGAGTAGCCGTGGCTCTCGTAGGGCAGGTAGACGAAGCGGGCCGTCGTCCCGAAGCCCTTCAGGGCGGCGAACAGGCGCTCGGACTGGATAGGGAACGTGCCGGAGTTGTTGTCGGCCATGCCGTGGATGAGCAGGAGGGGCTCGTTGATCAAGTTCGCGTGCATGAAAGGCGACATCTTGATGTAGGTCTCGGGGGCTTCCCAGAGTGTCCGCCGTTCGCTCTGGAAGCCGAACGGGGTCAGGGTCCGGTTGTAGGCGCCGCTGCGGGCGATGCCGGCGGCGAAGAGGTCGCAGCGGGCGAGCAGGTTGGCCGTCATGAAGGCGCCGTAGCTGTGGCCGCCGACCCCGACCCGCTTCGGGTCCCCGACGCCCATCTCGTCGAGCTTGCGGATGGCCGCCTCGGCGTTGGAGACGATCTGCTGGACGAAGGTGTCGTTGACGGTCTGGGGGTCGCCGACGACGGGCATCTCGGCGTTGTCGAGGACGGCGTATCCCTGGGTGACGAAGAACAATTGCGACGTCCCCCGGAAGAAGGTGAACCGGTTGACCGAGCCGCGGATCTGGCCGGCCACCGCCGCCGTGTCGTATTCCATGGGGTAGGCCCAGACGACGACCGGCAGGCGGGTGCCCGGCTTGTGCCCCGGCGGCAAATAGAGCGTCCCGCTGAGCTCCAGTCCGTCGGCCCGCTTATAGGTGACGCGCTCGCGCTGGATGCCGGTCAGCTGGGGCGCCGGGTCCTTGAACTCGGTCAGGGCCGTCCGTTTCTTCGTCTTGAGGTCGTAGAGGCAGTAGTTGGGAGGGTCGGTCTTGGTCTCGTAGCTCGTGATGATCTTCGTCCGCGAAGCCCCCGAAAAATCGACGAAGCTTTCGTAGGCGGGGTCCTGGCACTCGAAGAGCCGTTCGATTTTCATCGTCTTGAGGCTCATCCGGGCGAGGAACGGGTGGTCGCCCTTGGGCGAGGAACCAGCCCCGGTGAGGTAGATCCAATCCTTGTCCTGGAGGATGACCCGCTCGCCGGTCTTGAGACTCGTCGTCACCGGCCGGCCCGGGTCGTTGTATCTGTCCTGGGTGCTCAGGTCCCAGATCTTGACCGGCTCGGCGGCCGGGTTGGCCAGATCGACGAGGAACGTCGTCCGCCAGCTCCGCTTCCACTCGCTCTGGGAGGCCAGGGCTTTTCCGGGGGTAGCGAAATAGGAGATGCCGGCGGCCCGCTCCTTGAGCTTGAGGGCTTCTCCCGGCTTGCCCGCGAACGGCGCGTCGAGCGTCAGGTAGTGGTCGCGGAAGGGGACCGTCTTCTTCGGGTCGCCTTCGTCCAGGGCCTCGGTCCAGATGAGCGTCGCCGGCTTGTGGGTCATCCAGTTGACGCCGCGCGGGCCCTTAGGGACGCCGTTGATGGGGACGTTCTCCTCCGGCGGCAGGTCGGCCAGAACCTTGACCAGGCCGCCGTCCATATCCCAGATCTCGACGGAGTGGGAAAAGCCGGACGCGGGGAGAGAGTAGGAATAGGGCCGCTTGATCCGCTCGACGAGGAGGTAGTCAATGGCCGGGGAGACGGAGATCGAATCGTAAATGCCGGGCTGTCCGACCTTGCGGAGCTCGCCGGTGGCGATGTCGACGATGGCCGTCTGGGACGCGGCGTAGTAGTCGAAGAGGACCTCGTCGAACGAGTTCTTGAGGAGGTCCTGGTAGGTGGCGACCTTGGTCTCTTTGCCGCCGGAGACCTGGATCTCGGGTCCGCTGGGGACGCGCGGTGCGGCCGGGGCCGGGCCGCGGCCTTCGGGCACCAGCGAAACGACCAAGCGCCGGCTGTCGGGCATCCAATCCATGCTGCCGAGGACGGCGTTGACGACGGCCGGCATCAGGGCCTTGGCAGTCCCCGCCTTGGCGTCGACGGTCCAGAGTTCGACCCCGCCTTCGACGTAGCGGAGGAAAGCGATACTCTGTCCGTCGGGCGACCAGGAGGGGAAGGTGAACTTGAAGCCCTCGGGCAGGGCGACTTTCCGGACCTGGCCGTTTTTCATGTCCTTGAGGCTGAGGCCCGTCGAGAAGCTCAGGACCTGCCGGCTGTTGAGCGCGGGGGTGATGCGCATCCCGGCGATCCTCAGGATGGGCTCGGAGAGGTAGGCGATGGACGGCATCGACTCGCGGTCGATGAGGGCCATGATGTCGCCGGCCGGGCTCAGGGAGACCATGGGGGTCGGCGGGGCGTCGACGATGTCGATGATCTCCTTGGGCGGGAGCTTGTAGGGCTCCTGGGTTGTGAGCACGGGGACGAACGCGAGCAGGGCGGCGCAGAGAACGGCCAGACGGACGGCTGTCTTTTTCACGGGTCACTCTCCAGTCGATAATTGATCATGGTCGAAGATGGACAGTTTATACCGGCGCGCGGCCGGGTTGCAACGGGAAGCCGCATCTTATAGAATGCCCGTGCCGCATTCCCGGAAAGGCCTCATGAGCGACCGCGACCCGAATAGCGTTTTCCTCTCTATCGTTTTCCCCGCCTACAACAAGGAAATAGGGATCGCCGCGAGCCTCGATGCGACCGTCGCTTATCTTGCCGGCAAGCCGTTCGCGGCGGAAATCATCGTCGTCGACGATGGGAGCCGCGACCGGACGGCGGAGGCCGCCCGCGCCGCGCTCGCCGGTCGCGTTCCCTCGCGAGTGATCCGGCGCGAAAAGAACCGGGGCAAAGGCGCCTCGGTCAAGGAGGGTGTTCTCGCGGCCTCGGGGGAGGTCATCCTGTTCTCGGACGACGACTTGTCGACGCCCATCGAGGAGTTCGACAAGCTGCTGGCCGCGCTCCGGGCCGGGGCCGACGTCGCCATCGGCTCGCGGGCCCTCCCGGGATCGGACGTCAGGGTCCGCCAGCGCCGGCCTCGCGAGCTGATGGGAAAAGCTTTCAACCTGCTGGTCAGGCTGCTCGTCCTGAAGGGCTACCGCGACACGCAGTGCGGCTTCAAGGCCTTCCGGAGGGAGGCGGCGACGGACCTTTTTTCCCGGCTCCAGACCACAGGCTTCGGGTTCGACGTCGAGGTGCTGGTCCTCTGCCGGGAGCTCGGCTGCCGGGTCGCCGAGGTCCCGGTCGTCTGGAGCGATTCGCCGCCGAGCCGGGTGAGGTTCATCAGGGGCTCCTTGGCCATGCTAAGAGATCTTCTGCGGATCCGCCGCCGTGCCCGCCGCTCTCGAATCGGGTGAAAAATCACCTCTGGAATCACCCCCAACGGTGATTGTCCCCGTCCGTGTCCCCCCGCACAATAGCTGGGAACCCAACAGCGGCCGGGGCCCCGGGCTTGCCCGCCCTCATTCGCTTAGCGCCTGAGGACGGCAAAGCCCGGGGGTCCACTGCCGCCGTACTCGCCCGTGGATATAGGCCGCGGGCGAGTGGCGAGCCGAAGGCTCGTCCCTTGACGTCCGGGTTTCTGACGGGAGCGCCGCCATGGAAAGACGCAAGCATCGCCGCTTCGAGCAGTGGAACAAGGCCATCATCAAGTCCGCCTCCGGAGGGGAGGGGATCCTGCCCAGCTGCCCGATCGATGCCTACGCCTGGGACCTCTCGCTCGGCGGGGCGCGGATCCAGTCCGAAGAGAGCTTCCCCGTCGGCGCCGTCGTGCGCATCCACCTCGAGCTGGTCAGGTCGCGGGAGTCCGTCAGCATCGACAGCGTCGTCCGCTGGTCCAGAAGGAACGAGAAGGAAAACATCATCGAGTTCGGGGTCGAATTCCAGGAGTGCAACCAGACGGCCCTCCAGGCCATCATGAAAAGCCTCACCCGTGAAACAGACCGGAAGGCGAAAGGCGAAAAGCCCCAAATCTTCCTGGGCAAGGGTGTCATGTAACCCCGTACGGGTGCCCGACGGATTTAGGAGAAGCATTATGAAAAAGCGCAAAGACCGGCGTTTCAAGCAGTGGAACAAGGCCGTGATCAAGCTCGCGCCGGAGGGCCAAGATCCCCTCTCTCCCAAAGAAGTCAAGGCCATCACCTGCGACCTTTCGCTCGGAGGGGCCCGGATCCACTCGGTTGAGCGCTTCGAGTTGGGGACCGTCCTCCGGCTCAATATCGAACTCGTCCGGTCCCACGAAACCGTCAACCTGAAGGGCCGGGTCAAATGGGTCGAGCGCGACGAAGTCATGAATGTCTTTGAATTGGGGGTCGAATTCGATCACGACACTTCCCAGACGATCATGAGCTTGATGAAGGACCTTCACGGCAAAACGCCCTGAATCCCCTCAGCGGCCGGGGCGGGCCGCCGCGGTCCACTGCCGCTGCGAAGGCTCGTCCCTTGACTCATCCTACCCGCGCCGTCTTGACCCTTCCCGTTATCGCGATCGTCACCCTATACGCGCCCCGGGAGTTGGAGACGTATATCGAGGCCAGGTCGGACACGGTTCCCTGTGGATGGAAGACCGGGCTGTTGTTGGCCCGGACCGCGACGCCGGGGAGCGAGGCCGTCCTCGCCGTCCGCCAGATCTTCGCGGCCGTGTCGTAGCGCTCGAAGACGAACCCCGCCGGGACGAACCGCACCCGGACCGGCTCGCCGGACATGATGGCCCGGAAACGGGCCTGGTTGAGGCCGGATGTCACTTCCCAGATCCCCGACTGGAGCTGGAATTTCGGGACGAGCCGCTGGAAAGAATAGGCGGCCCCGTAGATGAAAAGGCCGGCCAGGGTGAGGGCCAGGACGATTTCGACAAGCGTAAATCCTTCCGGTTTCCGGCCCACTCAATACTCCTTCCAGGTGAGGACCTTGAGCGAGGTGAAGACGAGCTGGGGCGCGGCGGTCAAAGGCGCGTTTTCCGGGAATTCGCCGGCTGCAGCTCTCTCGTCCCGGGCGATGGCCAGCGTGTTCCCGTTTCCGGAGAAGCTGTTTGCGTGTAGGGCGCCCAGGACTTGGACTTCCTTTCCGGCGCCCTCGATCGTGAACCCGCCCGAGGCCGCGGTGATCGAGGCCTGGAGTTTCAAGTCGGAAGGGGCCCCTTCGCCGACGGCGATCCCGCCGCCGAGCCCCTCGCCCGAGACGACGTCCCGTCCCGCCGAATAGATGACGAGCTGGGCCTGCGAGTCTTTGACGTAGGGGACACCGTCCTGCCAGCGGACGCCCTGGAGGATGAGGTGCGAGGAGATGGTGACCTTGTCCGAGGAGACGATGGTCAGGTCGACGCCGCTGAGGACGGAGGGCGCTTCTCCATCGAAAGCCATTTCGACAAGGCCGTCGCCCGCGACGTATCCGCCGCCGAGCGATCCGATCTTCCCGTTGACGATGACGATCGGCAGCGGAACGAGGTCATAGGCGAAGCTCCCTGCCGGCGTCCTGAAATCCGTTCGGCTCCGGGCCGGGCTGAACTCGAGGGTCCATTCCGCACCGTCCGAGCGGAAGGCGATGACCTGAGCGTCGCCGCTCGTCGCCAGGATCATCTCTTCGAGGTCCCCCTGGACGAAGATGCCGCCGAGTCCCAGGTCGTTTTGGATGAGGTAGACGCCGGCGGGGACGGGTTCGATGGATGGTTCGAGCCCGAGCGCCTCCCTTAGCCGGGCGGGCGTCAGGTCTCCGGGGCGGAAGACCCCGATATTCAGGGCTTTGGCAACGACCGGGCTCGGGTCGCCGGGGAGAACGCCCTCGGCCGACGCCGCGAGCCCCGGCCTGAGGACCTGGCCGGGTCGCGACAAGAACCGGATCCCGTTTTCCCCGAGGAAGGCGGTTTTTTGCCCTTCCGTCATGTCTTTCCCTATAAAGAGAGGAATGGCCGGCATGGGAAGACGTCCGGCCAGAAGCCCCAGAGAGCCCTCGAGGACGGATAGGCGCCTCGCCTTGACGCCGCTCAGCCCGCCCGAGGCCTCGATCCGCAGAGCCGCCGAGATCTGGAAATAGCCGCCCATGTCGGTGAGCCGCCCGAGACCGCAGGTGGCGCGGCTTTCCCAGGTCATCTCCTCGAAGGACTCTTCG
>Ga0315290_10004018_pt1 | contig 10580 bp, 12 predicted proteins | sample YL17G12_0_MG_FD_203627 | JGI IMG/M metagenome (GOLD analysis project Ga0315290, IMG submission 203627) | Sediment microbial communities from Yellowstone Lake, YNP, Wyoming, USA - YL17G12_0 | ecosystem: Environmental > Aquatic > Freshwater > Lake > Sediment | place: USA: Wyoming | collected...
GGACTCCCTCGTTGGTGGTCTGTGGTGGGGTCGTAGGTGGTGCGGAAGCGCGAAAGCGCGGACGCGGTGTTGTGGGCTTCAGTTGGTTGTTTCACCCGACCGTGGACCTTTGGCTTTCCCCTCCAGCAGTTCCTCGGGGGAGCATATTTCGGGACACACATACCCTTCGTGTTGGACAATCTGGCGATTTACATCCTCGACGAAGATGAGCAGGTCATGGACTTGGCAACGGACGACGGGCTTCATTTGGAGCCGCCGATGGCTCCGCCCGTCGCTAAGGGGGACCCGGCGGCCGGGAAGCGGCATCGAAAGATGGTCCGGCGGTCTCGTAGGCGAAACAGACGGTGAGGGCCACCCGCCCTCCTCCACTGTCTTCGGCCGCGATCACCTATAGAAAATGGCGTCAGGATCGCCGTCATCTCTTTGCGCGGCGCCACGAAGCCATCATCTGCCCCACGAGTTCATCCGGCGTCATTCCCTCTTTCGTGGCCAGCGCCGCGAGCTTGCGGTGAGCGGCGGCGGACAACTTCTCCCGCGGTCGACCCTCCAGGTCTGATGCCCGGCGCAGAACCTTGCCGTCGAGACAGAACCAGTCGGGGTGCTCTCGCACGACCTCACGTTTGGCACCGTTCCAGGCGGCGTTGAGGTCGCGGGTCCTGGACATCTGCCCGAGGAGGCCGAGGTGCTGCACGACGAGCTCCTTCGAGGGCGCCGTTTCGGGCGAGAGCTGCTCGATCACTTCGACCATGGCCCTGGTGAGCTTCGCGGCCGACAGGCCGATGCCGAACCCAGCGCGACGCACCTGCTCGAAGTACCCTCTCATCTCATCGTCCTCGCTCCTCGTTCGACATGCGGGTGCCGTCATCTCGAAGTCGGCGACGCCCGAGGTCGGCGACCAGCTGCGACTTCCGCTGTTCCAGCGTCGCGACCTGGGCCTTCAGCCGCTTCAGCTCTCGGTTGATGTGCGCCAACTCAGTCCTCGTCTGCTGTGCCTTCAGGTAGTCGTCCCCGTACTCGTTCTCGACCAGGGCCTCGACCTCGCGTCGGAGGAGCCGCAGGAAGGGGTTCCCATGGATAGCGTTCTCACGGAACTGGAGCCTGCCAGCCCGGATCGCTCGGACGATCTCATCCTGCGTCAGCCCGAACTCCTTCCGCGCCGTTTTGTCGCTGAGCGTCGCGCCCTTACGCTGCCATTCCGAATCCAGGTGGAACACGAGCTTACCCCATTCTCTGTCCGAATGGCCCTCGGCTGACCACTTCCTCCGGCACGGTCGCGTCAACGCCTGCGTCATCGCCACGGCTCCCGCTGCAAGCAGGGGCAGCTTCGCAGCCGTTGCGAGATCCGCTCGACCGGCCCATGTCGCCCTCCCTTGGACCGAGGCATGGTGCCTTAGGACCTCAGGAGATGCAAGCCCTCACCGGTTCGCCAATCATCCGCGCGTGGCGGCCGCCCTCGATTTCTCGCGCCGACCTGCCTATACTTGTCGAACGGACAGAGCATCGGGGGTGAAACGGCCCGTGTGCCGCTCTCAGTAGCCGCAAGGACTCGCGGCTCAGATCGAGCGATTGCCCTGAGTGATCGCGGAGACTCTGCCATGGACAGAAATCGTCGCGGCAAGCAGGATCCCCTGGAGCGCGAGATTGAGCTCGCTATCAGTCCCGGTGGGTTCATTCCCGACCGCGCGTGTTTTTCGTTCGTTGGCGACCTGGAGGAGACCGCGACGAAGATCGCGACGCTCGCCAAGACAGATCCGGCCCGGGCGGCGGCGCTCTACGAGACGTTCCTCGCCGGGTGCTACGAGAAAGTCGAGGAACTCGATGACTCGAGCGGCAGTTTCGGACAGTTCGTCGGCGAGCTTCTCTGCGGGTGGATCAGGGCGAGGCAGGCTGCGGGCGACGACCCCGACGACGCGGTCGCCCGGCTCCTTGTCTGGATGGACAACGACCCCTACGCCCTCTCCTACGGGGTGGAGAAGGACGCGGTGAAGGCGTTCGACAAGGTCGGCCTGGCGGCTTTCGAGCGGCGCATTCGGAAGCGGTTCGAGGCGGCCGCGAGTCAGCGCCAATCCGCGGGGCGGGCGGTTGAAGCGGAATCTGCGTGCCGAGAGTGGGGTGCGGTCCTCCGCACGATCTACGTTGCCCAGCGGAACATCGCGGCCTATGTTGTGATCGCCGAACAGACCGGACTGACCCCTGCGGATTGCCACGCCGTCGCGACCCTGCTCCGCGGACGCCGCAAGCCTGAAGACGCCCTGGCCTGGGTCGAGCGTGGGCTCGGAATCGAGAGGAACGCGCCACACGAGTCGACGGCCGGCCACGAGCTCGCGAGGCTGCGCCGCGAACTCTGGACGAGGCTCGGTCGAGGGGACGAGGCCCTCGACGCGGCGTGGGTCGACTTCCGGAAGCATCCGAGCAAGTACACCTATGACGACCTGATGCAGTTCGTACCCAAGAGCGAGCGCGCCTCATGGCACGAGAAGGCCATCGAAGCCGCAATAGGCGCGGACCTCCACTCACTGTTCGAGCTGTTCCTCGAAACCGGGGAGCTCGCGCGGCTCGCCGACTGCGTTCGTGAGAGCGGAGACGCGGCACTCGAAGCCACCAGCCACTACGCCACCGAGCCCGTTGCGGAAAAGCTCGAGAAGAAGCATCCGGACCTGGCGGCGCGCCTGTGGCGCGCCCAAGGCATGCGCATCGTCGACGCGAAGAAGAGCGAGTACTACCACGCCGCGCTGTCCAACTTCGAGCGCGCTAAGCGCTGTTTCGAGAGGGCCGGTCTTGCCGCGGAGTGGGAAAAGACAGTCGGTGATGTCCGCGCCCGGCACCATCGCAAGGTCGGGTTCATCCCGGGCTTCGAGCGGCTCGTTGCCGGCGCGGGGGGACACGGACACCAGCAGTCCTTTCTGGAGCGGGCCAAGGCGCGCTGGTCCAAGCGGCAAGCGAAACGCGAGGCGTGAGCTGGGCCGCGCCAGGCAGGCCGTGCCGATCCAACTCGCGCCAAGTCAGATTGCGTTCGTGAACAATTTGCTCCCGAACACCGGGTAACAGGCTCATCCCGTCCAAACTAACCCTGGGTCTGGAAACACGTCCAGCTTGCGGTTTCGCCTCTCCGGAGGCGTACCGCCATGGGCACGCAGCTCGAAAGCACATGGCCGAACGAGGATGCTCGGCCACCGGTTGCAGTGAGCGCAGGCAGCGACCGCCGACCAATCGCGCTTCCCTCGGCGCGTTGCCCCTCTCGTGCCCTTTCTGATTTCTGGTAACCGACGCGCTATGATCGGCCCACCCCGACATCCACGAGAGGAGATGCCCGTGTTCAAGAGCAACGCCGTCCGTAGCTGCGTGGAGCTCCACGAGATCGAACTCAATCGCTTCTATGACACGTGGCAGGCGTTCCGCGCCTATCGTGTGGTCGATCGAGCGCAGTTGGTGGACCACTTCATGCGAGGTTACGAACAGGTGCTGCGGGCTCACCTCGTGGTCGGCCGCTTCAGAGCGCCAGACCTGAATCCCGACCGATTTCTGGGCCACGTCGCCTCAGCAGCAACGCAGGTGCAGGCAAACTGGGCGGTGACCGGTGGCCAGGCGGCCCATGCGCTCGATCGCTTCTACCGGGGGGAGAACCTGCCCTTGTTCATCGAACCATTTACACACGCCCTCCAGCGGACGTTGCGACTCGTGCCTGACCGCCACGGGCCCGTGACCCTGTTCCGCCCGTTCGGTGAGAGGTGGGCTTGGCGAATCGTGAACACCACGCCTGTCGCCCATCCGTGGTTGGTGTACGCGGAGTTGTTGTATCACGGCGAGCCACGCGCGCTCGAGGTGGCCGAGCGCGTGCGAGAGGAGCACCTGAAGCCATGATCGTGCTGCTTCCTGAACAGGCTGGGGCGTTGCGCCAGCTTCAGGACGTGTGCCGGGAACTCGGTGTCGATGTGGTCGTCGTCGGCGCAATCGGCCTTCGGACATGGTTGCGAGACGAGCATCGCATGACGGAGGACCTTGATGTCGCCGCGGCGCTCGACTGGCACCGGGCCTGTCAGCGCACGTCGCGCCGCTGCACGTCCTGGCTCTCCTGAAGATCGTCTCGTATATGACGAAGCGGGGGCGTACCCGGCCGTTCCTGTTGAGTAGTACCTGCGCGGGGAGCGCCGACGGCGGTGGTGACACCGGGAGGCGCCGATTCGAGTCTATGGCTTGAACACCCGAATCTTGAGATCCCGAATCGGGTTGAAGTGCTTGGCGTTGCCGGTGCAGAGGGTCAACCCGTGTTCGGCGGCCGTGGCGGCCACGAGCGCATCGCCTGCCCGCAGACCGTGCGAGAGGGCGTACTCTTCGATGTACACAGCCGCCCGGTGACCGATGTTCTCGGTGAGGGGAAGCGTGGTAAACCCGAAGGTCTTCAAGAACGACCTCGTCGCTTCATGCTGCCGCTGGTTCCGGGCACATTGCAGCAGCTCCAAGTAGGTCTGCAGGGAGAGCAGACGCTCCTCTTCCTGATCAACAAGCCGCGCGGCCTTGCTGTTCCCCCTCTGAATCCAGATGAAGACATCGGTGTCAAAGATCACGGTGACGCCCCCCGCGCAAGTGCTCGATAACGTCTTCGACGGACTGCGCGCCTTTCCGGCAGCCAAAGAAGCTGTGCTCCGTCACCTTGACGGCCGAGGTCGTGGTGGCGGGGGAGATCACCCCCTTGAGCTTGCCGCGATAGAGAACGCTCACGGTTTCGTTCCGCGCGAGCGCCTTCAAGACCTGGTTCATGTGGTAACGGAGATCGACAATGGTAGCCTGCATGATGTCACCTTTATGTCTACTTCAACTATACATCAGGCTGGGCCCCGGTGCTCATGCCATCACGCAGCGCTCACGCGCGGAGGCGGAGAGGTTCGAATCCTGCCTGAGGAGCACCCCCTTCCACGACCTGGGGCCGCTCCTGGTTGATCTCGGTGGCGCCCTCACCGACCCAGCTGGCGCAGCATCAATAGGTCGGCGTCGGCGTCGGCGTCGGCGAGGTACTTGCGCAATTCCTCGCCCTCTTCGTCTGCCAGCGCCGACAACTCCCGAAGAGCGGTCATGGCCCCGGCCACGTCGCCTCTCACCCACCGCCGCCAGATCGGGAAGCACTTTGCCCACTCGTCCGGCCCGACCCCGAGGCGGATCCACTCGTCCGGCTTGACGCGAAGGGCCTTCTGGATGGCGCGCGCCCGCTCGACATACGGAACCGCCTCGTCCGCCCGGCCCATGAAGATGAGCGCCTGGGCAGCGCTCAGGTTCTGAAGGGCGCCGTTCGGCCGAAGCTCGGCCAGCCGCAACCAGTAAGGCAGCGCCTCGTCCCGCCCCAAGTAGCTACGTGCGAGATTGTTCACGGCCCAGTAGTGGTCAGGGTAGAGCCTGACGAGCGCCTCGTACTCGGCGCTCGCCTCGTTCGGCCGACCGTGTAGTTGGAAGTACGTGCCTCGGATGAACAGGCGCTCCCGCTCGGTCGCGTGGTCCGACAGTTGAAAGGCGCGTTCCGCGGCGGCCAACTGCTTTGCCCGATCGCCCCACGGAAGATCCGGGCGACAAAGCGAGCTACGCTCTCCTCTTCGCGCCAACTGTGACCGACTCCGGTGTGCCCGGCAACCCGGACGCGAACTACGTCAGCGAGACGACTCCCGCAACGGTTCAAGATGTCCCGGGGACCTGCCGAAGCGTGGCCGGCGGAACCCTCGACAGCTGGATCGTCACGGTCAATTCTCCGGCCGTCGGCGCCGTCATGCGTGACAGCGGCAAAGGGTCGCCGGTCCAGTCCGGGCAGTACACGATGCCGTTCCAGCTCCTCATCAGGGCGAAGAGCTGCGTGCCGTTCTAAGCCCGGAGCCCGCTGACGACGGAAGTGGCGGCGATGCTGCACGACATCGGTGCCGGCCCCGAGGCGAGGAAGGGCTCCTTGACCGGAGGATAGTCCGCCTTCGCCCGCTCCGAATCACGGGGCGGGCTTCGGCGAGGCAACGCTGTCGCGCGCAGCGCGGAGGCGGGCAGGTTCGAGTCCTACCTGCGGAGCCGCACTTCCCGCACCCTCCAGGCTTCAGGCGTTCGGCAGGCACGGGCGCCTCGCTCCGTCCCACCGCCCCGCTCGATGGTCCCATGCAGCGCGTGACTTCTCGACTTGGCGCGATTGACGCCGCGCTGGCGAAGGAAGAAGCTACGAATGAACGCAGATGGGGAGGGCCTTCGATGGAATGTAATCCAGGCGCGATTCATGATGCGGAAACGACGCTCGTGTTGCGTGGCGGGCGCCGGTGGACCGGGGCCCTCCTGCGAAGAGGATTGCTGCTGGCCTGGTGGCTGTTCCTCACGGCGGGGCTCGGCGTCGCCGCCGCGGTGCAGGCACCCGATCCGTTTGAGAAGGCGCTGGCCAACGGCCAGCTGGCGCAGGAGGGCTTGTCCCGCTGCCATCGCTACCTCCAGGCCTGGCTGGCGCGCGCCGAGCCGACCACGGGCCTGATCCCGCGCAACCTCACCGACAGTCCGTATTGGAACGGCAAGGACAGCGCCGCCGACAACTACCCGTTCATGGTGCTGAGTGCGTGGTTTACCGACCGCGCCGCCTACGACGGTCCGCTGCGCCGCATGCTCGACACCGAGCGACGGCTGACGGCGCGGCCCGGTTGGCGCCGGCTGACTGACGACTACAGCCTCATCGCACCGCTCGGGTTGCGCGACGCCCGAGCCGACGCCGAGCGGATCATCTTCAACTCGGCCGAATACGTGAAGGACGGCCTGCTCGCGCTCACGGAATGGCTCGGTCCGAGCCCGTGGAGCGAGCGCATGTTCGAGCTCGTCGACGACTCGTTCGCGCTCGCGGCGGTCGACACCGGGGCGGGCAAGGTGCCGATGGCGGGGCGCAACAAGGAAACGGGCGTCGAGGTGAGCGGCGACTACCTGCAGGCGCTCGCGCGGCTCTACTGGCTGAGCGGCGGCCAGGAGAAGTACCTCGAATGGGGCCGGCGGCTGGCGGACCTCTACCTCCTGCCCGAGAACCGGTCTCACCCGACGCGTGACTTTTCCGAGCTTCGCCTGCGCGACCATGGCTGCGAGATCGTCAGCGGGCTGTGCGAGTTCTACGTCACGCTCCACTATGCCGGGAAGAAGCCGGGCGGAGAGAAGTGGGCCGCGAAGAAGGCCGCCTACGCTCCGCACGTGCACGAAATGCTCGATCGCATCCTCGCGGCCGGCCGCAACGCCGACGGGCTGCTGTACAACTCGGTCGATCCGCAGACGGGCAGGATCCTGGATGCCGCGGTGTCCGATTCATGGGGTTACGTCTTCGACGCCTACTACGCAGTGTGGATGGTGGACGGAACCGCCGCCTACCGCGAGGCGGCGTTCCGGCCACTCGGCGCGCTGTGGGACAAGTACCGCGGCTATGCCTGGGAGCCGAGCAGCAACGCGCCCGGCAATCCCAAGGGCAGCCAGGACGGGTATGCCGACTCGATCGAGAGCGCGCTCAACCTGTTCAACCGCTTGCCGCCCGGCGATCCGCGCGCGGCGCCCGCCGCCGCCTGGCTCGACAGCGAGACTCGCGAACTGTGGTCGCGCCAGCGCCCCGACGGCATCATCGAAGCCTGGCATGGGGACGGCAATTTCGCGCGGACCACAATCATGTACTGCCTGTGGAAGACACAGGGAATCTCGGCGCATCCCTGGCGGGAAGACCTGCGGCTCGGGGCGGTGAGGGCGGGCGGCGGCGTGGCCTTGGCGGTCACGGCCGACAAGCCCTGGAGCGGCACGCTCGTGTTCGACCGGGCGCGCCACGCGGAGAATCTGCACTTGCCGATCGACTGGCCGCGCATCAACCAGTTTCCGGAGTGGTTTACGGTGGCGGCGGGCACGCGCTACCGCGTGCAGCCCCAGTCCGCAGGCGCCGCCGGTGTGCCCGCGCGCGAGCTCTCCGGCGCAGAACTTCGCCGGGGCCTGCCGGTGCAACTGGAGGCAGGCAGGCCCGTCCAGCTCACGGTGCAGCCGCTCCCGCTCGAGACCCGATCCCGGTGAGGAGCGCACACGCCGCGTCGCTCGCCTTTCACTCCTTCTCCGGCGCAGACGCCAGGTTGGCGGCGCCGGCGGCAATGAAGTGGATTCCGCCGACTGAGGCGACCCGGTCCGCGCCGGGAGCCACAAGATTGCGCCCGGTGGCGGACGCAAGGGCCGCATCGCCCGTCGGCACGAGCCCGGCGGCTGCGCGCGCCTCTGCAGCGACGGCGGGCGAGAGCCTGACTGTGGCGAGGTACGCGCTGTTCACCGATACCGCGGCGACACCCGTCGTCGCCATCAATCCCGGCCGGTTCCGGCGGGCCCAATCCTCGATGCAGCCGACAAGCAGCGCGAAGGAGAGTGCGGGCTGGCGTTTCCAGTAATCGATTTCGACCGAGTAGGCGTCGCGCTGGAGGAGCAGTCGATAGGCACCGTGCACCACCTGCTCGTATTCGGCGGGGTGCTCGGCGAGCCACCGGAGGTGGCGCTGCATCAATTCGACGTAGGTGCCGCCACCGGACAGGCTCGTAGTGTCGTCCTCGCTCGGCGCACGGCCGAAGGCGTCCTGGCTCGCCTTGACGATCACGGCCCGCCTGGTGGCCGAATCAGCCTGCAGTTGCCCTCGGTGCCGGGCGACGAGATCCGCGACGGGAAGGGGTCCCTGCTTTGCCCATTGCTCGAGCTCGACGGCCGATGGCGCGCGACCGAGCGCGAGCACAAAGGACGCCGCGACTCGCTCCTTTTGTTCCGCAGACTGGGCAAACGCGGTCGCCGGAGGATACGCCAGCGAGGCGACTAGGACGAAGAGCGAGAGACAGGGCCTGCCTGAGAAGGCGACCCCGCCACATTTCAGCGGCTCGGACATCACGGCTTCTTCAGGTCCGCCACCGCTTCGCGCACGAGCGCCGTGTTCCTGGCGAGCGCGCGCACGAGCTTCGCGGTCTGCTCGCCGGCGATCTTCCAGTCCTGTTTCTCGACAGCCTCGGTGATGCCGGGCATCTCCAGGTGCGCGTAGGTGTAGCGCGCGGCGTAGAGCATGTGCTTGAACCAGGGGCGGCCGGGGATGCCCTCCGGTGACAGCCAGTTGGCCTCCACGTCCATGATGCGGCGGTTGATGGCGGCGGCCTTCTTCCGATCGAGGGGACCGGCGGCGAGGGCGGCGTCGATGGCCTGTTTCAACTCGCGCCCCGCCGCGGCAAACTCCTCCGCAGCGGCGATCGCAGGGCTGAGATCCAGCTCTCCGGCCCGGCAGCGTTCGGGCGTCGCGCCACCGGCCGCGCGGGAGGGATCGGCAGCCCCGCACAGCTCTCGCAGAAACGTCCCGACATCCCGGCCGTAGAAGCCAAAGTCGAAGGGCAGCACATCGGCGTTGGCCAGCCGCAGCGCGAGCACGCCCCAGAGCTGGGACATCAGCGTGTGATAGCGGTAGCCGGGATCGCCGTAGTGATTGACCCAGTAGTAGTCGTCGTACATCGAGTGATAGACGCCGTACGGCCCGTCGAACGTCAGGCCAACGACCGGCCGGCCGAGTGCGTTCAGGAACACGGTGTGGTCCGAGCCGCTGCCGATGCGCGTATCCACCAGCGACTCATCGTCCACGGCCCCCTTGCGCTCGCCGCCGCCCGTAGCGGCAAACCGCGCGGTGTCTGTGGCGGCCGACTTCTTCCACGCCTCGTACAGCGACGTGCCGGACGGATCGTCGAGCGTGCGGCTGACTTCAACAAGCAGCGGCGCGAGCGAACCCACGGCACTGCCCTGGAAGTTCGGGCCTGACGCCGACGAATCGACGTTGATGTAGGCCACCAGCTTCCGCGCGAGATCGGCCGCGAACTGCTCGCCCCATTCGGTGGAGCCGGTGAGGCCGACCTCCTCGCCGTCCCAGCTGCAGGCGATGATGGTGCGACGCGGTCGTGTCCCTGTCTTCGCCATCTCGCCAAGGGCACGGGTCAGCTCGAGCATGGAGGCGGTGCCGCTCGACGGATCCACGCCGCCGAACTCCCACGCGTCGCGGTGATTGCCGAGGAGCACCCACTCGTCGGGCACCTCGGCGCCGGGCAGGCGCGCCTCGACCACGTAGTTGGGCTTGACGCTATTGTCCATGTCCACCTTCAGGTGGACCTTCACCCGCCCGGCGCCGAGACGGTAGGTGATCGGCAGGCCGCCCTGCCACTCCTTCGGAGCCTCGGGGCCGTCCATCTGCTCGAGGAGCGGTTTCGCGTCGTGCCACGACATGACCGCTGCCATGATCTTCGGCACCGACTGCGCCTCCTCAGGCTTGATGCGGCGGGCGCCTTGGGTAGACGCCCATCCCGGTGTGAGCGGATCGCCAGGAACGATGAAGTCGTAGGTGATGGCGCCGCGCTGAAGATGGGTCTCCGGGCCCCAGGGGCCGTCGGGGAAGACCGCCCCTTTCTTGTAGCCGTCCTCCGCTGGATCGGAATAAATGAGGAGCGCGGCCGCACCGCGCCGCTCGGCGGTCAGCGCCTTGAACCCGCGGTAGCTGTACGGATTCGAGTATCGGACGATGACCACCTTGCCGCGGACGTCGATGCCGTGCTTCTCCAGCAGCT
>Ga0315290_10004019_pt1 | contig 10579 bp, 7 predicted proteins | sample YL17G12_0_MG_FD_203627 | JGI IMG/M metagenome (GOLD analysis project Ga0315290, IMG submission 203627) | Sediment microbial communities from Yellowstone Lake, YNP, Wyoming, USA - YL17G12_0 | ecosystem: Environmental > Aquatic > Freshwater > Lake > Sediment | place: USA: Wyoming | collected...
CAACAGCCATAGCTTTGGAACAAACCACAGGAACATGGGTCCGTGTTCCAGGAGAGACAGATGAGGTCAGACATAGATCTGCAGGACGTGTAATTGCCGTTTATAGTATCCCGGATTATGAGTCGAAGGCTTCAATTCCGGCGGATAGTCAACTTCGTTGGTATATTACCCGGATCGCTTATCCCTGGATAAATTTTTACGACAATCTGCCATTGCTCATTACTACCGTAATCGGAAATATATCTGCTATGGATAACTTGAAGCTCCTGGATCTCGAGTTTCCGGATAAATTCGTGGCTCAGTTTAAAGGTCCGAAATTTGGAATTTCCGGAATTCGAAGCTTGGTAAATGTTTATGATCGCCCTCTGCTTAATAATATGATCAAGCCGTGTACAGGCCTGACACCCGAAGAAGGAGCGAAGTTATTTTATGGTGCAGCATCGGGTGGTACCGATTGGATTAAAGATGATGAACTCATCGCTGGTTCGCCTGTTTTTTCGGCCCTGGAAAGTCGTATCAAGGCATATATGTCCGCTGGCAGGAAGGCGGACCTGGAGAAAGGTGAAGCAACCTTATACTCGGTCAATATTACCGATGAGTTTATCCGCCTCAGGGATAATGCCCTAAAAGCTATTGATGCTGGTGCCAACGCAATTATGGTTAATATTTATCCAATGGGTTTCTCAAGTGTGCGTATGCTGGCTGAAGATCCTGGGATAAATGTCCCGATCATGGTGCACAATTGCTTTAGTGGTGCAATGGTAAGTAATCCATTTGGGGGTATTAGCTCAAATGTGGGGGCAAAACTCTCTCGCCTTGCAGGAGCAGATGTATACCTGGATTATGTTCCGACCTTGAAATTTGGTGGAATTCAGGAGAAATTCCTGCGCATTATCCATACTTGCGAGAGCCCGATGTACCAAATTAATCCCACCATGCCGCACATCGGAGGCGGTGTGACACCGGGGATTGTGCCACACCTTCTTCGCTTGGTAGGGAAGGATGTGGCGATCGGCGCCGGTGGAGGTATACATTCTCATCCTTCAGGCCCACAGGCAGGCGCACGAGCAATGCGACAGGCAATCGATGCAGCAGTTCAAGGTATTCCACTTACTGATTTTGCTCGTGATCATCAAGAGTTAGCTGAAGCCTTGGAAATCTGGGGCGAATATGGATCAGAAAAAATGAAGTCATTGTTTGCCCTTTCCTAGGTGGTTTTCTTTGATTTTCCAATTAAAACACGGAGAATTTTAGGAAAACAAAAAAAAAATAAAAAATAAATCCAATTTTGAAAGTGGCCAATGCTAAAAGAAATATATATAAAGCTTTCCCTTAAGGGCCATAATGTCTAACAATCAAACACGTCTATGAGGGGATCTGAATTTCGTATAAGCAATAAATACAAGCAAGTAATAATATTGCATCCAATTCGGTAGATGGAGAGATACCGTGATTTCACTATCTGGAGTGTCTGTCTCTAAAGGAATTGAAATTAGGCCTGCTACCAATACCGCCACGTATCCTTAGATTTTAGAATGTATCATCCAACTGATACAGCTCTGGAAGTGCAACGATTTGAGGCGGCTTTGATATCTGTTCGGAAATACCTGAACGATATTTATCAATGCATGGTTGAAGCAGTGGGAATGGATGAGGCGGCTATTTTCCAAGTCCAGATAATGATGTTAGATGATCCAAATTCACCTCTCTAATCTGACCTGCCCCCAATGGAGGGTGTACGATATTGTGTGTAAACGGGAAAATATAATCAGCCGACCGTTTAGGAGAAAACACAATGTCTGAGAAAAAGAACACACCACTGAATATCCAAGAAATCATGCCAGGAGCGGAAGAAGTACAGCGAGAATTGGCGACTGCGAAATCGATGGATGACTTCTTTGGAAAGGAAGGCATATTCGCCTGGTTGTTTGCGAGTACGATCGAACAGATGTTGGAAGCGGAATTGAGTGAACATCTGGGATACGAGCCCTATGAAGCCAAAGGAAGGAACTCTGGGAATAACCGTAATGGAAAGTACACAAAGAAAGTACGTTCTTCAGAAGGAGAAACTACCATCCAGGTGCCCTGGGATCGCAACGGAGACTTCGAACCGAAGTTGGTGAAAAAGCATCTTGCCAACACGAACGAACTGGAAGATAAGATCATTGGCATGTATGCCAAAGGCATGTCAGTGCGAGACATCCAGGAAACTCTGCAGGAACTGTACGGGGTGGATGTGTCGCCCAGCACTTTGAGTGCCATCACCGATAAGGTATGGGAGCTGGTGGAAAGCTGGCAAAACCGCCCGTTGGTAAACCTTTACCCGATTATCTACCTGGATGCCATTCACATCAAGATGCGGCGGGACGGGAAGGTCGAAAATACAGCCGTCTATGTAGTTCTGGGTGTCGATATGGAAGGTCACCGGGACGTTTTGGGTCATTTTGTCGGGGACGGCAGCGAGAGCGCCAATTTCTGGCTGAGTGTGATCACCGATATGCAAAGCCGAGGCGTGAAGGATATCCTGATTGCCTGCATGGATGGATTGACCGGTTTCAAAGATGCTGTTCTGGCAGTGTTCCCAAAAACGGATATTCAGCGCTGTATCATCCACCAGATCCGTAACAGCCTGAAATACATCCCTTGGAAAGACCGCGAGGTTTTCGTTGCCGATTTGAAAGACATCTACCAGGCTCCAACCCGTGAAGCCGCCGAAGGCAACTTGCGCAAGCTGAAAGAAAAATGGAGCAACCAGTATACGGTGGCTGTCCGCTCCTGGGAGAACAACTGGGATGACCTGGCAACCTTCTTTGACTACCCAGCGGAGATCCGCCGCATGATCTACACAACCAATACTGTCGAAGGCTATAACCGCCAGCTCAGAAAAGTAACGAAATCCAGGGCATCTTTCCCAACAGCCGAGGCGGCCCGGAAACTGCTCTTCCTGGCCAACCGGGATATCATCAAAAAGTGGACCATGCCCATCTTCGGTTGGCCGTCTATCCTCAACCAACTTGTCATTCGCTTTGAAGACAGAGTATCTTGTTAAAGTGCAACCCATTTACACACAATACTTGACACTACCCAAATGTTCTGAGAACGTACACCGTACAGATCCCAGCGTGCGGATTTTCCGGCCCCGGCTCTTCGAAAGTACTTCCTTCCGCATTGCTCTCATTCCATTATAGGCTCCATACTCGTCTTATTATCCCGCTTGGGGCATCCAACATCTATCACCATACCTTCCACTTTTATTGTTATTCTAATATGGACAGCCACGTCTGTCTTCTGAGAGTTCCTTTCGTATAGTTGTTGCCAATCCAATATTGATTGGAACATCTATTATTTTCAACTCCTTTCAATGGATCTTTGTGATTGAATCAGGGAGAGGAATCAGCGCAAGTTAAATGATAATGTTACCGAAGTTCCTTGACTCCTCTTTCCCAAGTCTGTATAATCATGCTATATCATTTGCTGAGGGGAGGCAAGAAATGCCACCGAACAAGCCCCTGGTTTTTCACGGGCAGAACGCCGTGGCGCACGTGCGCAAGCGCCTGCCGGAGGAGGAGAGCAATGAAGCCCTTGTTTAGCCGATCAGCAGCCCTGCTGGTCATCCTGATTCTTGCCGCCTGCAACCTGCAGAGACTGAACATAACCACCGCCACGCCCCTCGAGGAGGCCACCACAACACCCGAAGGCCCTGTGCACCCCGCCTCCCCGAGCGCAACACCCGAAGTCCCTTTGCTGCCAGCCTCTCCGAGCGAGACACCCACGGCCACCATCGTCCATCTTGCCACCCCAGGGGAGGGGGCGGCGGCGCAGTCCAGCATCGGCGACACCATCTCCGGTGACACCGCCCACCAGGGCGCGACCAATGAGCCGCCTGGCGGGGACATGTGGCTGTATAACCTCTACGAGCGCCCGTTCAATGCCATCACCCAGGATATCTTCTTCCCGGACCTAGACATACGCACCGCCCAGCTGGGGCTGGGGAGCCCCTGGATGTACGCCACAATCCAGCTCTACGGCCTGGACCCGGCCACGAGCACGCTGGCGGGTCACTACGGGATCGAGATCGACCTGGATGTGGACGGCCGCGGCGAGTGGCTTATCATGGCGGATGCGCCGCTCTCGGAAGACTGGTCGGTGGTCGGCGTGCACGCCTGGAACGACACTAACGGCGATGTGGGGCAGGTGGTGGCCTGTTACGCCGATCCGCCCCAGACCGCCAACTCGTATGACAAGTTGTACTTCGACCAGGGTATCGGTGCCGATCCGGATGCTGCCTGGGCGCGCTACATTGGCGGGACGCCCCCGGCAGTGCAGATCGCTTTCAAGCACTCCATGCTCGGCTCCGATGATGATTTCATGTGGGGCGTTTGGGCCGATCAGGGCGTGGACCAGCCCGAATGGTTCGATTACCATGACCATTTCACCCAAGAGCAGGCCGGCGCACCGTTCTCGTACATGACATCCTACTATCCCATCAAGGCCATCGCTGAGCTGGATAATACCTGCCGGATGGCATATGGCTTCACCCTCGTCGGGAACGAGCCTTGCCTGTGCGCAGGCAACGTGAAGACCCCCACGCCCACGACCCCGCCGTATGCCTCTCTGGGCGGTTATGTTTGGAAAGATCTCAACAACAACCGCATTTACGATGGCGCGGGTACGGATGGCGGCTTGGGTATGGCGCCGGTGAACGTCCGCTTCGGCGCCTGCCCGGGCGGCGTGATCGCTGGTTCAGCCGTCACTGGTGCTTGGGGCCGTTATATCGTCGAGGACCTTGCCCCGGGCACCTACTGCGTGGATGTCCCGCCTTTTGCGGGTTTCGTTTTCATGCCCGTAAACCGTGATGTCACTCTTCCCCCAGGTGAGTTCAGGGATAACGTGAACTTCATGGTGATCCTGACCGGGCCATAAAGAGAAACGACCGCCCCGTGACAACCCTCCCAAAGAAGAAATAAATTTCCAATTGGAACGGAGTTCTAATGGTCTATGGTAAAAGCAATTGAGAGGCTCCGTGCTGTCGCGTAAGTGCAGTAACTTGAAGGACGACCCGGCAGCCAGCCTGGCAGGATCATCGCGGCTGATTATTGGATCATAATGGGGACCGATGTAATTCATTATCGAATCATCCTGCTGAGAGAAACCAACGACCGGAATCAAAAGACGCCCATAAGGCAATGGGGCGTCTTTCTCAGGTTGCGGGGGCTGGATTCGAACCAGCGACCTCCAGGTTATGGGCCTGACGAGCTACCGCTGCTCTACCCCGCGGCGGATCGAACGAGGGGTCATTGTATCAGCCCCGTCGGGACAGGTCAAGGATTGGGGAGACTTATTGGGCAGATGAGATACGCGCCCTGAACCGCAACGGCAATGCCACTTTACAGGGCGGCGTTCGCGTAGCATCTCCGCAGCGAACCGCGGGGGGCCAGCCGCACACCGTCTCAGTGTTTTTCCGGGAATGCGCCACACCGCGGATATGAGTCTGCGGTGCGTCATTTTGCTCACTAAGGGCAAATGTCGAAAAGTGCGCGTACATTCGCCCTTCCCCCTGTCCCGAACGGACGTTACGCTCACATCACGCCTCAAGAACATGGCATAGACGAAGACCGGCTTATTGGGTTGTCCAGCTCCTTCCGCTCGTCGCCGCAGGCCTGACCGGGCGGCTCATAGTACTCCCAAACGCCCAGGCTACGCCTATCCGCATCCCTCTCCTTCTACTGCGAGCGGTGCTGAGGGCGAGATAATATTAGCAGGTAAAATTGCCGATCAGAATACCTTCCCAGTTGGATCTTGAACTTTATTGATCAATTGTTTGGGATAAATCTATTTGCGCCATGCATATCCACATGAAAGACATTGTGGTTTATGCATACATAACATCGCGCCGCACTCAGGACATGCCCATTTATTATTTTCGTTCTTGACGAAATTCATCAAGCCAATTTTCTTTATGCTTGCCAGATTATCTATTACATTCGTTCCATATTTGGTTCTATAGCGCCTGTCTAAATGGACCAGGAGTGTGCAAGGAAATTCGGCGCAGTCGAAGCAATACTCAATATTTCCTCTTGCCATCTTTTCGCAATTCTTGATCTTACATGTTACACAGGTCTTAGATTTCAAAGTATCGTCGCCCCGACAACCAGGACATACCTTCTTATCCCTTACATAGGCATGACACAGGCGACAATTTATACCGCAAGGGGCGATCAGGGTTGGATCGGTTTGATTTGTTTTTGTTCTTATCATGTTAATTTTGAAAATATTTCCTGGTTGCTTTCCTCAAAAGGTATTCAAGGAATTGCCCAACCAGATGCCCGGCTGTCTTTTGGCGGTTCGACGACATAAGTTATTCCTGTAAGTTACCTAGCCACAGCGCTACAACGAACCAATACCAAATGCAGAAAATGCTCGAACGAAGAACCATCTCCTTTTGACCGGAAGCATCCCACCAGCTGTATGTCCTCAGAACATTTGGGACAAAAACCGGCATTTGCTAAGAGACACTTTCTCGACCCAAGATTATTATACTTGCATTGCCTGCGTCTGCAAATTCTGCAGGCGTCTGACTTGTAGAGTTCGTTTCTTGATCTCAGCTCGTTTTGCCAGAACCTCCTTTGCTCTGCCGGCATAAACGTCCATCGGTGTGAGATTGTCCAGCGACTCATGGTAGCGACGGTTGTTGTAGTAGTCCACGAACTGGACGATCTCCCGCTCCAGTTCTTCGGGAGAATAGTAGCTCTGCAAGTTCACCATATTCTTCATCGAGCGGTGATAGCGTTCGATCTTGCCCTGGGTCATCGAGGTCAGCCGCCCAGCCATGTGCCCAACAACCAGATTGGCTTTGTACCCCTTCAGTGGCATCGTGGAATCCCTTGGGCAGGGAATTGGCCGTGGGGGAAACCTGGCCATTACACAATGACTCGTACCCTGCCGAGCAGTATTCTGCTTTCCCATTAACCATCGTCATCTGAACCTGCAGGTTCTTCAAGGCGTCAGGATTCACAGCAAGTGGGCTATCTGGGAGAATGATCAGATCGGCGTATTTACCCGGTTTCAACGAACCGATGTAGTTTTCCATGGAGACGGCGTAAGCCGGTTCAATGGTCATCATTTCCAAGGCTTTTTCAACGCTGATCACAAAATTTTTCACAACAGGATCAGGCCCACATAGGGTCCCATTTGGACCTTCCAGGTTGTGGGTGACGATACCATTCCTGTATACCTTACCAAATATTCTGCTTCACATAAAATAATTCGGAAAATTCATTTCTAGGTTGTGATGAAAATGATACAATACAGAATATCCTCATTATTCTACGTTAGTTGCAAGTAAATGAAGGCAATTTTATGCTGACGTGGAATCCAGGTAAAATTGACCTGACAAGAAGGCTTGTAATGTAGTCAAAAGATCTGTATGATGTATTTAGCAAAGGAGGAACGATGATCCGAAAAGGCATTCTTTCCACTCTGATACTGATCGCTCTTACGGCCTGCAATATGAATTTTGCGATACCCGGCAACGTGTCTCCGGGCGGACCAACAACATATCCGCAAGCACAGATTGATCTGGCTGTCGCTCAGACTTACGATGCACAGACTCAAGATTCCCAGTCTGTGCTGCAAACCAGGGCCGCCATCGCATCCAATACGCCAGAATTTACATTCACACCATCCCTGACATCCACGCCGACCTTCACCCTCACCCCCTCCGTCCCGATGGTCAGCGTGAATGTTGAAACAAATTGCCGGACCGGTCCCGGAACAGCGTACGATATTCTGGGTGTCCTGCCCGCTGGGCAATCAGCCGAGGTGGTTGGCCGCAATTCGTCGGGAGACACCTGGATCATCAAACTGCCGTCCAATCCGGCAATTATTTGCTGGTTGTGGGGACAATATGCCACGACGGTCGGGAACACTTCCGGGCTAACCGTTTATACCCCGCCTCCCACTCCCACCGCTGCGGCTGGATTTACACTCTCTTATCAGGAGGCGGTCACCTGTGGTGCAATGTTCGGTTTTAGATTCAGACTGATCAACAATGGCAGCGAGACTTGGCGATCCTACAAGGTGGATGTTACTGACTCGAACACCTCTGTGACCAAGAGTTACACGAGTGACGATTTCTTAGATGCCACATCCACATGCACAGCCACAACATCTCTGATGGATCTTACACCTGGAGAGACGGGATTCACGGGCAACTGGTACGGTGGTCTCTTCGCCTACAATCCTGCTGGTCATAATCTCAGCGCCACATTCAGGCTTTGTTCCAATGATGGCATGGCAGGCACATGTACCAGCAAATCCATCAGTTTTACTCCGTAAGTATTCAGGGCGGTCGCAAGACCGCCCAAGATTTATTTATTAATCATCAGTATTTCTTGAGACAAAAACTTGCAAGAAGGCCTACATCGGTCTGGAGATCGTTCTTATCCTGCTGTCTGGCGTAGCCGGCTGGCTGGTTGCAGTATTCTCCGGGATTAAGGGAGTTGATTGCTCCAGCCTTGCGGCATTTCTATCATGTACATCTCCACTGCGCCCGTCCCGGAGCGGCCCCAGTTGGTGGTGAAAAGAATGCGGGTGAAATCCGCGTTGACCGAGGCCATTGGCTCGGCCCAGTAATCATGTTCCATGTTCTCGTCAACCAGCGAATGGGCGTGCGCCAGCCGGACTACACCACCACCCGGCTTGAGTTCGACGGCGAAGACCGAGTCGTCCATCCAGGTATACGCGGTCGGGTCGCCATCGTGGGTGGAGATCAAGGCCCAGCCAGGGCGTTGGAAGGCGCGCCCTGAGATGTGCAGCCCGATGGGGGTGTGACTGAAATCCAGCGGCCAGAGAGGGGTGATGACACCACTTTCCAGGTCGAGCATTGACAGGTTATCTGTGTCAATGTCCTGGAAAACGAATACTTCGCGACCCTGTGCGTCGAGGGCGGTGTCGGAATGACCGACGATGCGCAGCAGACCGCGTCCGTTTTGCAGATTGCGGTCGTAGACCATCAGGCCGCAGGGATGCGCCTCTGTGCCGAGAGCGCCTGCTTCGCAGTATTTGTCCATCTGGACGATGAAATAATTTCCAAGGGGGGAGAGGGTGACACTGTCAGTTTCGCGCTTGTCATCGGACCACGTCTGCAGGTCGCGGGTGACGAGCACCGTGTCCGTCTGCAGGTCGTAGACGATATAGGCGCTCGTCAGCCAGTTCTCGTTCTCGGCCATCAGCCCCCAGTATCGCCCGTCCACCGAGGGACTGCCCTCGTAGCGCGTCCAGACCATGATCGCGCCCGGCACGTCGGTGGCGAAGTCGTGGACGGTGGCAGTCGTGCCGGTGTGCACATGATAAGACATCAGGCGGGTTTCGCTGGCGTAGTAAATGACGAACGGGTCAGCGGCGCTCCAGCGTGGGTCAATGTCAATAGGAACCTGGCCGAGCGGCTGAAGCGAGGCGACGGAGTAAACGTACCATGTCCCGTCCACGCCGCGCACCAGGATGAGACTGCCGTCCGCGTTGAATGACTGGACGCGCGAGTACTCGTTCTTCAGCCCTGGCGACGTATCGCTCGAGACCACGTCGGCGCGCCGGTCAGTGACCCGCACCATGCAGGACCCGAAGACAGGATCGCGGAACGGGAGGCGAGCGACCGGTTCCTCCATCTGCGGCGCCTGCCGTACCTCGAAATCGGTGACGAACCGCGGCTGGGGGTCGGCGCACAATGGCCCATCCTGGACAGGCGGAATAGGCGGCAGGGTCACACCGGCAGCGGGCGCTTCGGTTTCGCCCGCACCGGCTTCCGGGCTGTTTATCTGGTGGGGAAGGGAGCATGCGCAGAGTGTTGTCAGAACCAGCGCATATTGGAGCGATTTCAACAGTCTTTCCATCTTGCTCCTTATTTTCCGAAGTTTGACGGACGGATGGTATTGCGCGCCCAGAATTCGAGGATGACTGCCATCAAATCGTTCTCCACCGGCGCAGCATTTTCCGGGTCCGGCCCGAAGCGGTAATTCATCTCGTTGACATTATCCGCCCAGGGCCTCCAGTTTGGATCCCAGACCCAGAAGGCATGGTTCATGCCGCGCTGTTCGAAGAGTTCCATCTCGTCGCGCATAAAATCTGCCGCATCCGGAACCCAGCGGTAGACTCCAAACTCGTTGACGGAAACCGGCGCTCCATATTTGGCTTTAAATTCATCAATTGGCGCAAGAAAGGCCTCCAGCCAGTCCCGGTCGAAGGCATCCGGCTGGCCGTCCCAATCGAGATCGAACGACCCCGGATAGGTATTCAACGCGGGCAGATCTTGATGGGTGTAACTATCCTGCGGCTCGTACTGGTGAACCATGTAGACGATGCGTGGATCGTCCACCGGCTTCAGCCAGGGCAGCCAGCGCACCGCACTCCAACTCATACCGCCGACCAGGATCGGAGTCTGCCAGTCCACCGCGCGGATGCCCTCCACGATGTGCGGGTAGAAACGATTCCAATCGTAGATGCCATCGGCGTATTCGGCGTAAAAATCCGATGGCTCGTAGATATCAAAGACCACGCCGTTGGCATTCGGCTCGCACATCAG
>Ga0315290_10004020_pt1 | contig 10579 bp, 4 predicted proteins | sample YL17G12_0_MG_FD_203627 | JGI IMG/M metagenome (GOLD analysis project Ga0315290, IMG submission 203627) | Sediment microbial communities from Yellowstone Lake, YNP, Wyoming, USA - YL17G12_0 | ecosystem: Environmental > Aquatic > Freshwater > Lake > Sediment | place: USA: Wyoming | collected...
TGTTTGCATCAAAAAGCAGACATGCATTAATGAATTCTGAGCATCCGGGTACCAGTTCATATGCAAGCAAACCAGCCTGGTTGTTGCCCAGCAGGACGGTATGATTCCTGTCTGCGATCGTGCGGTATTTTGTCCGAATCTGGTTAATGATTTGCTGAAGTGATAACGCTGTGATTGGCTCAGCCTGTATTGGTATTTCAACAATTAGAGAGGCCGGCAGCTTGTTGTTTGTCATATTGGTATTGAGTAATGCCAGCATATTCTGCGATTCTTCTTCCTGCGAAGCCACATTCCTGTCATGAAGTGCAATTATGACAGGATAACTATCTGTGCCGGATGAATAAGCAGAAGGTAATGTAACGGTGAATGTTAATTCTGCCCCTTCAAGTAAATCTGCCATCATACGATCGGCCGGAACTGCTGCTCCCGGATCAACAGTTTCAGGATCATTCGGATATGGAATGTTTTGAACAGCAAAACTAATATACTTTAATGCTTCAGGCAATGCTTTATGCCAGTAGTCCCAGCTGTGTCCCCCATTTTTTACCCTGTATTCATGTTTAATATTCAAATCTCTCATCAGGTTGTGAAGTAAGTTGTTGGGTTCTGAAAGGCTCTCTTCATCATCACCGCAATCGAAATAATAGTTCTGGCCATTCAAGGATAAGTCACCAGGATTTTTAAAGAAATAGAAAGGGCTGTAAGTTTTATAGTAATCAGTTAAGCGTGTGGTTCCGGAAGCGCCAATACCGCCGAATATTGCCCCCCATTGCGAGTTCCATCCGTCCTGCTGTTCATTCATATATTGCTGATCCGTGCGGAACGACATGCTCAGTGCAACGCCGGTTTTAAATATATTGGGTTTTTTGGCAGGTAATATCAATGCCCCGTATCCACCCATCGAAAAACCCATTACTGCCCTGTGCTGGGGATCTTTAATGGTACGGAACAACGAATCAATTTTAGGAACCATTTCATTTACAAGCATATCCATGTATGGGAAATTGCCATTGTATTTATTTACCCAGTAAGTATTGAAGCCTTGAGGCATTACATAAATCATAGGAATAGTTTCGGCTGCGTTCGCATCAACATAATAGGAAATAAGTCCATACTGAAACCATGCTGTTTCATTATCACCCATGCCATGAAGGAGATAAACCACAGGGTAATTTGCAGTTAAGCTGTCGTAATCTTTCGGCAGCAACACTGCATAAGACATATCCCGATGCAAAATCTGGCTTTTAAAAGACTGATCCTTTAATAATCTCACAAAGGGTTCAGGCTCAACAGGCGGAGGAGGCGTTTCACGCTCACATGCAGACAATCCCATCAAAAGAGGGATAAATCCAGGCAATAAAAACGTGAAGTACTTCATGTCCACTTTACTTTTATTTATCAATTATTTAAGGCTAAAATTCTATTTCGTCCTGACGGGACTTTAATTTAATTTGCAACTTTTTTCACTTCTTGTTCGTATTAAATTCTTCATTTGGCGAATCATTGTAAACCACATAGGATTTCATGGTTATCCTGAAATCAGGGTTCTGGTTTACCCATTTTATTTCCAGCTTATGATTTCCGTTTTTCAACATATATTTGTAGTAGATGTCATACTTTCGTACAATATAGTCATAAGGCATACGCACCTGCTCTGTCTTTGCTCCGTCAATATAGACATCCAGCAGGGCTACGAAATCACTGGTTGACACACCGCACTGGCTTTTCACATTCCCCAAAACAACAATACCATTTCCGGTAAAATCTATTTTGATACTTTCGTCCAGAAAATCTTTCCTCACCAGAAGTTCCATTGTTGGAAACATTCCTTCGAATGATTGCTCAAACCTAAGAGTTTCTGGTTTCTGAACTTTAATTTTGATGGTATCATTTTTTACCTCACCACCATTTTGCATTATTAGCATAACGGCATGTTTATAGCTCAATGCGTAAATCTGATTCAGTGAGAGATCTGAATAAGGGAATTTTAAATCCTGCACTTTTTCGATGGCCGGTTTCCAGGAAGCCGGAATTTTTTCGTAACCGAGTATTACCCCCAGGATTCCTGCGGCAGTAGCAGGATTACAATCTGAATCCTGACCGCATCGCGTTGAAATATCCATGGTCTGAAAGAAGTCCTTATTCCCATAAAGAAGCCCCATGACCACATAAGCTGCGTTAACGCTTGCATCAATGTTAAAAGCATTAAATACGCCTTCGGGGCAACCTTTTTCGGATGTATGTTCCTTTTCAAATTCAAACCAGCATTGTTTCCAGTCCTCCGGATATTGCGCATGCCATTTAATTACATCGCTGATGGCCTGATAAAATTTACTCTTCTCAGGAATAGGTTTTAAGCCTTGCGCAACAATAAAATCAAGGTCGTCGGAGATAAACGCCGTTGAATACATGGCAGCCATAAAAACGCCACCATACCAACCATCGCCGTAATTCATGATATGGCCGGTGCGATCGCAGATTTCGGAAGCTGTATTTATCATGCCTGGCGACATCATCCCGGCAAAGTCGGCTTCGATCTGAAAATCGATATCATCAGCATGTGGATTATTCATCCAGTTTCCTGACGCGGGTGGCATTATTCCGTTCAGAATATTATAACGGGCTGCCTGGTTGGCATGCCAGAGTTTATAGTCGTCGTGTGCAAATGATACTGCAAACGAATCGGCCGGTGCATTAAGCCCGCATCTTTCGAGCACTTCAATAAATGTCAGATCCATGTAAACATCGTCGTACAAACCTGGATCCGATTCGAATATTTCCTTGATATAGTCGTCGTACCACACCATCTGCTGGTAATCCTGGATCATCGTCCCCTTAAATTTGAACTCGGTTGGTCCGCCAAAAGTGCATCCGATGGTTTGACCTGCCCAACCACCTTTAATTTTGTCTTTCAGTACATTTGCTGATAAAATGGTTTTTTCCGGAAGAACGGATGCCTGCTTGTTATTACTGCATGATGCCAGAAGCAGGATGGCAGATATCATAAACAGATAATTTGTACCTTTTTTCATAGAAAAGTCTATTTGGGCAAATTACTTTCAGGTTGATTCTCCGAATAAATCATAATGTCATTTATCCGGATTTCGAATTCAGTATTCGGATTAAGCCATTTAAGCCTGATGGTGTGTTTACCCTCAGTAAGTTGATATTTCCATGCAGGCTCAAGCCGTCGGGAAGTATTTTTCATTGGCATTTTTACTGTTTCGTCCAATTTGCCATCAATATACACTTCAAGTTGAGCTACATATGGGTCGTTGGGTTCTGCAAGGCCAAATACTTCCGATCCTACTCTTTTCGAAACGCGATCAATATAATCTTTATCAATTTTCGAGTTCTTCACGAGATTTCCATAGATGATATATCCATTCCCAACAAAGTCGTAGGATAGTTCACAGGTGAAAGAGCGGTCGTACCTATCGCGGAATACCGGAAATGTTCTTTCGAAATTCTGCTCAAAAGCCACAGGAATTGGCGCTGCAAAAGGAATCACCACCTTGTCACCATCGGTGGCTCCTCCGGCTAACTTAATCATACCCATAGCATGTTTGAAGCTTAGATCATACGCTTTATTCAGCGACATTGGTGTTCCTTCAAAATTTAAAGGTTCAATTTCCTGAAGCGGTTTAAGCCAGAATGCCGGGATTTTTGAATATCCCAACATAACGCCCAAAACACCACCAACAGTTGCAGGGTTGCAATCCGCATCCTGGCCACAACGGGCGGCAATATCTATTGACTTTGTAAAATCACCTTTCCCATATAAAAGTCCGATGACAGCATATGCTGAATTTATTTTCGCATCTATATCAAATGATAAGAAAACGCCTTTTGGACAGCCAACATCATTATTCCACTTTTTCTGCAATTCGAACCAGGTTGCCTGCCAGTCATCAGGATGTTGTTTATGCAATTTGATGACATCTTTAATACAATCATGAAATTTTGTGCCTTCCGGGATGGTTTTAATTGCTTGTTCCACGATCGCGTTTACATCATTCGAAACGAAGGCAAGTGCATACATTGCAGACACAAAGACACCACCATACCAGCCATCACCACTGTTCATAATATGCCCGACACGGTTGGCGACTTCGGTTGCAGAATTCACCATTCCGGGAGTCATCAAACCGATAAAGTCTGCTTCAATCTGAAAATCCAGATCGTCGGCATGTGGATTGTTTTTCCAGTTTCCTGATTTTGGCGGCATGATCCCATTCAGAATATTATACCTGGAAGCCTGGTTTGCATGGGCAAGATGGTACGCAGTTGCAGCCCAATGATGCGCGATGGTATCGCTGGAAACATTTAAACCGTATTTTTCGAACACATCAACAAAATTCAAATCTGTATAAATGTCGTCAAACAGACCTGGCTTTTTATCCCACCAGTATTTAATATAACCCTCGCGCCAGGGGATATTCTGATAATCAGGAATGATTGAACCCTGGTATTTGAATTCGACAGGAGCACCATATACAACGCCAATGGTTTGACCAGCCCATCCGCCTTTGATCTTGTCTTTCAGCTGTTCCTTTGTTAAGGAATTATCAGTCAATGAAGCTTTCTTATCTGTCTCTTTCTGCTTACATGAGACGGAAAAAGTCATCAAAATTGTCAGAACAAACGCAATTCCAAAAGCCTGCTTGATTTTATATCGCATGGTACCGGTTTGTTTTAATGATAAACACTGAGTTCAGTTACCGATGTGAAACCTGAAACTTGTTTAGTATATTTATTCCAGTGATCCTGTATTTTGGCGTCGCCTATAATCCTGATGGCTTTGGTTTCAATAGTCGCAAAACTAATAACATATTCAACAAAGTGTGGTTGAAAAAACACGATGTCAGTTGATGGAAGAGGAGGTATAATGGAAATCTTCTCAACGGGCGTCCATTGGCCGGCTTCATTCATATATTGAACATTGAGCGAAGTGAACCATCCTCCAAATTCCTCGAGGCAACCGGTATGCAAAGCGAGCATACTGATTTTTTGAGGTGTTTTCCAGCCATAGCCGTAGTAATCAACCTTTGGGATCTTCGATTTTGCCGCCAGGCTATAGAACACTGAGCCGGCACCTGTGGTTTTTCCATCGTTTATAACGTTTACATTCTTTGCATACATCGATTTCCCGAAGGTATACCAGCAGGAGTCGAGCACTTTTTCGTTGAGCTGGCGTACATTGGCCAGAATAGTATCAGCTGATGGAGCAATATTTTTGTTTCGTACCAATAAATTAAAATCCCGCGCAATTCTGTCTTTCCCGTTGTCGAGCCGAAGGGTAATTTTCGAATAACCAGAGGTCTTCGGAATGCCAGTCAGTTTGCCCTTGGTAAAAGTGAGGCCTTCGGGCAATGTGCCGGCAATCAGGCTCCAATTGTACACTTTGTTTGCTTCGGTATAAAAATTATAATCCACCGGTTTGCCGGTTTCCATTTGTGGTAAAGGTCCGAGGCAAAATTCCACCGGGGGATTAAAAACAGCCCCTGAATTTATAGTAAGCTGCTCATTACCCGGTTTCCCGGAAATTTTACCACCTTTTAAAACTACCAGATCAATAGTAGTTTTTAAGGTTTGATCGATAATAGCTGATATTTTAGCATCAGGCAGATCAAACCGGGTAATATTGATATAATTGTCGTTGAATGGTTTTTCCCATCCTTCAACCGGCAGGTAAAGATTTTGAGGTAACCCTTTCATTCCATTGATAACACCCATTAACCCAGCGACAGTAGCAGCCTGGTTATCCGCATCAAAACCCATAGCGCATGAAAGATCGAGTGTATGCTGGAAATTACCTTCACCATAAAGCATGGCCAGAATAGCACACGCGCCGTTAAGGTTGGCATTCCAGATGGTTTTGGTCATGTCAGGCTCATCGGTATAATATTTCTGTGCCATCTCTTTCCAGGAAGATTTCCAATCGCCGGGATATTTTGCATGCAATGCAACCATATCTTTTACAGTAGCAATGAAGCGACTACCTGCAGGCAGTGCTTTTAAACCTATTCCAATGAGTTGCTTAATATCTTTTTCAAAAAATGCTGCCGAATACATCGCTCCGTAAAAAATGGTAGGTTCAACTCCCCATCCGTCACTTGTTATGCGTGCTGCCCAGTCGGATTTGGAAGCAGCATAATTTACCATGCCCGGAGCAGTTACAGCCCATATTTCATTTATCAACTGGGGATCTATCTGAAACCAATGTGGATTCAATTCCTTGCTTCCCGTGAAAGGTGGTGTATATTCGAAATGCATCAGTCCAAGCGCAGCACGGTTTGCCAGCCACACCCTGTCGCGGATATGGTATAACCAGGCATCGCGCAGCTGGTTATATGAGGGCTCAGGACCAAATTTCTGCATCTGAAGCAGGTACATATATTCAACATCTGTGTCATCGTCTGAAAATGCCCCATTGTATTTTTTGAGCTTATCAAGATTTTTTGTATAACCGTAAGGCCATGTTTCAGGGCCTGGAGCTTTGATGTATTTTCCTTCATGTGGTAAGCCATAAATATTGCCAATCATCTGGCCAATCCACTCAGCTGCAATTTTATCCCGCAGCTCGCTTACTTTTATTTTGTAAGTTTTACTCCCGTAGAAATTGCTCTGCGAAAAACTCGGGACTGTACCAATAATAATTAACAATAATATGGTTGTTCTCTTCATTATGATCATAAAGGATTCTGGACAAGATTAGAATTTGTGCTTAATACTGATTGAGGAATGGGGAAAAGTTTGGCATTTGGCCCTGATGGAGGTTTGCTCCAACCGGCATTACCCCATACGCCAAAACGTATCTGATCCTGCCGCCGGTGTCCTTCCCAGGCGAATTCACGGCCTAGTTCATTCAGGAATTCTACATTTGAAAGATCTCCAACCTGTAAAGGTGCGAGACCTGCCCGGGTTCTTATCTTCTGCAGATCGGCATCGTTGATCATTTCACCGGCACGACCCAGGCGCCACAAAGCTTCGAGTTTGGTATAAAGCACATCAGCATAGCGAAACAATACATGGTCATTTTCCATGTCGTTAACATAATATTCCAGTGCATCCTGGTATTCGTATTTGGCACAACGGGCTCCTTCCCATTTCTTGCGTGCCATGTAATTTGCAACTGTCGGGGTGTATATAAACGGAACACCATCAATTATAATGTCATTCCCGTTTTTATCTTTTTGCTGGCCAAAAAGGAACGATTTTTTACGAAGATCATTATCGGCATACTTATCCAGAAATCCGGGCTCGAGTATAAATTCGTCCCACATTCCTCCTTTAAATCCAAAAGTAGCGCGGCTGGCATCGTTAAGTGTGAGTGTGTACCAGTAAAACCGATCCTTTGTAAATATGGAATGCATCGGTATCACAAAAATATTCTCCAGAGATGATTCGTTATATACCTTAAAATTTGCAAAATAGTCGTCTTCAATATGGTAGCTGTTGAGTGCTATCACTTTATTGCAGGCATCAACCGATTGTTGGAATTTATCCTCACCGATCCACTCCTGCGCGTTTAAGTATAGTTTGGCCAGTAGTGTGTATGCCATACCCTGGGTAACCCGTCCATAGTAATCCTGAGTTGGGGTACTTTGAAGTATATCAATGTTGTCGAGAACATCTTTTTCGATATAATCGAAGATAAATTTCCTGTCCTTTTGCTCCGACAGTTCTTTATCAGTAAAATCATCTGAGAAAGGAATGTTTCCCCAATTGTCAATACCCCAGTAGTACATGAAATCGCGCAGAATTTTAATTTCTGCAACTACCTGATCCTTTTCAGGGAAAGCAATATCTGTTTGTTCTGTTTCGTATATTACTTCGTTACAGGCACTTATGCCTTCGAAAACAGAATTCCATGCCAGGGTGAGTATTTTGTTGGTTGGGCTGAGCCGGTGCTTATGTATTTCATCCCAACGGCCATTATCCCAAACAAAGCCATCGTCGCGACCTGGAGCAACCATTTCGTCTGAAGCTATTTCATCCAGGGTCCAGAGGCTGAATTCCTCGGGATATCGCTGAAGCTTTGTATAGGCCCTGCCTGCATTCATCAAAACATCCTTTTCAGTCCGGAAGAATTTATCAATCGGAATATCGGAATAAACTTCTTCGTCAAGGTTGGTGCAGGAAACCACGCTTAACACTACGGTTAAACAAATGGCCTGTATAGTATTTATGAACTTCTTCATTTTTATGGAGTGTTATAATTAAAAGATAACGTTAATACCTAAGGTAATGGTTGTAGTCCGGGGATAATAATACAAGTACTCAATCCCTGGCTCTAACCCGCTTAAATTCACTTCCGGATCGAGGCCTTTGTATCCGGTAATGGTGAAGACATCCTGTGCAGTAAGATTAAACCTGATTTTCGAAATGTATTTCCAATGAATAGGGAAATTATACCCTAAACTAACATTATCGAGCTTAACGAATGTTGCATCCTCAATATATTTTGATGAATATTGTCCGATACCTATAAATTCAGGATTTTCCAACTGTGTATGAACAATATTTCTCCCTAAACTTGGCCAGTTTTCGTAGTAAAGCCGATACATATTCAGCACCTCTCCTCCGATATTAGACCTTATGGAAAAGTTCAAATCCCAATCCTGATATGAAATCATATTACTCCATCCAATGGTACAGAATGGGTAAGCATTTCCAATAGGCTCCCAATCTTCCGGATCAACTTTGCCAACCGGATTAGCATTTTTAAACAAATCATATCCATCTTCATTTACGCCAAGCCAAACCGGGCCATAGAAAGTACCAAGCGGTTTTCCTTCTTCAATTCGCAGGGCATTGAGCGGAAACGCTCCGCCCAGCCATCCGGTTTCGATATATTTACTGGTAAATTCCGCATTCGAAAATTTTACGAGCTTATTGATGTTTTTGCTGAAAGTGAGCGTTGTAGTCCAGTTAAAAGAGTTACTTTTAACTGCCACGCCATTAAGCGTAAGTTCGATTCCATGGTTACTGATAGTACCGACATTGGTAAACAGTTCAGGGTAAATGTAAGGCGGATAAGGAACACTATAGGTATAAAGCAGGTCGGTGCTTGTACGGTAGTAATAATCAACTGCACCGCTAATGCGATTTTTAAGAAAAGCAAAATCGACACCGGCATTCACTTCCTGCTTCTTTTCCCAGCGGAGATCAGGATTCGGATTCGATGTTGGTTCGTAGGTATTTATCCATTCGCCGTTATAAAAGAATTTGCCGGCTATACCCATCATGATCAGCGATTGATAGTTATCAAAATCCTGGTTCCCTGTAACGCCATAACCAAAGCGAAGTTTAAGGTCATTGACCCAGGAAACATTATTCATAAAGTCCTCTTTATTGATACGCCAGCCAAGACTAGCGGAAGGGAACCAACCCCATTTGTTGTTCTCGCCGAACCTTGAAGACCCTTCTCTCCGGAGCGAAACTGCAGCGAGATAACGTTCGCTGTAATTGTACATGAAGCGGCCAAAAAATGAGATGAGTGTGCTTGATTGTTTATATGACCCCATTTCAGCCTGACCAACTCCTAATGCCGATCCGGCAGCAATATTATTTGGCCCATAAAGATCCGAATCGAATCCCGAATTAACCATATACGAGGTGTTCGATTCCTGTTTCTGGTAGGAGTAGCCGGCAAGGGCCTGCAAATTATGATCATTCAATGATTTCGTAAAATTAACAGTGCTTTCATATTGAAGCGTATTGCCTTTCCCATTATTGATTTCAGCTTCACCACCCTTGCCCAAAATACTTGGGTAATACTTGGTTTTGTACGACATATCCTCCCAATCCGATTGCTCAATCGAAAGGAAATTGATCCATTTCAATGATTTAGCCAGTCTTAATGTTGCACGGATATTTCCATTGAGATCGGCTGTTTTGCCCTCGCGGGTACGCTCATTGATCATGGCAACAGGGTTATAATAATCTACACCTTCTAAATATGTGTAACCTCCTGAATATGAATTATCAGGGTCGTAAACAGAACTCGTCGGATTGCGGATAAATGCCTGGTAAAAAATATCGTAATTAGCCGGTTTATAATTTCGCATGCTGTAACTCAGGTTATAATCGAGCAATAAAATATCTCCAAGGACTTTTTGTGTAATATTTGTACGAACCAGGTATCTGTTGGATTCATTGTTTTTCAGTATTCCATCTGCTTTGTCAATATAGAAGGTCGTCCTGTGCGAAAAGTTTTCTGTTCCACCTGTTATAGCAATGTTGTGTTTCTGGCTGAATGGATTTTGGCGGGTTACCTCTTTGAACCAATCGGTATTGTCATCATAGATGGTGGCAGCTTTATCAGGAGCGTATAATTCAATCGCCGACCTGAATTCGCTTGCCGATAAATTCTGAACTGTACGTGGAGCTACCTGTACTGAGAACTGTCCGGTATATTCTAACTTAGCTGCACCGGCTTTTGCCCGCTTGGTTGTAATAATAATTACACCGTTCGAACCACGTGTTCCATAAATAGCTGCGGCAGCCCCGTCTTTTAATACATCGATTGACTCAACTTCTTCAGGGCTTATATTCTTCATATCGGTACCAGCTA
>Ga0315290_10004021_pt1 | contig 10578 bp, 8 predicted proteins | sample YL17G12_0_MG_FD_203627 | JGI IMG/M metagenome (GOLD analysis project Ga0315290, IMG submission 203627) | Sediment microbial communities from Yellowstone Lake, YNP, Wyoming, USA - YL17G12_0 | ecosystem: Environmental > Aquatic > Freshwater > Lake > Sediment | place: USA: Wyoming | collected...
GGGCAGCGTTGCGGGAGTGGTGCTGCAGTCCAACTGCGACGTTGTCGGCTGCATCTGCCTGCTCGAAGCGGCCGAGCCCGGCAGGCCAATCATCTACGCGCCGGCGCCCTCGACGATGAACCCACGTTCGGGCATGCTGGGGAGCAGCGGGGCGGAGGGCATAGCGAACGCCGCGTCCATCGAGATGGCGAGGTACTACGGTCTGCCCTCACTCGGTTCCGGCGGCGGCAGCAATCACTACGTGCCCGGCATACAGTCCGGATACGAGAAGGCCCAGGGCGCGTTGCCCGTACTGCTCGCCCGCCCCGATGTGTTCTGCCACCCCGGTAGCTTGGGCAACACCACCGTGTGGAGCGCCGAACAGGCGGTCATCGACTGCGAGGTCTTCCGCATCTGCATGCGCATCTGCGAGGGCATCGCAGTGGACGACGAGCATCTGCTGTCACAGGCACTCGAGAACGTCGGACCCGGAGGCAACTTCCTCGCCGAGAAGTCGACGCGGCGCATGCTGCACGAGGGCGAGTTCCGCATACCGGGCATGGGCTGGCACGACTCCCGCGGCGCCTGGGACTCGGCCGGGAGACCCGACATCCTCGACGAAGCACGTGGACGGGTCGAGCAGCTCCTCGCCGATCACGAAGTCCTGCCGCTGGGTGAGGACGTTGAGGCTGAGCTGCAGCGGATCGTGGCAAGAGCGCGGGAGAGCTGAATCGACTCTCGGTAGGGGAGAAACGACGGTACTAGCGAGGGACTCCACGAGCCGATGGCGCATGCAGTGACAGACGGGGAGATGGAGGACGTGGTCGCAGGAGGAACGCTCGAAGTCGCCCGATGACCTCCCCTGGAGCCAATCCGTGCCCTTCGCCAACTGCTGGACTCGACACCTGAGACTGCGGCTTCCAGGGCGGATGAGGTCGAACCTGACGGAGCACGTCCGGAGTTGGCCAAGTCCTGCCGGGTCCCAGCCGGTAGAGTCCCATGGGACCGGATCGAGGAGGAAGCGATGACGTCTGAAGAGATGCTTCAGCGCGAGGACAAGGCATGGCGGTCGTTCACCGAGGCGTTCGGATCGGTATCGCCAGACCGGCGGAACGCCGAAGGCGTCGTTCCCGGGTGGTCCACACACGACCTCGTCTGGCACTGCGGGTTCTGGGCCTCACACGCCGCCGACGTGATGGAGCAGATCCGTGCCGGTGGGTCCGAGCCCGAGGAGCCCGACTACGAGGCCCTGGAGCCCAAGATCCTATCCGAGGGCCGGGCCAGGAGCTGGGAAGAGGCCGTGGCCCATGCCGAGCGCGGCCGCCAGCGTGCGCGGGCCGCCTTCTCCGGGTTCGACGATCCGCCGCCCTCCGCCGTCGAGTGGTTCACGGCCGAGGCCGTCGAGCACTACGCGGACCACGCCGGACAGATCCGCCAGTTCGTCGCCTGACCGACCCTGTGAGCTCGCCGACCCGGGTCTCGAGGGCGTCTCGGGTCGCCTTGCTTCAGCAGCCGCTTCAGGCAGCGGATGATGTCCCTCTTTGACAGGCCCTGGCGTCGATGCCCGGACATCCGACTTGAAAGTCGAACTCCCAACTCTGCGGTCACCCCTTCACGTTCAGTCGCTACGTCCCGCCAAGTGGCAGGCGGCAAGATGGCCGGGACTCAGCTCTTCCAGCCGCAAGTCTTCGGTTCTGCAACGTGCGGTGATCCCAGCCGCATCGGTCTCTCCGTTGGTCACCTTCTGACAGCGGGCGTGGAATCGGCACCCGTCAGGGATCCTGGTGGGATCGGGGGCCTCACCTTTCAGGACGATCGGTTGGACATGCATGGTTTCGGGGACCACGGACAAGAGAGCCTGTGTGTACGGGTGCTTCGGAGCCGTCAGGACATCTTCGGCGGGACCGATCTCCACGATCCGCCCTAGGTACATAACGGCGACGCGGTCCGCAACTATCCAGGCCAGGCCCAGGTCATGCGTCACGATCAGGATGGCAAGCCCGAGATCCTTGCGCAGCTTCATCAGAAGCTTCAAGATCTCCCCTCGCACGGAAGCATCGAGCGCCGAAACCGGCTCATCCGCGATCAGCACCTCGGGCTGGAGCACGAGCGCACCTGCGATCACCACGCGCTGGCGCTGGCCGCCGCTGACCTCATGAGGGTAGCGACGGAAGAAGCGTTCCGGCGGGCGCAGGCCAGCTTGGGCAAGCGCGGCAGCAACCAACTCCTGCTCGTTGCCCTCGATCCGGTGGATGCGGAGACCCTCGGCGACTGACTCGTAGATCGTCTGACGTGGGTTGAGCGCACCTGCCGGGTCCTGGAAGACGAGCTGGACACGCCGCCGATACTTCATCAATTTCCTGGCGCTCGTTCCGATGGGTTCGCCCTTGAAACGGATCATGCCGGCATTCGGTCTTTCCAGACCCACGATCGTGCGGGCCAGTGTGGTCTTGCCGCAGCCAGACTCTCCGGCCAGCGCAAGGATCTCGCCGGGCTCGATCGTGAGGTCCACGCCGTCGACCGCTCGCGCCAGGCTGCCGCCGCGCGAAAACAGAGACTGCGCCCCGACGAAGGTGACCTCAGCGCCCACGACCTCGAGCAGATGCTCGCTCACGATGACACCTCTTCTGAAGTCGTGGCGCCGGGGTCGGCACCTTCGATCAACAGGCACGCGGAAGCGCGGCCGTCGTGCGACGGGGCGAGGCTCGGGATCGTCGTGGGGCACGGTCCGAAGGCTTCTGCGCAGCGCGGGTGAAAGGCACAGCCACTGGGGATGTCCTCGGGGTCTGGCGGGTCACCGGCGAGTCCAGTGGGATTCCCCCGGTAGATGCGATCGCCGATCAGCGGGTAGGCACCTGCAAGCGCCTTCGTGTAGGGATGCACCGGCGAGGTGAAGACGTCCTCGGCAGGTCCCTCCTCGACGACCTGTCCCGCATACATCACGTCGATGCGATCGGCGACCTCAACAAGCACGGAGAGGTCGTGGGTGATGAAGAGCATCGAGAGTCCGAGTTCGCTTTGCAGGTCGGCGAGAAGCGAGAGGACCTGGGCTTGCACCATAACGTCCAGCGCGGTGGTTGGCTCGTCGGCGATGACGAGCGCGGGGTCGCACGCGAGGGCCATCGCGATCATCACGCGTTGCTTCTGGCCGCCGGAGAGCCGGTGCGGATAGTCGTCGATGCGCCGACCTGAGAGCCCCACCTGCTCGAGCAGCTTGGCCGCCTTCGCGGGCGCCGTCTTCGTGCTTCCCGGGTCATGCGTCACGATCGCTTCGATGATCTGATCGCCGATACTGGTCACCGGATTCAGCGCGTGCATCGCACCCTGGAAGATGATGGAGGCTTCGTTCCATCGTGCGGCTCGCAACTGCCCGGGTTTCATGTCCAACACGCTCTTGCCCTCGAGCAGGATCTCGCCCGCGATCTTCGTCTTGTCAGGAAGCAGCCGAATGATCGCACCCGCGATCGTGGACTTCCCGCACCCAGACTCACCGGCGAGCCCGAGAACCTCCCCGCGCTCGATGTCGAAGTTCACACCCCGAACAGCAGGTGCCCCGCCACTGCCCGTGTGGTAGGTGACGTGAAGATCCCGAACGGAAAGGACGCTCATCGGTCGCGCAGCCTTGGGTTGAGGATCTGGTCGAAGGCGTACCCGATCATGGTGAGGGACAGCACCAACACGACGATGCACAGGCCGGGCGGGATGATGAGCCACCACCGTCCCGTCGTGATGGCGGCTTGGTTGAACCCTTCCTGGAGCATCTTCCCCCAGGACACTGATTGCGGATCTCCCAGGCCGAGGAAGGCCAGGGTCGATTCGGTGAGGATCGCGGCCGCGGCGATGAGGATGGTCTGGGCGAAGACGATCGGGAACGTGTTCGGCAGCACGTGGCGCGTGATGACGTGCCAATTCCTGCCGCCCAGCGCCTTCGCACGCTCGACATAGGGACGCGACTTCACTGTCAATGCCTGCGCGCGAACCACCCTGGCGGTAAAGGCCCAGGAGGTAATGGAGATGACCACGATGATGTTGAGCAAGGTTGGCCCAAGGATCGATGCGAGCACGAGTGCGAGAGCCAGCCACGGGATCACCAGGAACCAGTCAGTGAGTCGCATGAGCAGGCTATCGATCCGACCCCCGAAGAATCCAGCAGAGATGCCCACAGCTGCCCCGATCACCATGGTGCCGACGGTGGCAAGGGCACCGACCAACAGCGACACCTGCGCTCCCCAGATGAGCATCGTGGAGATCGAGCGACCGAACTTGTCCGTCCCCAACGGATACCCGGGAACCGGCGGCGAGAGGCGGGGGCTGCCACTCGCGACGGTGACCGCCTCAAGGGTCCCGGATTTCGGTACGAGCAAAGGCGCGGCCAGGGCGATCAGGATGAAGAGGCAGAGCACGACAAGGCCGGCCAGGCCGATCCAGCTGGTACGGAAGAGAGCCCATGAAGCTCTGAGCGAGCGCAAGCGCCGCTCCCTCCCGATGGAGCGTCGGCTCTTAGGCAGGATTTCGGGGGTCAGCCCCTGCTCATCCGCGATCGCGGTCATCGGCTTGGGTTCAGGGTCCCCTGGCAACATCTCGGGCTGCAGCGATCCAGGCATCAGGCATACCTCACTCGTGGATCGATGTATCCGTACAGGATGTCGGCGACGAGATTGGCAGCGATGACTGCAGCCGAGAAGATGAGGAAGATCGCCTGAAGGATCGGAAAGTCCAGGTTTGCCAGCGCCTTTGCCGTCAGCAACCCGAGCCCAGGGTAGGAGAAGACATACTCCGTCGCGATCGACCCGCCGAGCAAGAAGCCGAAGTACAGCACCGACACCGTGACGATCGGAAGCAGCGCGTTTGGAACCACATGGCGCCGAAGCACGTGCTTCTCACGGATGCCCTTCGCGCGCGCCGTCCCAACGAAGTCCTCGCCCCGCACGTCCAGCACCGACGCACGCATGATCAATGAGTACTCACCGATGTAGGCGAGCGTCAGCGTCAGACACGGCAGGAAGAGATGGTTGAGCACGTCGAGCCAGTGAGCGAGCCCGGTCGAAGGCGCGGTCGGGGACTGATAGCCGCCGGTCGGGAACCATCCCAGCCCGGCGGAGAACACGATCATCAGCAACATGCCGAGGAAGAACTCTGGGATCGAATAGAGCGTCATAGCACCCAGGAGAGAACTTCGATCGAACAACGACCCATGCTTCCAGCCGCCCTTGATACCAAGGAGCACACCGATCAAGGTGGAGAATATCGTCGCAGTCCCGACCAACAACATCGTAGGCCAGACTCTCCCGGCGATAGTCTCTGACACCGGGCGCCCCGAATAGTAGGAGGATCCCAGATCTCCCGTCAGGGTGTTCTTCGTATACACGATCAACTGATCGGGGAAGACCGGTCGGTCGATGCCCTGCTGAACACGCAATTCCGCCACCTCTTGGGGATTCAGCTGCTGGGCCCTTCCGATGGTCCGTGCCGGGTCCCCGAGCACGCGGAACATGACGAAGTTGATGACCAGCACGAAGGCGAGCGTCGCGATCGCTGAGAGGACACGTTTCGCGAGGTAGCGCCACGACACGGACCTCGCCTCCCCTTCCTAGGCTTGGTCCTCGTCGCTCTTGCGGCGCAGTCGGCGAATGACTACGAAGAGCAGGACCCCGGCCACGGCGGCGATGCCCACCCACGCGATGCCTGGGATGCCCCCTTCGGCGGAGGTCGTGGAGATGACCGTCGTCCCGTCAGGATTCGTCAGTGGCGTGATCTGTTGGTAGGAGTACGGACCCCATGAAAAGATCAGTGAGCCGTCCGGCTCAGGCTGGGGAACGAAACCGGTCCAACGGTCCTTCCGATACGCCTGCATGTCCTGGGTGTAGAAGAGGATGACTTCGGGGACGTCCTCGTAGATCTTGTCCTGCATCTGGAAGACGATCTCCGTCCGCTTGTCGAGGTCGGTCTCTAGGCGCTGGGCTTCGTACATCTCGTCGTACGCCTTGTCGGAGTAGCAGCCGTCGCTCCAGACGCCGCATTCCCCCGTCGTGAAGATCGAGAGCATGAAGTCGGGATCGGGCCTGCCGTTCCAACCCCAAACGTACGCGTCGAATTCGGAGGTGCCCCAGATATCCAACGCCCTCCTCTCGCTGACCGAGAGCAGATCGACCTTCCAGCCGGTCTGCTCTAGCCAGCCCTTGATCAGCTTCGAAGCGTCCACGGAGTACGTATCTTCGGCGATGGCCACCAAGTCGAAGACGAATGGCTCGCCGCCGTTCGGCATCTCACGAACGCCATCCCCGTCTGTGTCGAGGTACCCACCCTCGTCGTAGAGGCGGTTCGCCTCGGCGAGGTCGAATTCATGCACCTGGTCACCTTCTGCAGGCTTGTACCAGGTTGCGTACACAGGCAGCAGGAACGAATCGCCCACGCTCCCGTATCCGAGAAGCATGCTGTCCACCAGGGCTTGCTTGTCGACGGTATGTGCGATCGCTCGGCGAACATCCACGTCCTGCAGTGCCGGATGCGCCGTAGAGACCGCATCTGGGTCCCCGCCGTACGCCCCAGCCGCAGCCTTCTCCCCTGCTGGAATCAGATTGAAGGCGAGGTTGACCAATGCGTCCACGTTGGTCGTGACCGTTTCGATGGTTGGGTCGGACTGCAACGAATCGAACAGAGAAGGCTCGATCCCAGCCGCGAAGTCGATCTCCCCAGACTTGAGGGCAAGCACCATGGCTTCTTGGTTCTGGAAGACTCGGAAGATCACCTCGTCGATGACCGGCGCTCCCCCCCAGTACTCCTTGTTCGCGCTCAACCGAGTGAACTCGCCTGGCTTCCAGTCCTCAAGCACGAACGGGCCAGATCCCACAGCCGGGACGTTCTTGAAGCCCTCGATCTCGGTGGCATCTTTACCATCGAGGTGCTTCCAGATGTGCTCCGGGATGATGGGGACTTGCGGAGGTATGAGCGGAGCGGTTGTGGGCTCTTCCATCTCCCACACGAAGGTGGTGTCATCCGGCGCAGTGAAGGACTTGGGGATGCCCACATAGCTCCTGAAGATACCGACCCCCTTGTTCTTCCACACGAAGTTGAAGCTGAACGCGACGTCGTGCGCGGTGAGTGGGGTTCCGTCCGACCACTTGACACCTTCACGGATCTTGAAGGTCCAGGTCTTCCCATCCTCACTTACTTCGTAGGACTCAGCGAGACCGGGTACCGCGCTAAGGTCCGACTGGCTGTAGTTGTGAAGCAGGTCGTACGCGAGGATCAGCACCTCGTAGTCCATGTCGTCGCTCGCCCCGAAAGGGTTCGCGGAGTTGAGGTCATCGGTGGTGCCGACGATGAAGGTCAGCTTCTCTTCCTGGCCTTCCTCACCTGACTGGCTCTGGGCCGAGACACCGGCAACGGGAACGAGGGCCAGGGCCAGGGCCAGGGCCACCATGGCCGCAATGCGGGTGCGGGTCGATTTCATCAATCCCTCTCCTAGTTGACGGCGGTACGTCAACGACCACCGTAGACCTATCGCCCCTGGTACCGCAAACCCCCACAAGCACCGTTCGGCGGCAATGGTTCCCAAGGATATCCACCAGGACACGAGGGGCCCGCGGATGGGCCATGATGGGCACATGAGTGGTGCGCACGGACGCGGATGGGCGGTTGCCACCCCGCATACGCTGGCCTCGTCGCATGTAGTTCCTCTTCCGTTCAGGTTTCCGAGCCGCTCCAGCCGGGAATGCCCTCGCCGACGAGAACGGCAACAAGGACAACTCCCCCGCCCGAGCACCATCAGAGCCAGGATCACCAACACCGAACGGTGAAGCACCGCCGACCCCGGCGGGGGATGGAGAAGACGTGGGAGAAAACCCCTCACGCTTCCACCATTTGTGCGTGACAAGTGTAACTAGAGGACCGCGGGGTCGCGGGGTGCCCGATCCCGCGACCCGAGCGCCCACGCTGCCCATAGCCGAGATGTATGTGACGGTCTCCGGCTGTCATCACTGCTGAGAATGCCGGCTCGCCGACGACTGTTCCCCCGTTGTTCTCCATCGACTTCGGCTCTGAGGCCGGCTACTTCTCGGCACGCGACGAAGTCGGCGAGCCGCCACCTTCGATCCTAGAGCCACCTCATCGGAGGAGGGCTTGGCCGATGCCCTTCCTGTCGCTAGGATTGGCTCCCAAGGGAGGTGACCGAGATGTCCGGACCTACCTATCCGCTGAGACTCGACGCCAGCGAGTCGCCTGATGCGTCCCGGTGGCTGTGGATCGTCAAGTTCATCCTCGTCATCCCGCACCTGATCGTGCTGGCCTTCCTTTGGCTCGCATACACGGTGCTTACCGTCATCGCGTTCTTCGCGATCCTGTTCACCGCCAGATACCCGCGAGCCATCTTCGACTTCAACGTCGGCGTACTGAGATGGAGCTGGCGGGTCGGCTACTACAGCTTCTCCGTGAACGGGACCGACCTCTACCCTCCGTTCACGCTGGAGGAGGTGCCCGGCTACCCGACGCGGTTGGAGGTCGACTACCCGCCGAAGCTGTCCCGGGGCCTCGTGTTGGTGAAGTGGCTGCTGGCCATCCCTCACTTGATCATCGTCGCGATCTTCGCCGGAGGTACCTGGTTCGCGGTCAACGCCACCGACACCGACCTGCCGGTGAACAGCGGTGGTCTGATCGGCATCCTCGTGCTGGTTTCCTTGGTGGTGCTGCTGTTCACCGGCAAGTATCCGCAGCCGCTCTACGACTTCGTGATGGGCATGAACCGATGGGTGCTCCGGGTTGTCGCGTACGTCGGCTTGATGACCGACGAGTACCCGCCTTTCCGCCTGGACATGCAAGGTCCGGAACCCGGTGTGACCGCCGTGTCGGTGCAGCCCGAGACAACCGCGCCGGCCGCTCCCGTCCCACCGGTTCCGCCTCCCCCGGTGGTGGCTACGACCGCGCCCGCCAGCGCGTTGACGGGCGGCAAGATAGCGATGCTCGTCACCGGTTGCGTCCTTGCGATGTTCTCGTTCGCGTTCTTGACCGGCGGCGGCGCGACCCTGTGGGCGGACCGCACCCAGCGAGACGCCGACGGGTACCTGACCACTGGGGAACGTCTCTACTCAACCTCGGGGGCTGCGCTGACGACCTCCCCCATCGACTTCGGCACTCCGGGTTCGGCGTGGATCGTGCAGACGCTCATGGGTGATGTCCGCGTGCACGCCTCGTCCGCGTCATCGGAGGACATCTTCATCGGCATCGGGACGACAGCCGAAGTCGATGCCTATCTGGCCGGAGTCAGTAAGGGGATCATCGAGGACTCCCGTCACTCGACGGTCGAGGAGGTGCCCGGAAGCGCCGCATCACCTCCGGGCGAGCAGAAGTTCTGGGTCGCGTCAGCACACGGGCAAGGCACCCAGACCCTGGATTGGCCCGTAGCAGATGGACAGTGGACGATCGTCGCGATGAACTCGGATGGCAGCAAAGGCGTACATTCCGTCGTGAGCGCCGGTGCGACCATCCCCGCGTTGGGTTGGATCCCCTTCGGCCTGCTTGCGGTAGGGGCGGTGATGCTCGCCGTCGGCGTCCTGCTCATCGTGCTCGCCGTTCGCAGAGTGGAGGCTCCGGGTCACCCCGGCTGAGCATCAGTGAGCGGGCCATGGCGATAGGCTTGATGCCATGAAGGCGACATCACGGATCGCTCGCCTGGATACCGACACGATCGACTGCAACGACCCCGAGAAGCTCGCGGCCTTCTGGGCCATGGTGTTCGGCACACAAGAGGAATGGCGCGGCGGCGACCCCGTCCAGTACATCGACTTGAGTGAGACCGAATGGTCGCCCAAGCTCCGCTTCCAACGGGTCCCCGAGGCGAAGGCGGTCAAGGACCGTATCCATCTCGACCTGCGCGTCGACGACATCGATGAGGTTGCCGCCCAGGTGATCGCTCTCGGCGCGAAGCGCGCCCCCAGCGACGACTTCCGGGAGCACGATGTGGTCTTCAGAGTGATGCTCGACCCCGAGGGGAACGAGTTCTGCTTGGTGATGGAGAAGGACTGACCCCAGCTGTCGGCTGTCCACCTGATCTTCTCCCCCAGCGGCAGCTCGGACGAGTATCCCGTGGTTGACAGCCGATGCTTGCGCTTGGGTGTCACCTCAACTTGATCTGGAGGAGCGGATCACGGGGTCGTGCCGCATGCTGGAATCGGGCCCTCAACGGACCTATCATCGGGCGGTCGGGAAGGTACCTGGAAGCGGCTCGCCGTGCCTAGTATCGGAGAAGCGGATGTCGGTCGAACAAGTTGATCTGACTTCATACCACGTGGCTATCTCGACCGAGGAGGAGGGCGACCGGAGGCTCGAGAAGGACGCCGAGAGCGCGGGGAGGATGGGTGCCGGTACCCGGGAAAGGCTGGCGAAGATCGCCGCGACCTTCGCCGGAGACATGGAGGAGACAGCGCTAGAAGCTGTGGCGCAGATAGCGGAGGCCGAGGAGGAGCAGAGGATCGCACGGGGCCGGCTCGAAACCGCACAGGGCCGGCTCGAAACCGCGCCGGGCCGGCTCGAAACCGCACGAGCCCAGCTTGCCTCCGCCACCGAACGACTCAAGGCCGCCGAGGCTGAAGGTTGGCGGATCGA
>Ga0315290_10004022_pt1 | contig 10574 bp, 8 predicted proteins | sample YL17G12_0_MG_FD_203627 | JGI IMG/M metagenome (GOLD analysis project Ga0315290, IMG submission 203627) | Sediment microbial communities from Yellowstone Lake, YNP, Wyoming, USA - YL17G12_0 | ecosystem: Environmental > Aquatic > Freshwater > Lake > Sediment | place: USA: Wyoming | collected...
GATGAGCCGTATCTGTGGGCGGCATTACGCTACGTCGAGCGCAATCCCGTGCGTGCGCGAATCGTGAGAAAGGCGGAGAACTACATGTGGTCGAGCGCGGCGGCCCACTGCGGGCTGCGCGAGGACGGGACGTTGACGGACGATCGGTATTGGTTGAGGCAGTTTGAGTCGGTGGGCGACTGGTCCAAATGGCTTGCTGAGGGTGATCGGCCTGATGAGATCGAGGTATTGCGCCGGCACGTGGAGAGAGGCTTACCGTGCGGCTCGGAGAAGTTCGTTCGGAAGCTGGAGCGCATCGCCGGGCAGACGCTACGCTATCGTCCACGAGGACGACCGAAGAAACTGGAGCCGTCAAGATAGATAGGGAAAAAGGTGTGCGTCCCCTTTCTTCGCGTCAGATAGGGAAAAAGGTGTGCGTCCCCTTTCTTCGCGTCCCCTTTCTTCGCGAAAAAAAGTGTGCGTCCCCTTTCTTCCAGAAACCAGAGCCGTCAAGATAGATAGTGAAAAAGGTGTGCGTCCCCTTTCTTCGCGTCGGGAAAAAGGTGTGCGTCCCCTTTCTTCGCGTCCCCTTTCTTCGCGAAAAAAAGTGTGCGTCCCCTTTCTTCCAGAAACCAGAGCCGTCAAGATAGATAGTGAAAAAGGTGTGCGTCCCCTTTCTTCCCTTTCTTCGATGTGAAAAACGGCGTGAAGAAAGAGATTAATGTCGCAGAGGATGGCACGATTGTCACGTCGGCCAAGAAAGACGACGACGATGATGAGGAAGACGACGGCAAGTAGACCATCTGACCGAACAATCGCATGGAGCACTGCGGCGTGCCCGCAACGTCCTCGCCGAGGCCCATGCGTGTCGTTGGGCTTCGCAAAAATGATCAGCGCGGCAAGTTCTTCGTGTTAAAGGGGACGCTACCCTTTGTTTGTTTTCCGTGGTAGATTCTGCCCATGCCTCGACCAGCCCGCGCGGTTTGCGCCCAAGTTCCCTATCACATTACCCAGCGGGGCAATCGTCGCGAGCAGGTTTTCTTTACCGATGAGGATCGCCAAGCCTATCTCGGCTGGTTAAAGGAATATGCGAAGGAACATAAGGTCGATATTCTGGCCTATTGCCTCTTGACCAATCATATCCACCTGGTCGTGGTACCGAGGACCGAGGACGGTCTGCAGCAAACGTTTAAGCCCTTGCACATGCGCTATGCCCAACGGATCAACCGCACGCGCGGATGGAAAGGGCATCTCTGGCAAGGGCGCTTCTTCTCCTCCGCGTTGGACAAGGCTTACCTGTGGGCGGCGATTCGCTACGTGGAGCGCAACCCGGTACGGGCGCGGCTGGTACGCAAGGCGGAAAACTACCGCTGGTCGAGCGCCGCAGCGCACTGCCGGCTTAGGCAGGATGAGATTCTCACGACGAACCCCAGTTGGCGTAAGCAGTTGGAGGCCGTCGGGGATTGGTCGGCGTGGCTCGCCCAAGGAGACGAGCCGCAGGAATTGGAGGTGTTGCGGCGCAACGCCGACAAAGGCTTGCCGTGCGGTTCGGAGAAATTCATCCGCAAGCTGGAGAAATTGACGGGGCGTGGATTACAGTATCGACCACAGGGACGACCGAGGAAGGACGATGAACAAGGGTAGCGTCGCCTTGGTTCGTCAAAAAGGGTAGCGTCCAAATGGCACTTACTTAACCCCCTTGCCCCCACCCCACCCCTCCCCCGCGCATTTCATGCGCAGAGGAGGGAGCCCAAGTCAGGAGCTTATTCCCATGGTCTTTTCCCCCGCGTCAGCGGGGGATGGACAAGGACAGGATGGGGGCAAGAATGCGCAGGCAGAGTTCGCGCGCAGCCCTTAAGTAAGTGCCATTCGGGTAGCGTCCCTTTTATCCGTATTGGATTGCTACGTCGTTACGCCGGCGTGCATGACTACGAGAATCAGGGACTACACGCCATCAGCAAGAAACTGGCAGCCATCGGAGTCGCCGCCATCGCGACGATCGCATCGCCCGCGCCGGCGACCGCGGCCGAAGTCGCGGGGGCCTTCAGCAAGGGCAGCACACGATTGGTCGTCACCGCCGGCAACGGCTATGCATTCGATGAATCCTATTTCGTTCTGGGGCTGGGCGTGAGCTATTTCGTTATCGATGGACTCAACGTCGGCCTGTCTCTCGAATCGTGGTCCGGGTCGGATCCCGGCATGGTTAAGGTCACGCCTTCGGTGCAGTACGTCTTCGACCGGATCGCACGGCTGAACCCCTACGTCGGCGGATTCTATCGCCGCGCGTATGTGAACGGGCTGTCGGACATCAACTCCGTGGGTGCGCGCGCCGGGGTCTATCTGAATGTCGGGCGCAATGCCTATATCGGTATGGGCGCGGTCTATGAGTCCTACATCGATTGCAACAAGACTGTCTACCCCTCGTGCAACGAAACTTATCCCGAGGTGAGCTTCACCTTGGCGTTTTAGCCTGCGAACCGGGGTTTCATGGCCTGGTCATGACGCAATTTGTTGGCATTGCCGTGTCGGCCGGTTCGATGCGGATGGCGGTCTTCCACCTAAAGCCGGTGCCCTCGGCGTCGATATTTACATCCTTGACACGGGCCTTGGTGATAGTAGGCGGCAGACTTGGCGCTGGAAAGCCGGATCGCCCGACATGTGGGAGAGCTTGATGAGAAATACCAAATTCCTGTTGCACTGTCTGGCGCTGTGCCTGGCCCTGTTTGCCGGGACGGCGGCGGCCCAAAGCGCCCGGACGCTGCTCTGGGAGGCGCGTGCAGGCGTCACCACCGTATATCTGTTCGGCACCATCCACGTGGGCCGCGCGGACATGTATCCGCTGCCCAAGTCCGTCGAGGACGCATGGCACGCGTCGCGGAAAGTCGCACTCGAGGCGGACATCGGGAACCAGGAGTCCGCGCTCGCGGCGATGCAGATCGGCATGCTGCCGGAAGGACGCTCGCTGGACCGTGAATTGCCTGCGGACCTGTACGCGGCGTTGCAGCGCACGCTTGCCGCGAACAACTTGCCCGTGGAAGCGATCCAGCAGCTCAAGCCCTTCATGTTAATGCTCACGCTGGCGCAAATGGAGTACGGGAAACTGGGCTACGTGCCCGAATTCGGCCTCGACGTGCATTTCACGAGGCGGGCGGCTGCGGAGGGCAAGCCGCTCATCGGCCTGGAAACGATCGAAGCCCAGATGCGGATGATGGACGGTCTCTCCGTCCCGCTTCAGCAGGCCATGCTGAAAATGACGATCGAAGACATCGACGCCGGGCGGCTGGCGCCGATGGTGGCGCGGTTGATCTCCAGCTGGCAAGACGGCAATGCACGGGCCGTGCATGACGTGCTCCATTCGGAGCAGGCGCGGCTGCCGGCGCCACTTGTCGCCGAATTTCGCGAAAAATTCCTGACCGAACGCAATCGCCGCATGCTGGCCGGCATCCAGAAAGCGTTGGTTGGCTGCGATACTCTGTTCGTGGCCGTGGGCGCGCTGCATCTGATCGGGCCGGACAGCGTCACGGAGATGCTGGAAAAGAAGGGCTTTACCCTCACGCGTCGCTGAACGCGGCGCGCCCGATGATGTGATCTTCCGTATCGAGTAGATCGTCGTCGAGCGGGTACTCGTACTTCTTCAGTCCAGTGCCTGAAGCACGGAACGCACGAAGGCGTGATGATTCCACGCACAGGGATCGCTGGTGAGCCCCAGCCGCACCACAACTGTTTCGCGCGACGGGACGATCGTGAGGTACTGGCCTTCGTGCCCGATCGCATGAAAGGCATCGTCCGGGAAAGGCGGAAACTCCCCCGTGCATTGGTTCCCCGGCGGATAGCTCAGCCAGAAATGGGCGCCGTACTGGCGCTCGGGCGCGCGCGGGGCCGGGGTCCGGGAAAATGCCACCCAACCCTCGGGCAGGATCCGTTGCCCGTTCCACACACCGTGTCCTGCCCATACAACATGCCCAGTCGCGCCCAGTCGCGCGGGGTGGCAAACATGAACGAGGAGCCGACAAATGTACCGGTCGAGTCGGTTTCCAGGACGGCACTGCCCATGCCGATCCGATCGAACAATGCCTTGCGCGGGAATTGCAGATACTCCGCTTCTCCGACGATCTGCCGGATAGCGTAGGCTATGACGTTTGTGGTGCCACTCGAATAACGCCATTGCGCGCCCGGTTCGGCCTCCAGGGGCTTGGCGATCGCAAACGCCGCCGCGCCCGGGCTACCCAGCAGCATGACGATCACGTCCGCGAGGGGATTGCGGTAACTCTCGTCGAACTGCAGACCGCTGCTCATGCGCAGCAATTGTTCGATGGTAATTTGCCGGCGCGGATCGCCGGGCCGCTGCCATTGCGCAATGGGTGCGGGACTGCGCAGGCCAATTTTTCCTTCCTTCACCAGAAGGCCCACCAGGGCGTTCACCGTACTCTTGGCCATCGACCAGCCTGGCAGCGGAGTCTGCGCGGAAAAGCCCGGCGCGTAACGCTCGGCGACCAGCCGGCCCTTGTGCACGATCACCACCGCGCGGGTAACGCGCGAAAGTTCCGGATCGATTTCGGAGAAGGCCTGTTCGATGACCGCGTTCAACTGTCGCGGATTGAATTCTGAAGGCGGCGTTTTGGAAAGCGGGAAGTCATGCGCTCGTCACCGGTTAGCCTTCACGCGTTTCATGGTCTGGTCATGACGCAATTTGTTGGCATTACCGTGTCGGCCGGTTCGATGCGGATGTCGGTCTTCCACCCAAAGCCGGTGCCCTCGGCGTCGATCTTTACGTCCTTGCCGCCGGCCTTGGTGAAGGTGGCGATGTAGATCGGCTGCATGAGCTGATGATCGTCGGCGCGCATCCAGACCTCGCCGGTGTCGCTCTGGTACTTCATGCCTTCGAGCGCCCGCGCTACCTTCAGCGGATCGGCTGATTTCGTGTCGTTCATCGCTTTGGCCAGCATTTCCAGCTCGGTCTTGGCAGTGTTGTAGTAGAAGTCGCCGTTGTATTTTTTCCTGAAGTCGAGCGCGAATTTTTCCGCCTTGTTGTCTGCGATGTTCGCATGCCAGGTGAACACCTGCTTGATATGGTCCGCCCCCGCCGCACCGATTGAACTCGGCGCGCCGGCGTTCTGGGCGTTGAGCGTGTAAAAGATCACGCCCAGCCCGGAATCCCTGCTCGACTTGATCAGCAGCGTGAAATCGCTTCCCCAGTTTCCGGTGATCACCGCCTGCGCGCCGGATGCCCTGATCTTGGCGATGTAGGGCGAGAAATCCTTGACCTTGCCCAACGGATGCAGGTCGTCGCCGACGATCTCGATGTCCGGTCGTTTTCTAGTCAGCATCTCGCGGGCCGCCTTGCTGATGGCCTGGCCGAAGGCGTAGTCCTGATTAAACAGGTACACCTTCCTGATGTCCTTCTGGCGCGCGATGTGGCTGGTGATGGCGTCGAGTTTCATGTCCACGTGCGCATCGAAGCGGAAATGCCAGAAATTGCACTTGTCGTTGGTCAATGCCGGGTCCTGGGCTGCGAAGTTCAGATACAGCACCGAGCTGTCCGGATTGCGGCTGTTGTGCTTGGCGACCGCTTCGGAGAGCGCATGCGCGATGTTCGAGCCGCCGCCCTGCGTGACGAAACGTATGCCGGAATCGATGATTTGTTTGAGGATGAGAACGCTTTCCTGCGGACTGGACTTGTTGTCGAAGTGCACGATTTCGAATTTCATGCCGCCCAGCACGCCGCCCATGGCATTGATTTGTTCTGCGGTTGCGTCGAAATGTTTGGCGAGACTTTCTCCAACCAAGCCGAACGGACCGCTCATGGGGTCGATGTGGGCAATCTTGACGGAATCTGCGGCGTGTGCCCCGGCGCTCAGCCACAGGCAAGCCATGACAGTTGCAACAGTCGATTTGAAATTCACGGTTTCCTCCTCTTGATCCGACTTTGACGTTCCGCGCCGGTCGCACGCGTTCGTGTCCGATTCCTTATCGCGCATGCGCAGTATATCGTCTTCGCTGCTTTCTCCCCTCCCGGCATTCATCGATTCGATGCGCCACAAGCTTTGCTTTCCGGCCGCGATTGAACGACCATAATCACTCAGACGGATATTTCCGGCAGGAGGGGACATGCGCGAGCGCATTCTGAAGCAGCGGGCATACAGCGTTGCGGCCATGCGCGAATTGGCGCGCCGCCGACTGCCACGGGCCGTGTTCGATTTCGTCGATGGCGGCGCCGAGGACGAGGTGACTTTGCGGGCCAATGAATCGGCGTTTCGCGATATCGCGCTGTTGCCCAATCCCCTGCACGGCGCCTCCACGCGCGACCAGTCGATCGATTTGTTCGGTGAACGCTTGCCCGGACCGGTCCTGATCGGGCCGACCGGACTGACCGGCATGCTGTGGCCGCGCGGCGAGATTGCGGCGGCGCGCGCGGCCGCGGCGGCGGGCACCGTATACACCATGAGCCACGGTTCCACGGTCAAGCTCGAAGACCTGGCCGCTGGCGTGCCGGGTAAGCTCTGGATGCAGGTGTTTCCCTACAAGGATCGCGGTCTGACCGAGAATTTCGTGGCGAGGGCGCATGGCGCCGGTTATCAGGCGCTGGTCCTGACGATCGACAACCAGGTGCTCGGTCAGCGCGAGCGCGACCTGCGCAACGGCTTCACCGTGCCGCCGAGGTTCGAGCTTGGCAGCCTGATCGACATGGCGCTGCACCTGCGCTGGATTCTGCGCATGGTGCGCGCGCCGAAGCTCGCCATGGCCAACTACGAGCGCGAAGGCGACACCGGCGTATTTTCGATCGGCGCGCGCGTCGGCGGCTGGATGGACCCGAGCGCGAACTGGAAGGAAGTGGAGTGGCTGCGCCGCATCTGGAAGCGGCCGTTGCTGCTCAAGGGCGTGTTGCACCCCGAAGAGGCGCGCCGCGCTGTCGCCCTCGGCGTCGATGGCATCATCGTGTCGAACCACGGCGGCCGACAGCTCGACGTCGTCCCCGCATCGATACACGCACTGCCGGCAGTGGTGGAAGCGGTTCGCGGAAAAATCCCGGTGCTGCTCGATGGCGGCGTGCGCCGCGGCGGCGATGTCGTCAAGGCCCTGGCCCTCGGCGCAACCGCCTGCCTGATCGGCCGGCCGCACCTGTGGGGTGTGGCGGTCGCCGGCGAGCAAGGTGTTGCGCGCGTGCTGGAAATCTATCGCAGCGAAATCGATCGCGTCATGGCGCTATGCGGCTGGGACAGTCTGAAGCAGATCAACCGCTCGGTGTTGTTCGATCCGGCTGCGAGGCCCGAATCCGTTTTATCGGCTATCAGAGGAAAAATGACTTCGATGCTGAAGTAGATAGGCGCGAGGCGCGAGGCACTAGGCACTAGGCACGAGTGATCTAATAGCAGTTCAGGCCACGTCCAGCAGAGAGCACTTTCCGCGACCCGTGCCTAGTGCCTCGCGCCTAGCGCCTAGCACCTAGCACCTAGTGTAGTGCTTCTGAATTACCGGAATATTCCCTCCCCTGCGGGCGGGGGAGGGCTAGGGTGGGGGCGAATCCCGCACGTGCTCGCTAAACTTGCCCCCATCCCGGCCTCCCCCGCTCGCGGAGGAAGGAGTTTTTTCGACGCATAAGTTCCAAACAGGATGAAGCACTACACTAGCACCTAGCGCCTCGCACCTAGCGCCTAGCGCCTCCTATTCCGGTATTTCGCCCAGTACCGTGCATCGTCTGATCACCCTGCGCTGAGTCGCGGGATCGTAGGACGTCGCGCGATGCTGGACGCAGCGATTGTCCCAGACGATGAGTTCACCCGGCGTCCAGCGATGCTCGTAGGACAGATCGGCATGGATCGCCAGGGCATTGAGTTCCTCGATCAGTGCGCGCCCCTTTTCGTAGTTCATCCCCAGGATATATTCCGCGTGGTCGCCGAGGAACAGGCATTTGCGCCCGGTATCCGGGTGCGTGCGCACGATCGGATGATCGACCGGAGGCACCGCGTTTCGCTGTGCCTCGGTCATGCGGTCTTCGGCGTGGCGGCGCGTGCGCGAAAAATCCAGGTTGTGCACGGCCCGTAGTGTTTCGATGCGCCGTTTCCATGCCGGGGCAAGGCGTTCGTAAGCGCCATACATGTCGCAGAAATGCGTCTCGCCGCCTTCCCCGGCGACGACTTCGGCATAGATGATGGTGGCCTGGCCGGTGACGCGCTGCCAGGAGCCGTCCGTGTGCCACGCCAGCGTGCCCTTGTCGGGATGGCGGCCGTTCGGGTTGCCGTTCTCGTCCAGATTGGAAAGACGATACAGCTCCGGATAGCCGTCGGCGTGATACTGGTTCATGACATGGATCTGCACCTGCCCGAAGCGCCGCGCAAACTCCACCTGGCGGCCCGGGGGCAACGCCTGCGTCCCGAACAGCAGGACCTGGTAGCGCACGAAGGCCTCGTAGATCGCGACGAACAACTCGTCGTCGACGCCGCGCGCGAGATCGACGCCGATCAACTCGGCGCCGAGGTTCTGCGTCAGCCGTCTGATTTCAAACGGCCAGGCAGAGCTATTTTTAACTTGCATCGGCATAAGAAGTCGGATTTCCTGCATTTATGGGCGCCAGCCCGGTATCCCTTCAGGGGCACCATTCACCCTAGAAAAAACAGTCGCACCGCAAAGGACGCCAGGGACGCAAAGGAAAACAAGCGCATGGATTTATCAGCGCCTTAACCCTATGGGTGAGTTTGGTCATACGTGCCTATCGCCTTCCTTTGCGTCCCTGGCGTACCCCTCAAGGGGGTATTGAAGTGAATCCTTGGCGGTGAATGAACTGCCGGATTTAGGTTCACCATTCATCATTATATTTCTCAGTCGGTGATGGCCCCATAAACGAGTTGCTTGAACAGCCGCCGATAGGAGGCGCGGATCGCACTGGGCGCCTGGGTCATGTAGACCGCAGCAATCTCTTCTTTCGGATCGACCCAGAAATAGGTTCCCGCATAGCCCGCCCACATGAACTCGCCGGTCGAGCCGGGAACGCCCGCAATGCCGGGCCCCTGACGCACGGCGAAGCCCAGGCCGAAGGTGTAACCCGGCACGCCCAGCAACAGTTCCCCCGGTGTCACCGGCGCGGCGATGCGTGTGCCCAGATGATCGGACGTCATCAGCGCGACCGTGCTTCTGCTCAGTACTCGAGTGCCGTCGAGGTGGCCGCCATTGAGCAGCATTTGCGTGAAGCGAAGATAGTCCGTGGCGGTGGACACGCCGCCGGCGCCGCCGGAATCATTGGCCGGGACAACCGATACGTCGATCAGATTGTTGGGCTTGCCGCTGGTGATGTCGGTGGGCAACGGCGCCGCCAGCCGGCCGATCTTGGCCTTCGGCACCCAGAACCCGGTGTCGCTCATCTTCAGCGGTTTGAACACGCGCCTGTCGAGGAAATCCGCCAGGCGCTCTGCGGAGGCGGCCTCGACCACGCGGCCAAGCACATCGCTCGCGAGGCTGTATTCCCAGACCGTCCCGGGCTGATGAGCGAGCGGCACTTTGGCAAGCCGTTCGACTTCCTCGGCTGGTGTCAGGTCGCGCGCGTCGAAATCGATCGTGCTCTTGTAGATGCCTGCCTTGCCGAGCGCCTCCTTCACCGGTGCGTTCTGGGTGATCTCGCCGTAGGCGAGACCGGCCGTGTGGCGCAGCAGATCCTGCACCGTCATCTCGCGGTCCGCGGGAACCTGCGCATAGGTGATCCTGGCGAATTCGGCGTCGGCTTTTGCCGTGCTGATGGTTAAAGGCTTCATCGCCGGCAGGTGCTTGGAGACCGGATCGGTGAGCTGCATCCGGCCTTCCTCTACGAGCATCATCGCGGCCACCGAAACGATCGGTTTGGTCATCGAATAGATGCGAAAAATCGAATCCTTTGCCATCGGCTTGCCGGCATCCTTGTCCTGAAAACCGATTGCTTCCGAGTACACCAGCTTGCCCCTGCGGGCGACCAGAAACACCGCGCCCGGCAATTTACCCTGATCGATCTCCTTCCTGAACGCGTCGCCTATGCGGGCGAGCCGTTGCGCCGACATGCCCACCGACTCCGGTGCGGCGGCGGGCAGGTCTTGCGCCCATGACCCGGCGGCCGCCAGGCAGGCGATGCTCAGTGCCAAGCCGAATGCGAGGTGCTTTGCGCTCATCGGTAGTTCCTTCGCGATCGAAACAATAGTAATCGCACGGTAAGGCCGCGCACCGATGGTGTCAATTCGGTCGTGTGCGTTCTCCCGAAAAGTGTGTCGGCCCTAGCCGCATGACGGATTGCGGCGCGTCATCCCCCCGCCGTGTGCTCCCTCGCCGTGATCGCGTGCCTTTGCGTCATCCTCGGATAAACAGCAACCGGTGGGCGATCGGCGCTTTGTCAGCCAGGTTATTTCAGCCAAGGCGAGATGAAATGAATGCAATGATCAGGATGACCGCAGTTCCATCGTGTTCATGAAACGGGTGCATTTCCCGGTGCAACAGCCTTGCAGGTTGGCTTGCGCTAGTGTAGTGCTTCAGTCTGTTTGGAACTTATGCGGCTCTGTAACCGAAAGACTCCTTCCCTCGCTTGCGGGGGAAGGCGGGGATGGGGGCATGTTTAGCGTGCACGTGCGGGATTCGCCCCC
>Ga0315290_10004025_pt1 | contig 10567 bp, 5 predicted proteins | sample YL17G12_0_MG_FD_203627 | JGI IMG/M metagenome (GOLD analysis project Ga0315290, IMG submission 203627) | Sediment microbial communities from Yellowstone Lake, YNP, Wyoming, USA - YL17G12_0 | ecosystem: Environmental > Aquatic > Freshwater > Lake > Sediment | place: USA: Wyoming | collected...
CTCGTTGCGCTTCAATTTCGTGAGCGTCGCCCGTGCGCCCGCTGGTAAAACGCTGGAGCGGGCCGCCACTGCGCTGCTGGAGGGTGTGCGCAGCCTCGTGCGCCATGAGTCCGACATCGTCGGCGCTGGCGCCCGATCCCAACACGATGTTCGAGCCAATCGCGAACGCTTTCGCGCCGAGTCGATCCGCTTTCATGGCCGCTTGCGTGTCGTCGTGAACCAGCACCCCCCCAAGGTCTGCGCCGAAACTCTTTTCGAGACGACGCCGCAGGGGAGCGTTCAGAGGCTGGCCGCCGCTCAGACGCAATGCCGGCGGGGCGGATTGCGCCCAGCCCGCGGTCTGCTGCGGCGAACGCTGAAGGGCTGCCTGTCCCATCGATGCGGCAACACCCTGGAAGGCTCGGGTTGAAGGTCGCGGGCTTGGTGTCGGTGTGGTCGCCCGGTCCTTGGAGACCGGCGTCGGCGACGGGGCTTGCAAAGTTGCGGCAGGCATGGACGCGCGTTACCTTCTCTGGTTCGTCTGGGCTGTCGTCCTCCGTAAAGGACAGACCCCGTTCACTTTCTGATACTCCCGAATAATCGCCGCCTCGAGATGCTCCTCCGTGACGCGTCCGCCGTTGCTGAGCGCTAAGAGAGAGGCATGAAGGACGGTGTTCCTGATTTGCCCCCCGCTCAACTCACAGCGACTGGCGACTTCCTGTAACATGACGATAGGCACGTCATGGTCAGCCGGCAGATGCGTCTGCCAAATGCCCCACCGTTCCGTGACTTCCGGCGGCCGAAAATCGATGACCACGTCCATCCGGCGCTGGAAGGCGCTGTCGATCCGATCCCCGGCATTGGTGGTCACGAGCACAATGCCTTCAAAGGTTTCAAGTCGTTGCAGCAGGAAGTTGGTTTCGAGATTGGCGTAACGATCGTTCGAGGTCTGCACATTAGTCCGTTGGGTCAGCAACGAGTCCCCCTCATCCAACAAGAGGATGACGCCCAATTCTTCCGCGCGAGTCAAAATCTGATTCAGGCGCTTTTCTGTTTCACCGATGTACTTGTTCACCACCGAAGACAAATCGAGCCGGTACAGATCCAGAGACAGCAAGGAGGCCAAGATACGCGCGGCCATGGTCTTGCCTGTTCCACTTGGCCCTGTAAACAGCGCGCGCACCCCGACGTTCGTCTGCACTGCTAAGGTGTCACCCACCTGTTCACCCAACCGCTCGCGGTATCGGCAGCGATTCTCCAACAGACGCAACTCCATGAGCGTCGCAGTGCGAACGGCGAGATCGTTCCATGCACCGAACGTTTTGACCGGCTGCGCCAATGCGTCGAGACTCTCCCGGCTCAAGGCGCGAGTGGCCTGCTGCACATCACCCAACGTCAGGCCTGCACGACCGGCGAGCGCAGCATAGGCTTGTGCCATCTTCCCCACTCGCCTGACGTTGCCGCTGGACAAACGAAAACGTTCGCAGATCTCCGCTGCCTCATCGCTCTCAGCCTCTGATCCCACCCCTCCTCGCCAGTGTTCTCGCCGCTCACAGAGATCCGGCATGTCGCGCATCAGCGTCAGCACTCGCTCGGCGCCGGGACCTGTCGTGCCACCCTGTGAACCCATCACCACACCCAGCGGACCGTCATAGCCCTGCAGCCGGGGCAGGAAGGCCGTTTCGCCAGGACTCAGATCCCAGACCATCACAGGCATGGCCCGGAGTATCGTGGCCAATGGACCAAGGAGACGCCAGCGCTCGTCGTGAGATTGGGCGGGCGAGGATGCCTCGCTCTGAGTCGTGATTTCGAGCATCCCACGTCCCAGCGCACGCGCCACTGCACCAAAGACGGTGCGCCGACCGTTATGCTGAGGGCCTCGAATGACCAGCGTCTGTGCCCCACCGGAGGCAAGGACAGAAGGAATCGCCGCGAGGGACTGCCGCAACCCTTCGGGCACGATCAGCTCATCACACGACGTCAGATGTTGAGGCTCGTGGTACCGGGCCCAAGGCGCGGGCTGTTGGAGTCTTTCGCCGCGCATCGCATCCCACAGGAGCGCCGGCACTTGCAGCGCCCACTCGATACGCGGCGCGTCAGGGTTGATCACCTGCACAAGACCGAGTTCTTGCAGCCGCCGGAGCGTCGAGCGGACATCGCTCTGCTCGCGAGTCTCCTGCCACCACGCATTCAGCAACCCAAACGTCGGACGATGCTGACCAGGCATGCCCTGGATCGTTTCAAACAACAGACCGAAGCGCGCATCCTCCTCAATCAACCCAATGCTCAGGAGCAAAGTCAATGTGGCATACTCCAGCTCTGCGGCTTCCCCTAACGCCCTGAGGGGCAAATGTCCCGGCACTGTTTGTTCCCATGTACGCAGCGCCTCTTCCCACCAACCGGCGGCTTCGCTATGGGCCAGCCCGTCGAGTCCATGTCCCGCCAGCTCATTGATGTAGCCGGCAAGAAACGGGAATTGCTTGAGCGCGGCTTCTTGTGACTCACAGGAGAGGCAGGCTTGCTCGATCACGTGCAAGACCGCTGCATAGAAATAGAGTTTAAAATGCGCCGCTGGTGTGCGGGGCATCCTTTCAAAAGGATGCGGCGTCATCTGATGTTCTTTCGTCACTCCCACGTCTCTACCCCACCTCGCCTCCCCTTACAAAGGAGAGGCAATAATCATTCAAAATGAAACGCAAGGTATCGTCCGGCTGCCGGGATCCAGCCCGGGTTACGATCAAGCCCTGCAAACCGAATGGCAATCGGCAAGTCGGCCAACGACAGCATCACATCCACATGCGTGGCGGTCACATGCACGTTCGCGCGATGTTCGCAGAGGACCTTGGTGAGTTCATGCTCCTGGTCAAGCCCGAGTGCCTGCATCAGACGCACCAGCACAAACGGCATGAGCCATTCAATAAATGGTGTCGAAGTGACTTGGTCGGGAGTCGATGGATCGTCATATCCCCATTGCTCCATCATCTGCAGGCGCCACTCTGCCGATGGATTAAAGTCCTGACCGGGCACGTCGCCCTCGTCTCGCCCAGCCAACTGGGCCAACAGGGGCCACACAGGGTCGACATGGATTCGCTCCCCGATGATTTGTTCTCCCACCAAGGCAAGGAAATCCCAGGGCGAGAGGGCAATACCCGGTTGCAGCGGCGTGCTGAAATCTCCATAGAGATTCAGATAGAGCGCAAAGTTCATCAGATAGAAGACGCCGCCGAACGCGGTCTCCACAGAGGCTTCGGTGATGAGGCCCGCCTCTGTCTCAGGTCTTGGGATTATCGATTCGCCTTGCGGCGAGACAGGCCGTACATCGTTCAGATCGCCGCGCTCTTTAACTGTTGAAGCCGCTCGGCTTGCGGAAAATGGTATCGGAGTCACTTGACCGGTCAAAGACATGGTGGCGGAGTCAACGTGTAAGTCTGAGCGTATCGCCTGGACTTCCGCCTCAGCGGGAATGACTGCGTTACGTGGGAAGGGGGGCAGAGTCGATTGTTCCTGATCGCCTATCCTCTCCTGGCCCCCTTCGTTCAACAATCGAGTCTGACCCCGTTGCTGACTACCCTTCCATTCCACGACGGCTTGGGCGAATGGCTCTGTGCGCACCACCAACTGCGCGCGATAGAGCATCAAGCCAAGGCCGAGCACACATTGTTGTTCAACAGCTAATCCATCCCCTTGGCCTTCCGGCACCCAACGTTGCCACGGCGGGCTCTGGTAAAAACCTTCAGGCGTCTCTTGAACGGTATCGCTCTGAGTCGCCGGCTCAGGTTCCCTATCGGCCGCCGCCTTTAACGCCAGGCGTAATTCAGACAGGGCAAAGACTTCGGTCATGCGCTCCAGGATTGCTCGTGCGTCGGGCACACTCAATGCCCGCATAAACTGCACAGCTTTCCCGTTCATCGCCAGAGAGTGCAGAGTTCCAGGAATGTACTGAGGTGCTTCACGCCAGGAAGCCAGTATGACTTTTACAGAGTCGGCGCTCCGAAACAGGCTCTGCCACCACCAACGCATGATGGCGGCGCCTTCGCACCAATCTTGGGCGAGACAGGCCAGCAATTCAGCGCGATCGGCGAAGAGCACGGCCTCGGCATCAGCCGGGACCATGCCTTGGGCAGGACGTGCCGCCAGCCGGACCATCTGATCCAGCGAGGCATGGACGGCCTGCTCCCAACGTGGCGATAGGCGCATCTCTCCTCGATCGATCGAAAGCGTTCCAGGCAAAGGGTCGCGAAGTCTTCGCACACAGAGAATCGCGGAGGGAGGCAAGCCCGAGGGAGAAAGGTTCGCAGACGACAGCACACGCTCCAGTCGTCTCCTGAGTGCCGATGGATCAGGGTCACGGCTGGCAACCCGCAATTTCCTGACGGACGTGGCCTGTGACTCAGCGATCATGATTCCTCATCCCTGAGGTGGAAACAGACTGATTTCCACCATGGCACTGTTCCAGGCCAGTTCGTGCTTTTCATCCTGCACACGGACGACAATGCCGTCCTTCACGGTTAAGTTCAGCGGCTTTAAAAGATCATTTAAGTCAGGATCACTCGAGTCAATCACATCAAAGAAATGACCTGCAGGATTTTTTAAAGATGTCACCACTGTTCCCTTCACCACGTAATTGTTCTTGAGGCTAAATTTGTCCGGTATCAGCAAGAAGAGCGTACCGCCAAGACTCATGACCTTCATCCGAAATGCGAAGAGCGGCGCTGGAGAGGTATTGCCTTTCGAGTTAAATCGAGCGGCCGCAATGATGAATGGATCTCCTGCCGGCCCTTGTGGTCCAATCGGGCCTTGCGGTCCTGGCAGCCCCTGATTTCCTATCGGGCCTATATCTCCGACTGGCCCCTTGTCACCCACCGAGCCCTTATCTCCAGTCGCGCCCTTATCGCCCACTGGCCCCCTGTCACCCACGGAGCCTTTATCCCCGCTCACTCCCTTGTCGCCCACCAGCCCCTTATCCCCAGTTAGGCCCTTGTCTCCAGGTAAACCCTTATCGCCTGTCGGACCTTTATCGCCAGGCAGCCCTTGCGCTCCCAGCAACCCCGAATCACCCTGCGGGCCCTTATCCCCACTCGCGCCCTTGTCACCCACCGGACCTTTGTCTCCGGCTAGACCCGCCAACCCCGGATCACCCTGTGGACCTTTGCCTCCGAGCGGGCCTGACAGTCCCGAATCACCCTGCGGACCCTTGTCGCCCACCGGACCTTTGTCGCCTGGAAGACCTGGTTCGCCCAAAGCCCCAGGATCGCCCTTGTCGCCTTTCAAGCCTTGCGTCCCAGGAATACCAGCTGGTCCCTGTTCACCCGTATCGCCCTTGGGGCCGGCTATACCAGGTAATCCCTGTGCCCCCAACAATCCGACCGCACCAGGTAGTCCTGGAAGGCCTGGTTCACCGGGATCACCTTTGGCACCAGGTGGCCCCTGAATTCCCCGCAGTCCCATCGGACCCGGTGGCCCTGGAGGTCCCAATCCGCCGCCACCGGATACCCCACCCCCAGAACGACCACACAACAGCCACTCCTGTATGAGCCGCATGTGAACCAGGTACGGCCTGCGGTCTTCATTGACAGAGATGGGGCTCAACTCACGGACCTTCCACACAAGGGAACCCAACTCCTGCACAAGGGGCACCGTCACTTCTGCCAAGAGCACCCATTCTTCATCGGGGGGAACGCCACAGGGCTTCCCGTTGCCCAACCAAAGTGGGCGCAACTCAGTCACCCACAGGCGAAATGCCGCGCGTAAGTACTCACAGGAGTCATGTGGATTGATGTTAAGAGACGCCGGCGGAGAACCAAACAGAAAATCACCAGGCGGTGAGCTCGGTCCCGAATCGGGCGGCGAATACCACGGCCCTGCGGCATCACGAATGGCCTGCAGAAATTGATCCGGTACTGTGGAGGCCTTGCTATCGCTGGTCCGAATCTGCCTGATCCACTCAACAAAATCTCGCAAGGCCCTTTCTTCACGCTGATCCGGTTGGTTGTGTCCTCCAGGCTCGGCAAGGCGTAGCTCAAGCCGGAAGTCATCCATCAGCCGAGACGGCTTCATGGCGTCTTCTTCGCTTCGACAGGGCTCACCGGGAATCGGAACAGGATCAGTGGCACACTCCCGATAGGCGAGCACGACCAAAACGGTGACGGAATCTGCCGGAGGAGACGCGATACGATCCGTGATCTCTTGAGCATGAACGGCCAGCCACGCATTCAGCTCAGCGCATTGCGGCGATGGCACCGAGATGAGCTGACCGCGCGAACTCACGGCAGTCCCCGGCGCCACCTCAACCCGCGGACCAACACTGCCGCCTGGCTCGATTGTGATCTGTAGCCCACACACCGTCCCATAGCCCAGAAGCTCACGCATCAGCCGCTGATCACACCCGGAGAGGTAGGCAAACTCCTGGGTGAAATCATCCTCCCCCAACACCATGCCCCGCATATAGTTGACATGCTTCGACGGATCCAGCGACGCCTGAGTTTGTGGATTCAATTTGGGCGGGAAGCTTGTCATGCATGCCTCAAACTATCAGAGTACAAATCCAAGATTTATCATTGATAAAAAATTGAGAGATCAAACACGGTCTACATACGAGTGCTTCTCTATTCCGGCTGCCTCTGAGTCATACGTCGCCATTCGATCTCTTACCTCTGCATAAGGCCTTCTCTTACGGCATTCTGTATGCCAACAGCTACCTCTCGACGTACATTTAGAGCGTCCGCGACTTTCTCCGGACTTGCTGCAATCAAGGCACCAATTGTGTTGATGTCCGCACCCTTTAGACTATTCGCTGTCGCCGCATCGCCAAATGCCAATTTCGATACATCCATTGAATGAACCGATATTTCTTTCGCGTTGTCGATCAAGACATTCGCTTCTTCTTTTGTCACGCCAGTAGCCTCAGCTATTTTGTCTCCGTCTGCTCCTGCTAAGTCTTCGGCAGTCACGATGCCGGCGTTACCAAGCCTTCCAGTATTCTCCGGACTCACACCAGCCACCGCATACAAGGACGTATTGGCCACCAAACTGGCAGAGGTAAGAGTCATTTTGTTAATCGCGGTCGCTCTGACATTCTCGATGATCGTGCTCCAGCTTTCTGGATTGAGACCTTCAATCCCCAGCAACTTTACAAGCACAGTGCGACTGGCCTCATCAGATTTATTAGCTGCGTCAACAAGTTGCCCGTTCGAAGTAATTCCTGCTGCCCTAAGTGTCTCTACTTGACTGTCCGTAAGCCCCACATGGGAAAGTTTCCACGCATCTTCTGATACAACTTTTCTTGCTTGCTGAATCACTCGTTTCGCCAACCCCAGATCACCAACTGTATCTGCCAAAGCAGCAGGGTCTGCATTCGCCAGTTTCACATCGGTGTCATATTTATCCGCCTTCAGTTTTTCAGAAACTTCCCGATTGACTCCATCGTAATACGTAAGGTCGCCATTGAGTTCTTCTACAGATTTCCGAGCGTCGGAAATAAGGAAGCGACTGTCCTCCGGTTCTTGATCCAGCAAATTGTCTACAAGATCCGTCCACAGGCTCGCTATGCCATCAATGAAAGGGATATCCACGGCTTCAAAACGTTTGATGGTCTCCCTATTTAGCCCTTTAATGGGAGCATTGGTTATATCCACCGGTTTCGGAGTTCTGTTGGTCACCGGCGCAATTGACAAAGGCACACCAAATAGCCCGAACACCGCATAGGCTTGTGGTCTCTTTGGAACAGTCCCAGAATCGACGGGTGGTTTATATGAAGGATTGATAAAAATGGCAGGAACAGCTTTCCTAATACCCCGATCAGGGAAGTCCTCATTAAATACAACCTGCCAGTCAGCAAGCCATTTGCGTAAAGATTCCGGCAGGGGATCGATTTGTTTCATCCCGCGCCACGGCTCATCGGAGATCCTCAGCCCGACCTTCTCGTTGAGATAATAGTCTTTTTTGAAATTGAGCAATTGCATCTTTTGCACCCTTCTTGAGGATAGTATTTACCGACGGCTTTCGAAGAACGAAGGCGTGAATTCGGTGCCGGGCAATACCATGCAAAATCGCACTTTCCTCAGTGGCGGATTCTTGATCTCATCAACCAGAATACACTTGGACGGTTTGACCGCTTCAACGTCAGGAACCAGCACCACAGTCCTTTCAAGAGTCTGCCCCCGCTGAATTGAAACACCTGGAAGTGTGTTCACTTGGAATTTGGCTGCGACCACTGTGATTGTGTAGGTCCCCTGCGGTAGATCTTCAAAAACCCATTTACCGGGTATTGGCGCAAACGTTCCTGGCAATAGACTTGAGTCTATCTCTGACTTTGCCGTCGCAGAGCTGACCTGTTCACCTATCGCATTCCCCTGCAAATCCTTGACAATGAGATGAAGTATTCCGTTCGGCAACGGAGTCAGCACAAAAGAGCAATCACTCGTTTGCCCACCGACGATCGTGATCGACTGAGGACTCACGGGTTGAAAGTCTTGAACAGAAACAGACACTGAATAGATTCCGGGAGGAAGATCGGGCATCTGAAAGAAATCCCCCCCCATTGTGTCTATGGATTGTTGAATGTTGATTCCCCCTCTCTGGGCGACAACTTGAACAGTTTCATGAGAAGTGGGGGTAGACGAAAGAGACACGCGCAGACGGCCGTTGAAGGATCGCGCAAACAGGATCGTGTTGTTCTCAGAAGGTATGCGATACACCTCGATGGGCGGAGGAGGGCTTTGGCTTACCCTGATAGGTTCAAAGAGAAGGGCATCATAGACGATAGACCGTACCAATGCGGCATCGACAAGCGTTTCCCGATCTGGCCCCAGCTCACCTAAAAACGTGTTCCAATCTAAACTTCCTCCATCAATGGGAAGAAAACCGACTGGCGGCAAGAATGCAAAATTATTTGTCGCTTGTAAGCTCGACGCTACTCCCTGACTCTTCCGAATATCAGAGAGATGGTCTTGGAACTGGAAGAACATAGCCTCTGTTTCAGCAAGTCGCCGATCACTCACTATCCCCATCCAGCGTCTTGACACTTCCGGCTCAACAATCCGCCTCCGCACGGACCACATGTCGATGAACTCGATTTCCTTTTCAGCTGTCCAGTAGAGAATGGCAAGCGGCACATCACAGTCGGTCAGACGATTCGGACGCAGGTCGTCGAGTACCCCATATTTCTCGACTTGCGGGCCCAATGGATTACTGACGAATGATTGAACGGTCGGGTCTTCCGCCCCGAAACATTTGTAGGCCACGCGATTGCGTAGTCGCTTTGGGCTCTTCAACTCGTCGTCGCTCAACTTCAGATCTCGCTTAAACTCAAGCTGAAGCAACCGAAATTTTGCCCCCTCCAAGATGTACTTTCTGTTACATCCCGCTTCCGTGTTGCCCAAACCGCTCACTGGGGCCCGCCCAACACTTCCGAATGCCGGGGCGATCGTCAGGAGATAGATCCCCTCCCCTGCGACATACACCCCAGTCTCAGTCGGTTGACAAGGAGCAAATCCAACGGGGGTCGAGTCAGCCTGATTTCCCTCTGGTGGTGGAACCAGCAACAGGTCTTCATCGTTTGCCAAGACGACGGTCTGCCCCAATCGATTCACTGCCACGCCCGCTGACACCGTCACCGTTGGCTTGGGACCCGCTGGTTCCAGCAACGACACTTCGAGCCCATAGGCGATCCCTTCACCAATCGTCTCGCCCAGCCGACGCCGCCCTTCCCGGTTGGCTGCCTGCTCCGCACTTAAGTCTTCGCCCGTGAGCAAGCGCCCATTGAAAAACTTAATTGACGGGAATTCTGGATTTAGAATTGGGCTTTCTAACGATTTAGCCGCCATGCCCCCCTCCCTTTCCTCCGCAACCGATGATCCGACTCATCTGTTGTATGGACTCACTTCCATCTTGCATTGCCTGGTCGCCAGGCGACCCGCTATCACGGTCTTCTCTGCATCGATCCCGGCAACCCGCCTCAACAACGGCCTTATCGACCGGCCAACATCCATTCCTGCAGAAGACGCAGATGGAGGATAAACGGACGGCGTTCCTCATGGATTTCGATGTCTTTTACTGGGTCTACTCTTCTTTCCCCCGATAGCTCATTCACGAGCGGGACCGAGAGTTCTGCCAGGAGCACACAGCCTTCATCTGGCGGTGTGCTGCAGGTCTGGTTCTTGCCCAACCAGAGCGGCCGGAGTTCAGTGACCCAGAGGAGAAATGCAGCGCGCCAATACTCTGAAAGATCGGCTGTGTTGATATGCAGCTCTGACGGTGGCGATCCGAACATGAAATCGCTCGGCGGCGAACTGGGTGGAGAAGCCGGGGAGGGTACCCACTGCTGCATGGCATCACGGATCGCCTCAAGGAAAATAGCCATCGACGATGACAGCTCCGTATTGCTGATCGAGATTTGTTTGAGCCAGAGGACAAAATCACGCAAGGCATCTTCTTCCCTCTGATCCGGCTTGCCTGGCTTGCCCGGTATCTCCGCCCGCAGTTCCAGTTGAAAATCGTCCTTGAGTCGAGAGGGCGCCATCGACTCGTCTTCGCTCCGGCAGGGTTCCCCTGGAATGGGCACAGAATCGGTTGGGCAACTGCGGTAACA
>Ga0315290_10004026_pt1 | contig 10567 bp, 6 predicted proteins | sample YL17G12_0_MG_FD_203627 | JGI IMG/M metagenome (GOLD analysis project Ga0315290, IMG submission 203627) | Sediment microbial communities from Yellowstone Lake, YNP, Wyoming, USA - YL17G12_0 | ecosystem: Environmental > Aquatic > Freshwater > Lake > Sediment | place: USA: Wyoming | collected...
GGCGCCTACGCTGGAGGGCTACGAGTTCTACGACTACTACGAGCCGGCCAATCACCTGGGGGGCGACTACTTCGATTACGTTCCGCTGCAAGGGGGCCGGCTGGCGGTGGCGCTGGCCGACGTCTCCGGCAAGGGGATCTCGGCGGCGCTCTTGATGGCCCGGCTCTCCGCCGAAGTGCGCTACTGCCTGGCCAGCTACCCCAGCGCCGCGGAAGTCATGGCCCGGCTGAACAACGTCTTCTGCGAAAGCCGCTGGGAGGATCGCTTCGTCACTCTGGTGCTGGCCGTGGTCGATCCGGCGCGGCACGAGGCCTGCCTGGTGAACGCCGGCCACCTGTCGCCGATCCTCCGGCATCCGTCCGGCGCGCTGGAGCCGCTGAGCGATTCGGTCCGTGGGCTCCCGCTGGGGATCGACCCGGGCACGGTCTACGAGCCGTGCACCGTGGCGCTAAAGCCCGGCGACCTGCTGCTGATGTACACCGACGGGATCCCGGACGCGATGAACCCCGCGGGCGAGCTTTTCGGGCACCAGCGGCTGTTGGCGCTCCTGGAGGCCGGCCCGGCGGACGCCACGGGGCTGGGCGAGCGGGTTCTCGCCGAGGTCCGGCGGTTCGCCGGCAGCCAGCCGCAGAGCGACGACATGTGCGTGACGATCCTCCGCCGCGTCGGGTGAGAAGGAAAACGACGTCGGTCTTTTCCCCCTCTCTTGCACCCCCGGTCACGTTCGCCCAATACGCCTGTATAGGGGGGGGTCGCATGCCCCAAAATTCTCCTCCTGCTTTTCCTTGACATAGGCGCGATTCCTGGTATCCTCAAGGCATCCTCGGCCGTTCTAGTCTCGAATTCCTTTCGGAGGAAGGGAAACGCTTTGAAAAGGGAGAAATTGCCATGGGGATTCTGGGGTATCGGAGTTGGGGGGGGATTGGGCGGCGGACCCTGAGGCGGCCAACCAAGCGATTTCGACGCCTGACGGTGCCGGAGCCGCTGGAGGATCGGGCCCTGCCGGGCGGGAGCCTGCTGGAGTTGCTCTTGGGAGCGCCGCTGTTAAGTCCTTTTCTGGGCTCGTCTTGGGCCGACGGCGGCCTTACGCCGAGCAATGACCTGCCCGACCTCGAGGCCCGGGCCCGCAACCGGACGGCGGCCTTCCACGAATTGCTCGCCAACCCACACGCCTTGGAGCAGACGGTGACTGAGGTCCGCAACCTCGTCCAGATCGCCTCAACCCAGGCCCAGGCCGCCGATGCCCAGGAGGATGCTTTCCCTGGAAGCGAGGGTGAGGGGACTGGGGCGAGCGCGGGCGATTTCCCCGGGCTGGAGCCATGGTGGGACGACCCTGGCTGGCTCGGCGAGCTGGAGGCCGTCCTGCGCGAGCTCGCCCGCGCTGGGAGCCGCTGGGAGTTCGATGGCCTCGGTGGCCCGGTCTTGGAGCAGCCTGGCGGTCTTGAAGTGCCTCAGAGCGAACTGGGCGATCCCCTCACTGCGGGCGACTTCCCCGGTGAGTTGCCGGTGGAAGGCGACCCGGGCGGTGGTGGCGGCATGGCCACGCTCGACTACGGAGGCGGCTACGGCGGCAACGAGCCACCCGTCGCCGGGAACGATCAGGCGTATTGCGGCATCGACGGCGGTGTGACCATCTTCGTCCTCGGGAATGACTATGATCCGGATGACGACGATTTCGCCGTGACCGGGGTGTCGCAGCCGGGTCACGGGAGTGCCGCGGTTGGCTATGGCGGCGGCAGCGTGGTTTACACGCCGGAGCCAGGGTACACCTCGGGCAATGACAGCTTCCAGTACACCCTAACGGATGAGCACGGCGCGTCGTCCCAGGCCGTGGTCACCGTGAGCAGGGTGCAGGTCACCGGTTTCACTCTGCAGCGGGAAATGGCGGACGGCGGTTGGGCGGGGGTCCTAGACGGAGAGGTCTGCTGGTCGCACGATACCCTGGAATGGACGGCGCAGTACACGCCTTCGGGGACGCCGGGGCTCACGATGGCCACCTGGTGGAAGAAGGAGTGGACGGCACCCGATCTGCCCGGCAACTGGGGCGAGTTCGCGGCGAGGGTCGCGCAGCCGGTCGAGAAGAACCCGGGCATGGGCGACTGGGCCATCCGCCCGGACCTGTGCTTCACGCCGCCCGCGCAAACGCCGTTTTGGGTAAACCTGGCTACGCCGGAACACCGGGTGGTCGCCCAGATCTCCGGTATTCGCTGGGAGACGCACTCGGATCCCGCCACGGCCGGAGAGTTCGATAACGACGACGGCGGCATGCGATTGTACCCGGATGCGCCCGCACCCGGTCAGGGTTTCCATCCGGACGTCGACGTGGTGGCGACCGTATCGCCCCCCCTGCCGCAGGTCCAAGTCGTGATGCAATGGTACGACGTCGACGACCCCACGGATCACGACGGTCCGATCGATACCACGGACCCTCCGGCACAGGATCCCGGATACAATCAGCCCGACAACAAGCCCACGAGCGGTGTGGTGGGGCCGCAGATAGCGCTCTCGACTCCCTCGGCCCCGAATGCCCAGTGCGAGGTGCGTGCGGTGCTGACGTTCGGGTGGAAGCAGCCGGGGAACAACGTGCGCGTGGCGGTGGCCGGGCGTGCCGAGGAACTGGCCCCGATCAAGCCTCTGGCCCCGGACGACCGGAGTTCCCTGTTCTTCGACAAGAACGGAGACGGCCATTACCGCACTGCGGACGGCGACTACATGCTGTCCGAATTTCCGCCGAGCCCCTCGGTCTGGGTCACCCCGACCTTGACCGTCTGGCGCAAGCTGCACATGGAGATCGACTCGATGGGGCCGGTGACAGGCAATTCCGTCCCGAGTTCTGCGGCGAGGGTGGACGACAACCACAACGGCACAAGCAACGTAGATCTGACCTTGGCGGGCATGCTCCTCGATTATGACGACAACCAGTTCGAGAACGGACGCTTGAGGGAGGACTCCACCGGCCGGGTATTCGTCATCATGGAGAGCCACGTGGACCGCGTGATCGTGTACAACAACGGCCAGACGATTCCCTCGCCGGGTGCGATCACGCTTTGGGACGACGACACCCAGGTCATGCCCGAGATGCCGGACACGGGGCTGATGCAGCAGGCCTACGCGGCTGCGTTCATCGCTCCGATCGTGGACGGGGGAGGGAATCCCGCGAACAACAAGGACAACGTCTCCTTCCAGCTTAACGTACCTTGGACCGCCCAGGCTTTCTTCGCGCAGATCGAAGCTGACAATGGCCTGGAATCGAACGGCAACCGAAGCGCCGCCTTTTGGATTGCATACGTGCAGGGCGCGTTCCAACCGAACACGGAAAAGGACGGCGACCCGAATTCCGAAGCTGGACGCGCGGGTGGTACACCCTCACCGTTACCGAAGAAGGGTTCACTCGTCTTTCTTGAGACAGCGAAGGACGTAGCGCGCCAGTGCGGCTTTGCGGAGGTGCAAGTTTTCGTCCAGCGCGTTGTTGCACACGAAATCGCCCATCAGTTCAACGTGGGCGACGAACAGGGCCCGCGGCGCAGTATGATGCACGCCCTGGATGTGCATGACCCCAACGTGCCCGAAGGGGGCCAATTCAACGAGTCGCAACGGCTGACATTGCGTACCAGGGAACAGAGCCCGGGCGCGTGAGCGTGCTGCGGATTTACGCCCATCCGTGGAGGATACGTATGTACTCGCGAAATCAGCGTTCAGGTTGGGGCACGCTTTGCTGCCTAGCCATGGGGTTGCACGCTCTCGTCAGTCTCCTCCCGGAGGCCCACGGCGCCGAAGGGGATTGGAAGGACGCGCTGCCCTTCTCGAAACTCGATCTCAGTCTGCGCCTAGGCAAGACCGAGTATGTGCAGGGCGAACCGATCGCAGTCTACGCGCGGCTCGTAAACGCGCATGCAAAGCCGGTGCGGGCGCATGACCGCTGGGGCTGGTTCCATCGAGGCGGCACGCGATGGGAGGGCGGAGAAGTGTGGCTCTACGTGGAGTTGGTCCGCGATGGCACGACCTTCGACCTCAACCAGCCGTACGGGATGCCTCACGCGACCCAGACACCGCCGAGGGCCTCGCTCCTGCCCGCCGGCGCGGTTCGCCGCGCTAAGCAGTTAATCGTCTACGGCGACGCACAGGTGGATCGCTTTCTCGCTCCGGGCACATTGGACATGACTGCCAAGCTTCGCGGTCTCGGGCTGCCCCAAGACTTCGTGACGTCGAATTGCGTTCGCACATCCATCCGCGCGCCCGTGGAAAGGGACGCGGAGGCGTTCGATTGGCTCCGCCAGCGCAAGTTGTTGCCGTATTTGGGGTACCTTCTGTTCGTGAGGGAAGAGGCCAAAGACACGCAGAGACAGTCCTTTAGGCTTTTTCTGGACAAGCACGGGGACACGGCGTACGGACCGTACGCGTCGTTCGGGCTGGGGCAGATGTACTTCTATAGCCAGCGGTACGCGGAGGCGATCGAGGTGCTCAAAGGCCTCGTGGAGCGTCATCCGAAGTGCTCGGTTGCCGAGGACGCGCTGTACCTTGTGGGCGAGTGTCACCGGCAGCTCAAGAACCTTGCGGAGGCGGACGGCTGGTTCCGGGAGGTCCTGAAGCGCTATCCCGACACCATCGCGGCGGAGGACGCCAAGGCGATGCTCGCCGAGATCGCCCGAGAGCCCGCGATGCTCTTTCGCGAGGACCGCCGCCTGGACGCCAAGATCACCTTCGAGGTTCCCACGGCGACCCGGGCGGAGGACGCCTTCAAGGTCGTCTCCCGGCTGAGCGGCGTGGCCTTACGGGTGTCCCAGGGTTTGGGGGATGTGAGGTGCTACGGCGGCCAGCGCACCCAGACGGTGCGGGCCTTCATGGCCGAGTTCGACCGCGGCCGGCACCGCTGGCTCCGCGAGGACCACGGCGGCTACCGGCTCGTGCCCGGGGTCGCTCCCAAGTAGAGGCCACCTTGGGCAAGCGATTGTACCCCGATGCGCCCGCACCCGGCGGGGGCTTCCACCCGGACCGAGTCGACCGGACTGGTTTGCCGAGGATGAACGTTTGATCATTCGGACCACCTTCTCCGTTTAGACATTGAGCCACGAGGGCTGATTGCCATGGCCATAAGAAAGGCGTGCGGGAATCAGACGGCGTTATGCCTTGCCGTGCCTCTCGTGTTCCTCGCGGCCTGCGCGGCGTCCGACCCGGCCGGGCGGTTGTTGGCTCAGGAGGTGGTTACTTCATGGCGCGAAGCGCGCCGGATCAAGGCTCATAGCGGCACGCTGAGCAGTGTGTGTTTCAGCCGCGACGGGAAATGGCTGGCCACGGGCAGCTACGACAAGACCGCCCGGCTCTGGGAAGTGTCTTCAGGCAAACTCTTGCGGAGCTTCGCCGGCCTCACCGCGCCCGTCTCAAGCGTGGCGCTGAGCCCCGATGGCACGCTGCTGGCCGCAGGTACCCAGGAGCCGAGCATCCGCTTGTGGCGGGTCTCCGACGGCAACCTGCTTCAGGGTCCTATCGACGTGGGGAAGCTCGGAGAGAGTTCAGGCCACGTGGCGTTCAGTCCGGACGGGAAGGTGCTCGCGACGAATGCGGACGAAGACCTCGTGCGCTTATCTCGCGTCGCCGATGGGCAACCGCTGCGAACCTTGCGCGGGCACAAGCGCTTCGTGCTTGACCTGGCATTCACCCCGGACGGCAAGCTGCTGGCCACGGGGGGAGGGGACGGGACGGTCCGGATCTGGTCCGTTTCCCAAGGCGAGCCGCTTCAGGTGCTTGCTGGAGGCGCCCGGACTCTCGCCTTCACGCGAGATGGCAAGTTGCTCGCCAGCGGCGCCGACGGGGGAACGATCTGCCTTTGGCGGACCTCAGACTGGAACCTGGTCCACAGAATTTGGTACGGAAGGCCCGTTTGCGATCTGGCCTTCAGCCCCGATGGCAAGCTGCTTGCGGTATGCGGCAGCTCTGACCTGATGCCAACCCTGTCGCTGAGCCTGTGGCGCGTTGCCGACGGAAAGCAACAGCAAGTCCTGGTTCGCGAGATGGTCCGGGCCAGCGCCGTCGCGTTCGCTCCCGAGGGGAGCCTGTTGGCTGCCGGGTGCACCGACGGCACGATCCGGCTGTTCAGGCCGGGTGGTCCTACGCCCCGCTAAGGGATCGCGTGCCCGCCAGCCGATAGAACGGAGCGACCCAAGGATGGCCAGAGCACTTCTTACGGCCTGCTTCCTTTGCGGACTCTTGGCGCCCTTGGGAGCCGCCGGCGCGGAGAGCCCGCCGACGCTGGCTCTGACCGTTGTCTCGGATCGGGCCCGCTATCTGCTCGGCGATCCAGTGGTCCTTGCAGGCTCTCTCAGGAACACGGAAAAAGAACCTATCCGCGAGTGTCGGGCCGATCTGCCCCTCCACGCCAACGCGGTAGACATCTTCATCTCCGCAGATGGGGTGCGCTTCCTCGAGTACCGGACGGGCATATACGATATAGCCAAGGTGGAGCGCCCTCTGGAGACCTTGGAGCCTGGTCAGGAGTGGACGTTCCAGTTGCGAGTGCTTTACACGTTTCAGAGGCCCTCGCGGCTCGCGTTTGAGCGAGCGGGGAAGCACTTCGTGAAACTCGTCTACCCTTTGATCAGCCGAGGTGGGCGGCATCGCGTGGTCGTCGAGTCGAACGTCGTGTCGATTGACGTCCGAGCCCCCGAGGGTGCCGACGCGGAGGTGTGGCGCCAGATCAATACGCCCGACTTCCTCTACTTCCTCCAGTCGGGCTACGACCGCCACAAAGACGCGAAGATCCCAACCCAGGCCCTTGACCTGGTGCGCAAGGCTCCCAAGGGCGGTTACGCTGAAGGACTGCGCCAGGGCCTGCGCGAGTACTACCGGGTCTGCGTCGAGGAACAGTTCTACCAGGGCCAGTTCGCCTCGCAGTTGGAGGAGATCCGGCAACTCCTCGGGATACCCAAGAAGAAGCTCCGGCAAGACCTTTTCCCACAGGACAAGCGACTGGACGTGAACGTCCGCGTGGACTTCCCGGTGCAGACGCAAATGAAAGAAGTGCTTCGGGTGATTTCTGCGCAGAGCGGCGTGACGCTGCGCGTTGCCCCGGAGTTTGAGCTGCGGTCGCTCCTGGCCCTGCCCAATACCTGTCCGCTCCGCGAGTTCATGTACCGCGAGCAAAACTCCGGCGCGGTCTGGATCCGCGAGGACGACGGCGGCTACCGGCTCGTGCCAGGGGTCACTCCCAAGTAGAGGCTACCTTGGGCAAGCGATTGTACCCCGATGCGCCGGCACCCGGCGGGACGTTCCATCGGGACGTCGACGTGGTGGCGATCGTAGCGCCCCCCCTGCCGCAGGTGCAAGTCGTGATGCAATGGTACGACGTCGACGACCCCTCGGATCACGACGGTCCGATCGATGCCTTCGATCCTGGGGTGGAGGAGCCCGGCTACAATCTGCCGGACAATTTCCGCGGGGACCAGGTGTCTCCGCAGATTGCGTTGTCGGCTCCCTCGGCCCCGAATGCCCAGTGCGAGGTGCGTGCGGTGCTGACATTCCGGTGGACGCAGCCGGGGAACAACGTGCGCGTGGCGGTGGCCGGGCGTGCGGAGGAGCTGGCCCCGATCAAGGCCGTGGCCCCGGACGATCGGAGCTGCCTGTTCTTCGACAAGAACGGAGACGACTATTACCGCACTGCCGACGGCGATTACACGTTGGACGAATACAGGCCGAGCCCCTCCGTCACCGTCACCCCGACCTTGACCGTCTGGCGGAAGCTCCACGTGGAAGTGGACTCCATGGGAGCCATCACGGGCAACGTGTTCCCGAATTCCACGACGAGGGTGGCTCCCTACGGGAGCGGCAATGCGAGGAGCATCGTCTACCTGGATACCCAACTGACCGATCATGACAACAACCAGTTCGAGAACGGACGACTGACCGACACGAATTTCAGCCAATTCCTCATCAACTGGAGCTACTTGGACAGCGTCGTCGTGGACAACAGCGACCTCGGCATTCCCTCCCCGGGCCCCCTTGGGCTTGAGGACGACGACTGGCTGGACTTCGCGCCCGGAGAGGATGTGCCGGCGCCGCGCTGCGAGGCGCTGGCACACGCCATGAGCAAAGCCTTCGTCACTGTGCTTTACGACCTTCCGGGGCAAACTGATGTGCGCTTCCTGCCGAACTTCGACAATACCAGCGACGATTATGGGGTCGCCGCTCAGCGTTGGGACTCGGTCGGCTCCAATTCCGCTTCGTACTGGGTGGCCTACGTGTTGGGGGCCTTCCAGTACGTTCGGGGGCTGGACAACGATCCCAATGTCGAGTCTGGGGTACTGGGCGCAACACCTAGGGGCGACCGGGGTGGGAGCTTCGTATTCATTGAAACCGTCCGAGACTATGCACGGGAGGTCAATCGGGATCGGGTGGCCGAGGAGCAGGTTACGGTGGTTCACGAAGTGGGACACGCTTTCAAGAGGTATAGCGACCCCGTCACCGTGTATGAAGAACTGAACGGCCAAGGTCCGATCGAATACGTCGAGGGCTATCTTCTGACGATTCGCAGGGCTGAGAAACCCGCGAGCCGATAGTACGGAGCGACCCAACAATGGCCAAAGCACTTCTTACGGCCTGCTGCCTTTCGGGACTCATGGCGCCGTTCGCAGCTACTGCGGCGGAGAGACGGCCGACGCTGGCTCTGACCGTTGTCTCGGATCGCGCCCGCTATCTCCTGGGCGATCCAGTGGTCCTTGCAGGCTCTCTCAGGAACACGGGAAAAGAACCTATCCGCGAGTATCGCGCCGATCTGCCGCTCCATGCCGAATCGGTAGACATCTTCGTCTCCGCAGATGGGGCCCGGTTCGTGGAATACGCGATGGGCATCTATATGGGGGCGAGGGTGGAGCGCCATCTGGAGACCTTGGAGCCTGGTAAGGAGTGGAAGTTCCAGTTGCGAGTGCTCTATGCATTTCAGACGCCGTCGCGCCTCGCCTTTGAGCGACCCGGAGGGCACTTCCTCAAAGTCGTTTACCCTTTGATCAGCCGAGGTGGCGCGCCTCGAGCGGCCGTCGAGTCAAACGTCGTCTCGATTGAGGTCCGAGCCCCCGAGGGTGCCGACGCGGAGGTGTGGCGCCAGATCAAAACGCCCGACTTCCTCTACTTCCTCCAATCGGGCTTCGATCGCCAGAAGGATGGGAAGCCGCCGACCCAGGCCCTGGAACTCCTGCGCAAGGCTCCCAAGGGCGGCTACGCGGAAGCACTCCGCCAGGGCCTGCGCGAGTACTACCACGTGTGCGTCGAGGAGAAGTCGAACCAGGGCCAGTCCGCCTCGCAGTTGGAGGAGATCCGGCAAGTCCTCGGGATAGCCAAGAAGAAGCTGCGGGAAGACCTCTTCCCTGAGGACAAGCGACTCGACGTGCCGATCCGCGAGGACTTCCCGGTACAGACGCCGATCAAGGAGGTCCTTCGGGTGATTTCTGCGCAGAGCGGCGTGACGCTGCGCGTTGCCCCCGACTTTGAGCTGCGCACGCTTCAGGCTCTGCCCAACACCTGCCGGCTCCGCGAGTTCATGTACCGGGCCCAACACTCCGGCGCGGTCTGGCTCCGCGAGGACGACGGCGGCTACCGGCTCGTGCCTGGGGTCACTCCCAAGTAGAGGCCACGCGGCCTTTTTGCCCCGCTTCATCTGAGGTAGGCCCGGCGCACGGCGGCCAACTGCTCCAGGGCGGGCTTGGCCTGGCGCTCCGCGTCGAACAGGCCCCCGTGGCAAAACGGATGCGGCTCGAAGTCGCCAGGCTGGCCCCAGATCACCCCGTGGACGCTCGGCCTGGCCAACAAGAGCGGCACGTACCGGCTCACCCAATCCTGCTGCCGCTCGGGAGTCCAGTTGCCCGACAGCGTGGCGGCCTGGCGCTGGGCGAGCGGGTCGGCGTGGGAGCCGCTCGGAACCGTCAACGCCACGTACAGCGGCACGCCCAGCATGCCCCAGCGGTCGATCTGGCGGCTCAGCTCGACGGGATCCCGCGGCAGCGTCCCGCCGGGCACGTAGTCAACGTTGATCTCCAGCCCCAATCCCGTCAGGCCCAGATCGCCGCGGACCAGCGCATCGGCCAGGTGCAAGGGCGGGTACTCGATCTCCTGCCGCCGCCCGTACTCCGTCCAGGGCCGATCGAAGAAGACGGTCACGTCGGCGCCGGGGTCGAGGAACCGGGTGGCCTGGATCGCCTGGGCCGTCAGCCGGATGTTCTCCTCCTCGGTCAAGGGGAAGCCGTCGGCCGTGTTCACCCGGCCCACCGCAATCCACAGATCGATCGCCCGGCGGTACCGGGTCACCGCCGCCTCGACGAACGTCCCGGCCGCCTCGAACAGCTCCTCGACGTGGCTCCGGCCGCGGGGCAGCCAATCGGGCAGGGTCCGCGAGTCCAACTGCACCAGGGGCCCGGCACAGATCGAAAGCCCAAGGGTCCGGCACCACTCGATCTGCCGGTCAAAGAGGTCCCAGCAAAACTCCCCCCGGTTGGGCTCGATCTCGCGCCACACCACCCCGACGCGGCCGGCGTTGAAGGCCGCAGCGCAGGCAGCGGTCAGCGGAGCGTCGGGGAGCGAGAGC
>Ga0315290_10004027_pt1 | contig 10566 bp, 11 predicted proteins | sample YL17G12_0_MG_FD_203627 | JGI IMG/M metagenome (GOLD analysis project Ga0315290, IMG submission 203627) | Sediment microbial communities from Yellowstone Lake, YNP, Wyoming, USA - YL17G12_0 | ecosystem: Environmental > Aquatic > Freshwater > Lake > Sediment | place: USA: Wyoming | collected...
ACATGACACCAATAGAACCTCAAGTAGGTAAATTCTATAACAGTCCAGTAGCACTGGGTGCAGGTGCAGGTGCAGTTTTGTCGGTTACATTTACAGCATTAGGTTGTAAACTAAACACTTGGACATATAGATGGATGGCCGCTTGGTCAAAGTGGGACTAAAACTTCAATCTTTTCATTTTATTATTTATTGTTAGTGTATACTTTTTGATCTCAAAATTTGATTAAAAAATATTGTACATGTTGTGATCTTTTATTGTCTCTTTTGACAATATGTGGTATTGTGATAATTACATGTGAAGCAACAATACGATCAGATTTTAGTTACTCCAAAACCATTTGTGAAATGGGCTGGAGGAAAAAGACAGTTAATTCCAATATTGAATCAAAATCTTCCCGAATCTTTTGGTACGTACTATGAACCATTTCTTGGTGGCGGTGCTTTATTATTCCATATTCTTACAGATAAAAATGGTCAAAAATGTAGTATTTCTGATTTAAACTCTGATCTTGTATTGGCCTACACTACAATTAGAGATAGAATTGATGCTCTAATTATTTCTCTAAAAAATCATGAAAAAAATTATCAAAAAGATTCAGAGTTATACTATTACTCAATTCGTGAAAGCAATCCAAGAAGCGAAATTGAAAAAACATCTCGATTGATCTTCTTGAATAGAACTTGTTTTAATGGACTTTATCGTGTAAACAGTAAAGGAAAATTTAACGTACCATTAGGAAAGTATTCAAATCCAAATATAATAAATGAAGAAAATATTCGCGCCGTCAGTCACATCTTACAATCAAGTAGAATTTCCATCAAATGTAGAGATTTTGAGGCAATCCTAAGAGATGCAAAAAAAGGAGATTTGATATATTTTGATCCTCCATACCAACCAGTAAGTGCAACTGCAAATTTTACAAGCTATACTACCAAAGATTTTACATGTGATGATCTGACAAGATTGGCAGAACTGTGTTTAAAATTAGATTCCAGAGGTTGTAAAGTGTTATTATCAAATTCTGATTCAAAAGAAGTGGCAGATATCTTTGCCAAGAATCCATGGAAAATCACCAAGATATCTGCAAATAGATCAATTAATTCTAATTCTAAAAAAAGAACTGGCCATTTTGAACTTTTAATAAGAAATTATTAAAGCTCCGAACGGGATCTGAACCCGCGACCTTTACCTTACCAAGGTAACGCTCTACCAGGCTGAGCTATCGAAGCATAAATTTTAGCAACCGAAAATCCTTATAATTCTTGATTATGGCTCAAAAGTCTCTAAACTGTTAAATTTCACACAAATTTCTACCCTTTTGGAGGAGTAATCAAGCCTGGCCAAAGTAAGCACATAGTGCTTTTGGACATGCAGGACTTAAGATCATAAAAATGGGTGATCCTGTCTCTCAGGAGTTCGTGGGTTCAAATCCCACCTCCTCCACTGCTCTTTATTTTGGATGTCTTATTCCTCTAGAATTCAAAATTTCATATACGTCAGGAAGTGAAAACACAAATCCGATGTGAACACAATTTTTTTCTTCACACAGCTGACAGAATAATTCTCCTTTTTGTACTGCAACTTCTGCAATTCTGTTTTTGATATTATCTTTTAGAATAACACGATCATCATCTACTGAAATTTTCTCAATCTTTGGAGCATATCTTGCAAAGGTCTTGTCCTTTTGCATCATCTCTTCTAACATGTAAGTTACATAACCTGAAAAGCTGTTGACCCCTTTCATTGCAAGATTGTCTTTGTTCTTTTGATATACGTCTTGAAATTTATCATAAACAGTTTCTGCGACCGTTATTGATTTGAATCCAGCTTTTGGCAATTTACTTTCCCTTACCGTACAATAAAGTACCGAAGTATATAAGATTTTATTTTGTAGGTACTGTCAAATCTGTGGGACATTTTATTCGTGTCAATGATCGGGACATGGATTTCATGTTTCTTCTAATGTATTTTTTCCACATTTAGGACATTTTTTACTAAACACATGAGGTGGCTGTGATGTAGTTTGATCACCTTTATGACCACAATTAGTACATTTATGATTCCATTTCATAATTATTTTAAGTTAGACTGACTTGCAGGAATCCTAAACTAATTAATTCTTTCATTAAATCAAAAGATTTGGCATCAAGTTTGTCTTTATCAAAAGTAATTCTACCATAATCTGTAAAATCACTTCCAAATGAAACACCCTCTTCTCTAAAAACCACAATTTTCTTTTCATATAGTATTGTGCCTGCACCTAACTCAAAAACAACATTATCGCTTGGACGCAGTATTTTATTACCTTGAGAATCAGTGGCTTCTTCATCTGCTGTGAATATGAATATGCCTGAGGTACATTGACGCATTAATTCTGCTACTTTTCCACTAATTGGTCGTCCTGCATGAGGTTCATCTAAAGTTTGTATTGATTTACCAATTTGGAGATGGAAATGGTAGGATTTCTAGACTGATGATGAATCATGTTTTATCTAGTTTTGATTATCCAATGTTCATCATAGAATATGCGGGAAGAATGGCATACTCTCTTGCTTGGAGCACTCACAAACTAAAAATTTGGACATGCCTTTCTTACAGTGGTTCATGAAGAGATACATTTCTCGACATTACCTGCATTATGTTAAAGATACCTGAATTTTGAAAAGGAAGAACAATTAATAATAATTTTAGCAAAAGTGAATATACTTATTTTTCTTTTAGAATTATTAAAAAATAACCATATGTCAAAAGATTTTACCATTCCCATACGGATGATTCCTTTTTCTGATTCTATTATTCATGGAAATTAGTCTTTATACAATACCTTAACTCTGGAGCAATATGGGTAGGGGATACCAATCTGTCGATATAATGCAGAAATTGATTGATGTGCTCAAAGACTCTGAGACAGGAATGTCAGGAGTTGAAATTTCTGAAAAACTCGGTGTAAATAGAACCACCATGACAAAATATCTCAAAGTATTTGCTGCAGAAGGGTTTCTTAGACAAAAAAATATTGGAAATATCACATTATGGTTTTTAGAGCCAGGACAAGAGGCATATTTTTTCCCCGCTGATTACTTTAAAGTTGCACCACTGTACCTTGAAAACTTGGTAAAAGGACATGAGACTCTAGTTTATTCGCTGATTAAAAATTGTCTTAATTCTGGGGCATCAGTACACAAACTTGTTACTGAAGTGATAATTCCTTCTATTAATTCAATTCAAAGACTATATGATGATGGTAAAATTGGAAATTCTGAGGAAAAATTATTACAAAATATTGTATCTAAATCACTTCAAATTTTCAATCAAATTCCAATAGATTCTAATCCCAAAAAGAATATCATTGTGATTTCAGCTGATGCTCAAAGTAACTTGTTATCTGAAGCAGCTTCTGCATCTTTACATTCGGATGGATGGAAAGTTTTTCATCTGGGTGATATGTCGTCTGCAATCAATGTCTTATTTGATCTTGATTTGCAAAAATTAATGGGAAAAATCTGGAAACAAAAATCAGGCGTAATGATTATCTTAGTTTTTTCAAATACTGAAGAAGGACTCAACTTTTTTGCAGAATCTATAAACTCGATTAAGGAAAAATTGGGAAAACGAATACGATTAGCGTTATGCGGAAAAGTTGGAAAAAAGACAAAAATCAATTCAGATATAATATCTGAAAAATTTGGAGATGTTCTTCAATGGTCCAAAACCATCGCTGAAAGTTTAAATTAAAATGGGCCCGATGTGATTCGAACACATGACCTTTCGATTTCTGAATGGTTTATCAGTCGAACGCTCCAGCCAAGCTGAGCTACGAGCCCACATCCAACCCTCTTGGTATGAGTCATTTAAGTTTAATTTTCACACCAAGTTACCGGTGTCATTTATCTTGTGTTTTTGGGAAATTTGATATTTCAACCTCTATTCAATTCTTATCAAACCATGTCTGTATGTTCTTGATATTGGTTTTATAAAAAATATTTTCTTTCCCTCTTTTGAGATGATTGCTAACGGTGTGACGATTTTATTGTCTGATAGAATTTTTAATTTTCTATATATGGATATTACAGAAACACCTTTTATTGCTAATCTCACTGGCCGATTTGGGTTTATCTATTGTAGATAGTTATTGCCCTGCATATCTGACTTGCCAAGACCAAGATTTCTTTTTCCCCCGCATGACATATTTTGTCATACTGTAATCGTTTTGGATAGATGTATCCTTTGCGTTTATTTTTTTTCATATTTTTTGTTAATTTTGATTTCTGTTTACTGTGAATTAAACTTGTAAATGGATTTGATGCAATTACAATTTACTAAATAGAAAAATACAAGTTAGATGACAATAATAATGGTAAATCCACTAGATGTAACACTTGAAGCATTGCAGAATGTCCAGGATGCAATAGATGAGATAAAGGTGAGAAAAAACATCATATCAGAAAAAGAAACACTTCAAGATTATGACAAGATAATAAAACATCTAGAGGAGTCCTAGTGGATATGATTAATGCTGTTGTGGTATTTCAGAAGTATGAAAAGGCTTTGTAAATGACTCTAGCGTTCCAAAATAATTACAGTTCTTACATCTATAAAATATAGTTCCGCTTGAATGCATTGCAATTGCTTCAGGTTTGCTATTTGAACAATCTTGTTTGAAATAGTCATGTTTCTTTTGTATAAAATTTGTATTTAATCTTGATCATGCGGCCTTGTTTTAAGAATGATAATTAGGATAAGGTACTAAACTCTGAGAAGATTTGAAGTGGACCCCTGTTTTTAGTACCACTTTTTGCATAATTTTACATACAGTTACTTTCATTTATGTTTCATCTCCCGTGATTTGGCAAACTTATTTGGAGTAATGTATCCCCGTATTCTAAAAATACGCCTTTTTGATGATGACATCGTTAAAAGCCTAGTAGAATTTTTACACAATAACGAAGAGATCTTAATCTATGACACGTTTTTCAAAATTTCATCTGTTATGATCAAAATTGAATCACTTCAAAAATACCTACATCAAAATTAATTTTAATAGTCCGACTTATTTTTCGAAAATTGATTCTAAATTTAATAGGCTTTTTCCATAACCGGAAATTATTTTTGCCAATTTGATGAGAACATACGATTCAGTCATGGATGAAAAATTTGGTAAGGATTACTATCTTTTGTATCTTGATTGACTAAAAAAATCTACGAATGTTTCATTTTATAATCTTCAAACCAAAAAATCGATGCAATCCTAATTTAATTTACGCATATTTTACTAATTTTAACCTCCTAATTTTCTTCAACATATACATCAGAGCATCAAGAATTTTTGATAAATCCTACATCCTTATCATAATGCTCCTCCAAGTTCTCCATTGATATCTTGTAGATGCCGTTGACATCTTGAAATCCTTTTCTATCCTTTTCTTTCTCTGATATGTTAATCATATAGCCCGCCATCTCTCTTCTCACTGCTAGAATCTCGGCTCTACTTTTCCTATCAGATTCTGCACGAGCCAGATGAGCGGAGATACTCTTTGTGTCTTGATGTAAGTGAAGTATTCAAACCAATTATAGTAGATAGGGTAATTTTCAAGCTGATAAATAACAGGATCATAAAACCAGAACACTTTGAGGAAAAGTTGAATGGCATGTATCTTAATGAGAAGGGTAGAAAAGTATTCCTTTCCGAATACAAGAACAAACTAGAGACTACCATTTACAACATCAGGCTAAAGAGAAATATCCGTTACCAGAGATTGATAAGAATAGAGTGTTTCAAGCTTGTCAAGCACATACTTGGAGACAAAGAATACAAAGGCTTGAGGAGCAAGTAGCAATGCATATCATCATAGTCTATGATCTTGGAATCGAGAGAATTGATTCCGTGCGACATATACTGAAACAATATCTTACATGGATTCAGAACTCTGCATTTGAGGGTGAGATAACAGAGGGACTTTTAGAAAAGATAAAGATCAAGGTTTCAAGTGTTATAGAAAATGACAAAGATTCTGTGATTGTTTATTCTATAAATAATCCATCATGGTTAAAAAGACAGATGTGGGGAAGAGAAAAGAATAACACAGAAACTATTTTGTAAAGTCAAAAAGACAAATCCATCATAACAAGGGTTGAAACTCTAAGTATCGTCATCTTCTAAATCATCAAGCAATCGATCTCTTTGAATATCTATTCTCTGAATCTGTTTTGTCATCTTTGCAGTAATGTCTTGAGCATTCATCTCACCTGTAAGCCGCTGATGCCAATATATGATATCATCATTGATTGTATTATGGTTTACATTTAGTAGTTCTGCAATTTTAACAGCTGGTTTGGTTTGCTTGGTGATAGAAAAAAACTAGAGTTTGATTCTTTTTATGACGAACTTTCCCAAATGCTTGAAATAGAAAATGGTTTTCTTAAAGATGAACATTACACGTAGAAGAAAAAGAACGTACAAAAGAAAAAACGACAGCATCAATAGGAGAATTTAAAAAATTATATCCAACCCTTGTTTAATTTTCTTTCCACTTGATTGAGCACCCAATTGATGGGTCAAAATCTTTTTCAATTTTTTCTCCAGTTAGTAATTTTTTTATGTTATTAATCATTGTCTTTTCTGTACCTATGTCATCTGGTTTCATGGCATTGTCGATTCTACCGTGGAATACTAGCTGTTTATTGTTATTAAATAAGAAAGGATCTGGAGTGCATGCTGCACCATACTTTTTTGCAATTTCTTGAGTACCATCAACCAAATAATCAAATTTGAATCCCTTCTCTTTTACTGTTTTTTTCATATTTTCAAAACTATCTTCTGGGTACTCTTTAGAGTCATTACTGTTAATTCCTATGATCGCTATTTTATCGCCAAATTTTTCATATAACTCATTGAAATCTTTTGCCTTTGCCTTGACATATGGGCAGTGGTTGCACATGAAAATAACTAGAATTCCCTGATAACTGCTGTAGTCATTTAATGCATGTTTTTTATCATCAACACCTAAGAGTTGAAAATCTGGTGCAATATCTCCTGTTTTCAATTTAATTTGTGATTCTAAAAGTACCGTAATGTGATATTTTTTTTATACAAATAAAATTCTTGTCAAGAAGACAACAATTAAAATCCACAGATTATTCCTTCTTGATGTGGGCTGGTAGTATAGCCTGGTAGTATACCCGCCTTGCACGCGGGGGGTCATGGGTTCAAATCCCGTCCAGTCCACTTAGATCAATTCTGAATTTCAGATAACTGGATGGATTTAAATAGGATGAGTTTAGGTTTTAATCTATGACAAGCTCAGCTGATGGATGGCCAGTATGGATTCCACTCATTGTTGGATTAACACCAGGTTTAATTTACTGGATAGCACTAACAGCAATGAAGAAAAGACGATAAAATTTACATTCTTTTTAACTTCTTTTTATTATTAATTATCTAGTGTCACCTGGGTTAAACGTTGTTACCTTTCTTGTTCACTATATCACATGTTGCACAAAATTAATCTCTAATCAATAAAATTTACATGGAGAAAATTCTTCTTAGTATGTTTTTGATTTTGATTCTATTTCCAATTTCTTCTGGATTTTCTGCAGAGTATGTTGATAACAAACCTACTTTATCTATAGTTCTTACAAGTGATTCTCCGTTTGTTTACAAAGATGATAAAGGATATACTGTGGTTGTAGGTATAGTTGAAAATACCAGCAACCTCACTTCAATTACAGATGTCCGTGTGCATGTAAATTTTTATGATGATGTTAGTCCTCAACCTCTCGAAATTACTGAAGGCAGAACTACCTTGGAAGTTATTCCTCCTCTTGGAAAATCCCCTTATATGATCAGATCAAATTCTTCAAATCCTGACATAACTCAAGCATCTGTTTCTCTTGGCGGCGGATTCCATACATCTCCTTCAAAATCAAAGCAACTATCTGTAAAATTAAGTAGTATTGCATTAGATGATACCCTTCACTTTTCAGGAGTCTTAAAAAATGGTGCCGCCCCAATAAATAATACTAACGTATATCTTGCTTTCTACGACAATTTTGATCCTCCGAGAATAGTAGGCGTATCTACCATACCAGTTGGTGATGTTAAATCCAATGAAATAATAAATTTTAGTTTCAATGAAAAAATTCAAACAAGATCTGTAGGATTTATTTTATTTTCTGAATCCAATATATTTTATTCTGATTCTGTTGATGTAAAAATTCCTGCTCCAAGATTAGTTACCATCTCTAATGTATCTGTCCTTGATTCTCACGGAAAAGCATTTTCAGAAATTAAAGTAGGTTCAACCATACAAATTCAGAGTGAATCTTTGATTCAATTTTCAGCAGATCAAAAATCTGACGAAACTCCATATAGTTATTATGTTCAAATTAAACAATCTGGTAAAACACCATTTGTAGAATTTATAGGAAAATATAATGGACGTTATATTGGGATTGGTAGTCAATTTCAATCTATGGACTGGATTCCTGAAAACGATGGCTTGTTTTTTATTGAAACGTTTGTTTGGGATAGAAACAATATTCCAATCTCTGATCAAGGACCTGTAGTATTAGTAGTTATAAAATAGTAGATTTATTTTCATATCTTTCTATTTGATAGTATGTCTGAATTTGCTCTTGTTGCAATGGGGGGAACTTTTGATATTATTCACAAAGGCCATATTACATTACTTTCAAAAGCATTTTCAATTTCATCAAAAGTCATCATTGGACTAACAAGTGATGAATTAACAGAAAAAAGAGGAAAAAAAACTCTAAACAACTATGAAAAAAGATTTGAAACATTAATGAGTGCGATTAAAACAAATTTTCCAAACCACGCCTTTCAAATTAGTAAACTAGACGATGATTTTGGTCCTGCTGTTTTAGAAGAAAATGTGCAGGCTCTGGTTGTAAGTGATGAGACTGGCAATCAAGGAGAAATTTTAAATCAACTTCGTGCAGAAAAAAATCTATCTCTAGTTAAAATAGTAATAGTTCCAATGGTTATAGCACAAGATGGCAATAGAATTTCTACTACTAGAATAAAAAATTTAGAAATAGACATAGAAGGTAACTTATCCTCAATTGACTAGAAGATTGTCTATGTTTGAGTAATAGTGATAAAACAATATTTCTGGATTGAGCCTCATGGCAATCATAAACGATATGATGAAAAAACTTGATACTGATGTTTCAAACCTAAAGGAGGGACTAAACCCTGAAAATCTTTCATACTGGTATGATAAAATCATCAAAGAAACAATTGACATGGCTCCACCATGGCTGCAAGGCAAGATCAAAGTTACACAAGATCCTATTCTTACTATGAAATTTAATCTTGATATCTCAAAAAGGGCGGTTCGTTACTTTATGATTGTAGTTGATAATAATTTAGACTATATGCCATATTCCACAAAACTCTATTTCCTTAAAGTCCAAGAAATAATGGGAACTGAAATGGATAAATCTCTAGTTTAATTTACAAATTTTTAATTCAGGCACAAATTCAAGCTCTAACTATCTATAACCAATAGTGTTGAATCTGTATAAGAAAAATGGATTTATACAAAGCAAAATACTCTGACAAAAAATTTGATAGACATTCAAAACCTAATCAAACTTCAAGCAGAAATTCTAGAGATGATGAACCTTTACGATCCTACAGAAATTCCCGAGATGAAAGACCATCACGAGATAGATATTCCCGAGATGAAAGAAAGTCGGAAATGCATACTGTAACTTGTGGTGATTGTGGAGATAAATGTCAAATACCATTTGAGCCAAAATTTAACAGACCTGTTTATTGCAGTGAATGTTTTCAAAAAAATAAACCCAAAGAAGCTGGAGATAGATACTCCCGAGATGAAAGGCCATCAAGAGATAGATACTCCCGAGATGAAAGGGATTCAAGATCAAGTCAAGATGATTTTAGAACAACCAAATCTAAAAGTGAAAAATTCCTAAAAAAGACAGAGAGTTTCTATTCTAACGGCTCTGAAAAATTCTATTCTTCTCTAAAAGAAAAATTATTTGAAATTCTAGGAGGTAAAACATGTTCTAGCTGCGGATTTAAAGACGAAAGAGCTTTAGGCTTTAATCATATCAACGATAGAGATGCATTTGACAGTATACGAAGAGGGGGGGTTGCGTCTTCATGGGGCAAGTATATCTCTGAACCAGAACTGGCTAGGAAAGATTTGAGAGTTCTTTGTTTAAACTGTAAGGAGATTAGACAATCTCAAGCCAAAACTGAACACGAAAAATCAAAAACTTCGAATAAAAAAAGCAGATACTTTCCTAGATAATCTCTTCAAAATCACCTTTGAGAATTTATTAAAACTTTAATTATAATAATTTATTTTTAAAATTATGAATAATGACTTTAAAGCATTAGGGATTAGTCTTATTGTAATGGTTGGAATTGTTGCAATTTATACCGTATTTTTAGGTTAATTTCATCCCTTTACAATTTCTACATCTTGTCCAAAAATCACAGTGGACACTATTTTGTGTTCTTTATCTATTACTGATTGAATAAAATCTGCAAACACCTCCACATGTGTTTC
>Ga0315290_10004033_pt1 | contig 10557 bp, 4 predicted proteins | sample YL17G12_0_MG_FD_203627 | JGI IMG/M metagenome (GOLD analysis project Ga0315290, IMG submission 203627) | Sediment microbial communities from Yellowstone Lake, YNP, Wyoming, USA - YL17G12_0 | ecosystem: Environmental > Aquatic > Freshwater > Lake > Sediment | place: USA: Wyoming | collected...
GCTACTGGTTCTTCGACGACCCCTACGGGTACCAGTTCGGCAACGGACCCGCCGGCGACCTGCCCGGCGACGTGAAGATGAACTACGGGGCGGGCGTACTGCGCGACGTGGACTCCGGCACCACGCACTACGGCGCCTATGCCTCGATGCTCGTGGTGATTGCCGGGGACGATCCGCGCGGGGCCCGGGTGCTGCCCCCCTTCGACGGCGTCATCCCCGGCTCGCCGCCCGGCGGACCGCTCCTCGAGATCGGCGGCAAGCGGTACGACGCCTTTGTGACCTTCGGGGCGATTGCCCCGGGCGCGATCCTGACGGTGGGCGATCGGCTGGCGGTCTCCGGGGTGGTCTGGCCGCCGGTGAGCGGCCAGGTGCGCGGGAAGATCGCCGCGCCGTCGGGCAAGATCGGCGCGTTTGCCGCTCGGGCCGATCCGCGGGGCGTGTTCGATGCCCCGGGCCCCCCGGCCGGCGAGCCCGGCCTGTGGACGATCACCGCCGAGGCCGTTTGCTCGGGCACCACCAGCGCCGGGACCATTTCCGCCCTGGTTCCCCCCTCGCAATGGCCGCGTGGAGGCGGCCTGGGCCTTCCGGGCACCAGCTTCCCGGTGCCGGTCGTGGCCGGCGACGCCCCGCCGATTGCCTTCGACCTCCCGCCGGGCAGCCGCGCCAGTCCGCCCGAGCCGCTCGTCGTCCGCGGGCAGCTTCCCCCGGGTCTGGCGGCCGACCAGGCCCACGTCCTGGTGAGCCTGCCCGGCATGGTCGTCGACCAGCAGGCCCTCCCGGTGCGTCGCGGAGTCTTCGAGTACGTCTACGATCCCCAGCGTCTCTCCCGGCAGTTCCCGAACATCGACACGGTGATCGGCGTGCACGGCCCCCCCTGGCGCGACGCCCCCGCCTGGTTCGACACGGTGACCATGACCTTCTGGGCCGGGGAGGGGAAGCAGCTCCGGGCGGGCATGGTCTTGCTCCAAGGCGAGGAGGCGCATGCTCAGGCTTCCACGGGGCGTCCTTTGCCCCGCGCCGCGGCGCCGCCCCCTGGCGTGCCCGCCGATGAAACTCCCCGTGCCCACATCGCCGGCCCATCGAGCGATGCTCTCCCCACGGAAAGCCCCTCCGCGCAGGCTGAGCCCCGCGAAGCCGATCCCCAGGCCGCAGGCGGGCAGCACAGCTCGCTTTTGGCGATGCGCCGGGCGGAGCGCGGCGGGATGCTCCTGGCCGGGCATCCCTGGTCGGGTGAAGTCGTGCTGTTCGCCCTGCGCGGCGAGGGGCTCGAGCGGCAAGCCACGGCCCGGCTTGGCGGGCACGTCCGCTCGGTGGCGTTCTCTCCCGACGGCACGCGGGGCTACGTGGCCCTGGGCGATCGTGCCCAGATCGCCGTGCTCGATGGCCGCTCGCTCGACGAAATCGCCCGTTTCCCCGCGGCCGGCGAGCCCTGGGCGGTGCTCCCGTCGGCCGACGGCAAGGTGCTCTGGGTGGCCGATTTCGACGGCGACCGCGTGCTGCGGCTCGACGCGCTGACGGGCCGCGTGCAGCGGGAAAGCGGCCCCATCGATTACCCAAGCTGCCTGGCCCGGCACGCGAGCGGCAGCACTCTCTACGCCGTCAGCTTCCGGACCGGCGAGGTGGCGGTGCTGGAGGCCGACGGCACGATCGCCCGACGGCTCCCCGCGCCCGGGCAGCTCAACCAGTGCCGCACGGCGACGCCGGGGCCGGACGGGTTTCTCCACATGCCGCAGGTCCGATCGGACACCGTCGCGGGCGGGCGGATGTTCGACCGTTCGGTCTTCCCCGCCATTGCGCAGGCCGACCCTGGGGGAGACCGCGTGAAGGTAGTGTATTCCCCCGATCTCCTGGTCGTTCCGCCGCACCGGCCCGTGGAAGTCGCCGTCGACGCCCGCCGCGTCTATCTCGCTTCGGCCGGCAGCGACGACGTGGTGGCCATCGACCGGGCCAGCGGATTGGCCGCCTGGCACGCGCCCCAGGTGGGGCTGGAGCCCGGCGCCATCGCCCTGGACCCCGGCGGCCGGCGGCTCTTCGTGCTCACCGTCACCGGCCAGGAGATCGTGACCCTGGACGCGGCAAGCGGCTGGGTGCTCCATCGGGTGCGCTTCGCCCGCGATCCCACGCCGCCTCGTATCGCCCGGGGACGCTACCTCTTCGGCACCGCCACCGACAAGCGGCTCACCAAGGACCAGTGGATGTCGTGCGCGGCGTGCCATCCCGAGGGGGAGGAAGACGGCCGGCAATGGGACCTTGGCGACGGGCCGCTGGACACCCGCAGCCTGCGCGGCTCCGTCCAGACCGCCCCTTTGCACCTGACGGCCCATCTCGACGAGATCCAGGACACGCTCGATTTCACGCGCATGACCATGGCCGGCCAGTGGTTCGTCCGGCCGGACAGGGTGCACGACTTGCTGGGGCCCTCCAACGCCGGGCAGGACCCGGACCTGGACGCCCTGGCCGAATACGTCGAGAGCCTGAAGCCCCGCCGGCCCCCCGGAGCGGCCGCCGCGCTGCGCCCGCTGGTCGCGCGGGGCAAGGAACTCTTCTTCAGCCCCGAGACCGGCTGCTCGACCTGCCATGCGCCCCCTTGGTACACCGACAGCGGCACGCGCGACGCCCAAGGACGTTTCGTGCTGCACGACGTGGGCACGCTCCAGCCCAACGAAAGCGTGAAGCACCGGCGCCTGGACACCCCCATGCTTCTGGGCCTGCGGCGCTCGGCCCCCTACCTGCATCACGGCCGGGCCCGCACGCTTGAGGACGTGTTTTCGCCCAAGTTCAATCCGCAGGACAAGCACGGGCGCACCTCCCAGCTCACGGCGGAAGAGGTCCGCGCCCTGGCCGAATTCCTCCGCCACCTGGAGCCGCCCGAGTAGCGACGTCTTTCCCTAGCCCAGGCCGGGAGAAAGGGAACTCTCCGGATCGCCGGATCCCCAGGCGTAAACGCCTGGGCTAGAGAAAACGCGCTGTGCCTCTGGAACACCCGATCGCGATTCCCGGACACCCTCGCACTTTACCGCGGCCGGCGCTTCGGCTATCGTAGGGAGACGATGCGCTGGGGCCAGGACCGCACAATCCGGAGGTGAATCCCATGGCAAATCGATTGGAGCAACGTTGGGTTGGGATGGTGGCGATCGGCCTGGTGCTTGGGCTTGGCGGCCCGGGTGGCACTGGCTGCTCGTCAGCCGGTGCAGGAGACACGGGCAGACAAGCTGCCGGTGCCACCCCGGGCGTGGCGGCGGCGTGGAAGGTGGGCACGCCCATCGTCACGTACTGGGCCGGCCCGGCCATGAGCGACGCCACGGCCAGGCAGATGGCCGACGGCGGCTGGAACGTCGTCTGGTGCGGCGAGAAGGACCTGGACCTGGTGCACCGGCACGGGCTGAGGGCGCAGCTTCACGACGGGCTGATCTCGCCCGCCTCGCTCGACAACCCGGCCCAGCGGGAGAAGCTCGACGCCCTGATCGAGCGGGTCCGCAGGCATCCGGCCCTGTACTGTTACTACCTCACCGACGAGCCCGCCGCCGCGGCGTTCCCGGCCCTGGGCAAGCTGGTGGCCCACCTGCGCCAGCGCGATCCGGCCCACGTGGCCTACATCAACCTCTTCCCCACGTACGCCAGCAACGAGCAGTTGGGCACCAAGGGCGACACGGTCGCGGCGTACAAGGAGCACCTGCGGCAGTACGTCGAGGTGGTCAGGCCGTCGCTGGTGAGCTACGACCATTACCAGTTTGCCAAGGAGGGAGACACCGCAGCGTACTTCCTGAACCTGGCGATGATCCGCCGGGCCTCGCAGGACGCCGGGGTGCCCTTCCTGAACATCGTCCAGGCCTGCACGTGGGCCCCCTCGATGCGCGTGCCGGCGGGCGACGAGGTCCGCTACCTGGTCTACACGTCGCTGGCCTACGGGGCCCAGGGGATCTCGTACTACGTCTACTGCACGAGCGGGCACACCGGGGGGATCGCCCTGGCCGACGGCACGCCCACGCCGCTGTACCACGTCTTGAAGTCGGTGAACCGGCAGTTTGCGGCGATCGCGGGCCAGGTGCAGCCGCTGGCGTCGCTGGGGGTGTATCACGCCGGGATGACGCCGCCCGGGGCCGAGCCCCTGCCCAACGACGCCCCCTTCCGCTTCGATCCGCCAATCGCCCAGATGCCCTACAAGGCGCCGGAGCGGGTGCGGGGCATGCTCCTCGGGCTCTTCGGCCAGGCGGCCGGGCCCGGCAAGCCCGCCGCCCCCACGCACGCCGTGGTCGTCAACCTCGATTACAAGGCCGAGGCGGCTCGCGCGGTCATCGGCCCGGGAAGCCTGGAGCTGTTCGACGCCGACGCCGGCACCTGGTCGCCGGCCGCCGGCCGGGTCGAGCTCCGGCTGCCGCCCGGGGGCGGGAAGCTCCTCCGGGTGAAGCGTTAGCGGTCCAGGCCGAGGTCGCGGCGCCAGCGCTTGCCGAGGTCGTCGAGCTTGCCTTCGAGGAACCAGAAGACCTGCCGGGTGGTGGCCTGGCCGCGCGGGGGGACCTCGATCGACGAATCGGCGTGCAGACAGGTGAACAGGGTGTTGGTGGCCACCGAGAAGCCGCTTCCCGCCCCCGCCCGGCCCGTGGCGATCACCCCGCGCCCGTCCCGGGCGACCACGGCCAGGAGCGTCCAGGGCCGGGCCTGCCCCAGCTCGCCCGCCCCGGGGCCGGTGATCCAGCGCACGCAGTCGCCGCCCCGCGACAGACGCCGCACCGGCACGAACTCCCCCTTGTCGTCCAGCGCGTAGGTGCGGAGCTGCTCGCAATCGTAGAACCTCGGGTGGCCTTGCAGGTTGAAGCACGAGCTGGTCCGGAAGCTGCCCGGCTTGTCCGTCAGGTTCACGGCGGTGAACTGCTGCCGGACCATCGCCTCCTCGGCGAGGAACTCCGCGTCGACGCGAAGCGCGTCGAACCGCATCTGGTAGGCGGCGCGCCGCGGGCTGCGCTCGGTCCAGGTCATGTCCGGGGTCTTCTGCCAGGTCATCACCCCGGCGCCGTTCCAGACGATCGTCTCCGGGGCCGACAGGCCGACGCTCTCGCGCCCGAGCCGGGGGGCGTGGATCGACAGGTGCCGCGACGTGCCCCCGGAGGCGTTCAGGGCGATCGGGCCCTGGGGTTCCGTCTTCCGCAGCTCGCGTGCGGCCGCCTCGGCCGAGACGGATTGCCTGGGCCTGGACTGCGGGACGGGCCGGGGCGAGCCGCCGGCGTCCATCGCGCACCGGAACCCGGTGAAGGCCGACCGCCAGCCCTCGTAGGCGTACCAGGCCGAGGCGGTGCGGAAGTTGACCGGGTCCTCGTGGAACCAGCTTGCCCCCTTCATCGCCTGGAACTGGACGCCGTGGTGGGGCACCACGTCGGCCACCCACTCCACCACCTGGCCGGCGAAATCCTCGACGCCGCAGGCCGCCCGGCCGCACCCGCCGGTGCCCAGCGGCCTGGTGGCCGGCAGCTCCCAATAGATGCGATCGGCGCGGTGGAGTTTCAGCGGTCCGGGCCACTGGTCGCCCCAGGCGAAGAGCCGACGGCTCGCGCCCCCGACCGCCGCCTCCCACTGCGGGGCGGTCGGGAGCCGCTTGCCCGCCCACCTGGCGTACGCGGCGGCGTCCTGGCCGCTGACGCCCACCACGGGATGGTCGGCATACCCGGTCGGGAAGACCCCTCCCCACCGGCCCCACCAGTCCGGCCGTGCGTGTCCGGTGGCCTCCACAAAGGCAAGGTACTGGGCGTTGGAGACCGGAAAGCGGTCGATCCAGAAGGCGGGCAGGTCGACGTCGCGGGACCGCAGGTCGTCGCCCAGCCAGGTGGGATGGCAGTCGAACCGCCGGCCCACTTCCGCCCGCTCTCGGTCGCTCGTGCCGACCGGCCATCGTCCGGCCGCCACCAGCACCATGCCGTGCTGCGGCACCGCGGCAGCGGGACGGGAGGATGACCCGCTGATTTCCGTGGTGAACTCCGCCTCGACGTTCTCGAAGAACAGCCCTTGGAACTGGCCGGGCAGGAGATTGTCCGGCAGCGTGACCTCGGCTTCGTAGCGGGTGTCGGGCTTGAGGCCCGACACGTCGGCGTAGAAGCCGGTGAACGTCCGCTCCCGGCCCAGCGGGAAGACGTCGCTGTAGGCCTTCTTCACCTCGACGGGCTTGCCGTTGAGCTTCAGGCCGACGGTCCCTTTGTCGTCCGGATCGGCAAGGTGGACGTAGAGCAGCAGGCGGTGCGAGGCGCGCCACGTGGCCAGCAGCTCCTCGTCGGTGTACGGAACCGGCCATGCCTTCCGGCGGTCCGCGAGCTGCTTGAACACGCGCTGCGGGACCGTGAAGTGTGCCCGGAAGACCTTGTCCGAGAAGTTGCGGTCGTAGGAGCCTACCTGCTGGCAATGATCGAAGCGGGCGCCGGCGAAGGTGACGGGCACGGCCACGACGTCGTTCTGGCGCACAAACGACGCGACGTCACGGCCGTTCACGGTGACCTTTGCCAGGGTGCGATTCGGCGGGAGCAGCACGATTAGCTCAACGGCCTTGCCGGCTTCGCCTTCGACGCCCCTGAGCGCCAGGCGGTCGCCCTCGAGCGCGGCCGTGCCGGGCGCGTTGAGCACCGCCGGGCGATTCACGGCGGCGGCCGGCACGATCTCGACCACCCGCGCCGCCGGCCCCTTGATGGCCAGGCTCACTTTATCGCCGTAGCGCCACGTGCCCGTGGGCGCGGTGCCCAGCAGGCAGCCTTCGCGCGGGTAGAGTTCCCTAAGAAGGAACGCATCGCCCCGGGCCAGGCCGATGCCGGCGTCGAGCGCGAACTCGGCGCTCAGCTCGCGGTAGTTCGGGTTGAAGAGGAACAGGAAGCCGCGGTCGCCGGCGATGGCCGCCGTGCCGTCCACGCGGCCCAGCACCGGCGGACCGAGGATCGGACGAAGGTTGCGCAGCGTGGGGCGGTTCGCGTCGGTCCAGTCCATCCACCGCCGGAGCCAGCGCTGATCTTCGGGGCGGAAGTGCGCGAACTCGGTCTCGTCGCGCGCGGGCAGCAGGTCGACGACGTGGTTCAGCGGCGCGGTGCCGATCGAGGAGATCACCGAGTAGCGCCAGCCCAGGTAGTCCCAGTCGCGCACGTGGAAGGGGCGGTCGCGCACGCACTGGCCCTTGGCGTCGCTGCGCGGCGTCTGGTGCGTCATGTAGCCGGGACCAGCTCCCAGGGCGCGAACTGCTCCATGCGGTAGTACCAGGTGGCCCAGCGCTGCCGGTCGCCGGAGACCCGGCTGAAGTGCAGGTCGGGGAAGTTCTCGAAGCTGCCGGCCTGCTCGTCGTTCGTGGTCGGGTGCGGATAGGAGCCGCCCAGCCAGGTCCACGCGCCGAACCACTGGTACTGCTGGCGTCCGTCGATCACGACGTCCGGGACGCGGCGGCGCAGTTGCTCGAGAATCCGCCGGCAGCCGAACCACTGGGCGTACTTGCTGGTCGGCTTGTGGCCCTCCTTGGTCGGCTCGTAGGCGATCCACCAGTGGTCGAAGCTGTAGCCGCCGATGCCGGTGCGCTTCTGGAAGGCGACGAGCTGGTCCACGAACCAGTCCTGGAAGCTCCGCACGCCGGTGTCCACGCCGACGTACCCGCCCGTCTTGCCGCCGCACCACGCGGTCCACTCGGGGTTCTGCTTCCAGCCGAGCGTCGGGTAGGCGTAGGCGACGAGCTTCACCCGCTTCGACTTCGCGTAATCGAGCATTTCCTGGATGGACGCCGGGATGGGGTCCTTGGCAACGTCCCACTCGCCCTTGCGGATCTTCTGGCCCAGCCCGAGCCAGAGACAGTTCTCCCAGCCCCAGGCGTCGGCGTTGTCTTTGACCGGGGCGACCGCGCCGTTGCCGGGCGTGAAGAGCGTGTGCTCCACTCCGACCGCCGCGCACTGGTCGAGGATTCGCTTCCACTCGGCGCGGCCCGCGGGCGTGGCTACGTCGATCTGGTAATCGTTCTCGCACCACGGCACGTGGATGCGCAGGCTTCTCGCGGGGCGGAAGAGCAGGAAGGCCTCGACGCAGCGGGCCATGGCGTCGAACTCGGCAAGGTCGAGCATCGGCTTGCCTTCGAAGGCACGCTCGGAGTCGCGCACGTATTTCCACTCGGGGAGGTTGCGGGCGGGAAACTCCGTGCCCACGAGCGCGTACAGGCCGATGCACACCCGGTCGGACGCGAACGGCCCGTAGGCCGCGCGCCACTCCATGTCGGGCGTGTAGGCCATCGCAAGTTGCCGGTCCTTGCGGTCCCACTTGAGAAACGGGTTTTGGAGCGCGAAGAACGCGCCGAACCGGGACGGCCGGTCCGCCTCGCCCAGCCGAAGGAACACCGCCCCGCTGGCGCTTGCGGCCTTGTGCTCGCGCGCCACGGGCGTTTTCAGGTCCACGCGCAGGACCTCCGCCGCGTCGACGCGGCAGGCGCTTGCGCCGGGAAGCGTTAGCACGAGCTGCTTGCTCACGAAATGCCAGCCGGGTTTCAATTCGTAGACCACCCGGAGCTGCCTGTCGCCCGCGGCGTAGGTGTACGTGACGCCTTCCTTTCCGTCCTGCCTGTCCGTGAGCTTGAGCGCGGAGACGGCGAGTTTCTCGCCGCCGACCACGAGCGCAGCGGAGTCGCCGGCCAGCTCCAGCGATTGGCCGGTGGCCAGGTCCGACAATCGCGTCAAGCCGGCCGCATCGAACTCGGCGGCGAGTTTCTCGTTCTTCACGGTGAAGCGAGCCGGCTCCGCCCCAAGGACCGTCGTCGCCAGGAGCAGCACGCCGGCAGTCCATGGGAAGCAGGGCGACATGGCCGCGCGGCGGAAGGGCCTTCGGGCAGTGAAGCTTGTTGCGTGTTTGCTCATGGAAAGGGCTCCGATTGAAGGTTGCGCTGAAAGTGGAACACCCTCAAAGCCCGGGGGTTGCAACCCCCGGGCTTTGAACCAACTTATCCATGCGCGGGCCCTAAGGCAACGCACAAGCCAGGGCACAAGCCACGTGGACAGCCCCCGTGAACGATGAGGTCACCGGCCGCGGCGGAGCCGGTTGTGGCGGTCGACCCGAACCACCTTGGGCTTGAGCCGTCGGGCGTCCTGGTCGGAGTAGGCGGCGTAGGTGAGGATGACCACGAGATCGCCGGGGACGCCGAGTCGGGCGGCCGGCCCGTTCAGGAGCACCGTGCCCGAGCCCGCCTCCGCCTCGATGGCGTAAGTCACCAGCCGAGCGCCGTTGCTGAGGTTCAGCACGTGGACCTGCTCGCCGGGGAGGATCTCGGCCGCCTCCATGAGGTTCCGGTCCAGGGTAATGCTCCCCTCGTAGTGCAAGTCGGTCCCAGTCAGGGTGGCTCGGTGGATCTTGGACTTGAGCATGAAGCGTTGCACGTGGTCCGTCCTCGGGTTGGGTGGCACTGGCGTCTCGCCAGTGCTGTGGCGCGAAGCACGGGCAAGATGCCCGTGCCACCCCACAAAGAAGGCGTGTCGGACTGCCAGCAGGGCATCCAAACAATCCACTATGACGCCGCCGGCGGAGTTATTCAACGCCTGCTGCGGGCGGCCCGTCACTTGGGGGGACGGTCTCCCGCCGTGCTGCGGACCCGGGTGGATCGGTTCTCGTACCAGACGAGGTTGTTGGTGCGCCCGGCGATGGCGACCAGGTCGAGCCGTCCGTCGGCGTTGAGGTCGGCGGCCACGACGCCCTCGACGGCGATCCCCCGGTCCAGCGGCCGTTGGGCGAACGAGGGCTGTTGGGCGTCGCTCGGGTCGTAGAGGGTCAGCCCGCCGCCGGCCGCGCGCCAGCCGGCAACGATCTCGTCCTGGCCGTCGCCGTCGAGATCGGCCACGACCAGGGCGTGCCCTTCGGCGAGCGACCGGTCGAGCACGCGGCGGCGCCACGGGCCGCCGCCCGGGTCGGGCGTGTAAACGACCACCTCGTGCCCGTGCCAGGGCTCGATGGCGGCGAGGAAGGGTCGGCCGGGCCCGAAGCGCCCCGGGGCGACCTCGCTGGTTCCCCGCGCCGCGCCCGGCTTCCCGTCCACCGGCTCGGCACCGGGGGCGATATGCACTTTTCGCCAGCGTGCCGCCGGGCCGGTCCGCTGCCGATCCAAGCGAAAAATGCCCTCGTAGCTGGCCGTCAGCAGCAAGTCCCGCTTGTCCCCCGGCGCGAGCCGCCCTGCCCACAGCCCGTGGAGCATGGTGAGCGACTCGTCGATCTTCCCCACCTCCCATGTTCCCGAGCCGAGGCCCTCGGGCGGCCGGAAGCTCCAGAGATGGGAAGGCTTGGGGTCGAGGTTGGCCTTCGAGCCGGGGCCGAAGATGGGCGCGTGGACCAGCTCCGGCCGGCCGTCGCCGCTTAAGTCGGCCCAGCGGAGGCGGTGGACCACCGGGTCGACGGCAATGGGATGGATTTCCCACGGCTCGTCGAGACTTGCTCGGGCCTTGAGCCATAGGATTTGGCCCCCGCGGCCGGCCTCCGCGAAGTAGAAACCCGCGGCCACGGCGATCTCCGGCCGGCCGTCGCGATCGAGGTCCGCGACGGCCAGGTCGATGGGCCGGGCGAGCCGGGCGATCGGCC
>Ga0315290_10004034_pt1 | contig 10554 bp, 7 predicted proteins | sample YL17G12_0_MG_FD_203627 | JGI IMG/M metagenome (GOLD analysis project Ga0315290, IMG submission 203627) | Sediment microbial communities from Yellowstone Lake, YNP, Wyoming, USA - YL17G12_0 | ecosystem: Environmental > Aquatic > Freshwater > Lake > Sediment | place: USA: Wyoming | collected...
GGCGCTCGCGGCCGTTTTCCCATTCGGCGATCATGGTCCGCACTTCGTTGATGTGCGCGCGCAGCGCCTCCTCGCGCCTGGCCTTGGCCTGATCGGCCAGCGCCAGCTTGGAGGCGAGTTCCCGGTTCTGACGGTTTTTCTGATCCCACTGCAAGGGAATCGAAACGCCGAACGACACCATGTTCGAGTACGCGGGACCGCGTTGGGCGTAGCTCACTTCGACGCTCCAGTCCGCCCTCTTGTCCGCCTGCGCCAGACGGGCTTCGGTCACGGCGATTTGCTCCTGCCTGGCGAGTACGGAAATTTCCGGGTGATGAACGAGCTCGGTATCGAGCAAGGCGCTATCCAGGCGAATGACATCCAGGGCAGGCTTATCCGCCAACGGCGTCGCGGCGGTGTCGCCAATCCAACGGGCCAGCGCGGTCCTCGCGGTGCGAATGCGACGGCCGATCTCGCTCGCCATGTCCTCGAACCCGACCTGGGCGCCGTGTGCCGCAAAGACATCGGCCTGGCTGCCGCGCCCGGCGCGGTAGGCGCCTTCCGCGGCCACGATTTCAAGCTTGGCCTGCGCGGCTTGCTGCGCGATCACTGCCGCGAGCGCTTCCGCGTAGTAGCAGTCGAGCCAGGCGAGCGCGGTGTCGCGCCGGATGGCGGCGATCACCGCGTCTCTCTCGGCAAGGGATTTTTCGGCTTCGCGCTCGAAGCGCTGGGCACGCAACTGGCGCTTTTCCGAACGCGTGATTTCCTGCATGACGCCGATGCGGCGCATCGTCATGAAATCGCTCGTGAGGCTGAATTGATCGGGTCCGTTGATCGGCAAGTTGTCGATGCCCAGCTTCAGAACGGGATCAGGCAACTGTCCGGCGGCGGCCGCCATTTCGCGCGAAGCGGTGATGGCGGCATCCTGCGCCGGTATCTGACGAGAACGCTCGATCGCTCGACGTTGCGCCTCGGCAAGCGTGAGCGGCGCCTCGGCGCCGGAAACCGGAACGGACAACGCGAGTGTGCCCGCAAGGATGGCCAGGACGATCGTGCGGGCAGGGCCGCGAATCGTCGGGCATGCCTGAGCGGGCGCGCGGGCCGGTTTGGTCCACGCAAACTTGGTGGGTACGGTAATCGCTGCCGTAATCGGGAAAGTCAGGAATTTCATGGTGCCTCCGCAAAGAAAACACGAACAGCCGCTGGCGCGGCGGGTTCAGTGCTGGCGAAGGCTAAAGCTGGAAACTACAGAAGCGGATCGATGCAGGAGGGTCCGAAAAACTGGATAGGCATTGCGAATCGCCGTGATGGACAAGCTGCCTCTCGGCCGGCGATTCAGGAACCCGCAGTACCACGATATCCGCATAAACGGCGATGGGTATCTGCGCGCTTCCTGAGTTCTGGTCACCGGCAATATACTGCTGGAGGCAGACGTTCTGGGAAGCCATTTCGGCACAGGCCATGTCGGTATACGCCATCTGCGGCGTGTCCGCAGCGGCCCTACAGAGCTGTGCCGCACTCACAGCGTGCGCGAACACCATCGCCAAGATGGCGGCACCATGGAGCACGAGACGAATACGACGGTTGAACATTGCGGCCATGGCGTTGCGGGTTACCAGGAAAAGGATGCCACAAACCCTTCTGACTTTGCTTGATGCATATCAAGCACCGAGACGAACTTTACTCGCCCCAGGGCGATTTGTCGATGCCACACCTCGAATCCGGTGACGATCGGACTGCAAGCAGCGCGCCAGACTGCCGGCGAACGAACCACAGGACGAGCGGCGGAAGTGCCAGCCATTGCAACAGGGGCAGCAGCCCGGTTCCCAGAATCGGCAGGCGCGGCATGGAGTCGGTATAGGCCCAGCGTTCGGATACTCCGATGGCCAGTGTTTCAAGGATAATTGTTGCGACCAGTCCGACACCAATAAAAATTGCGATATTCGACCTGCTCGATTGCGAGATCCAGCTTCTGCTCTTGGCAAAGAAAGCCGTGACCCAGAACGCGGCCAGCGCGATGCACGCATCGCCGATAGTCGCCAGCGTGCAGGCTTTCACGCCCAGCCAGTGCGCCTGGTCGGCCATCCCCCGGAAAAACGGCACCTGCCAGAGCTCCCACGCCAGGTTCAGCAGGATCGAGAAGACCAGAACGTTGAATTCCGGAGTGCCTGGAAGGTTTGCAAACCAACGTGCGAGTCGCAAGATCTTCACGCTACCGTCCAGTTCATCGGAAGTGCTTTGCAGCGTCGTCGGCCATGCGCTGGGTGCACCAGCGCGCGTAGAAGTTTCCAAACAGGCGGCCGAGTCCGCGTGAAATCAGCTCGTCTGGCAGGGCAGCTCTGATCATCAATCATAGTAGGATCAACGGTGAAGAGACTCATCTGCGCACGTGCCAATATTGAAAGCGCGCTGCTGCCGTTTTGCGGTCGCCGGGTCGCCGCACATTGACGACAATTTCGTACCGACCCTGCTTGGGCATTGCGAAATAGTTGCCGTAAGCGACGTTACCGCCGAACGACATCGCTTCGAGTTTCTGGTTTTGGGTCGCCATGCCGACTTCGGTGACGCTGCCCGCGACGACGGCATCGCTAACGCGTGTCCTTGTCTTGGCGTCGAACAACGATATGATCAGATGATAAACCCCTTTGCCGCGCGGGACGCCGCCATGCATGGTTTGTTCTTCATGGTCGCTCGGATGACCACGCAAAATTTCAGCTGGAATCAACCCGAAGAAGAGTTCCATTCCATCCAGCAGTATCGGCTGATCGGGGTTGACCGCCGCCGCTCGCGCCAATCCGTACGTGAGGCCGAGCGCGATGAGGACTGCCAATATGCACGCCCGTTTCAGCGCGGCGATGGTGGCTGCCTGGCGGCGGCTATTCGGCAACACTGCGATTCCATATGGGATTTGTTCGTGCGCCCCGGTCATAGCTTGACCCGGTTAAGCCGTAACGCGTTGGTGACCACGGACACCGAACTCAGCGCCATGGCGGCGCCGGCGAAGATCGGCGAGAGCAGCAGGCCGAAAGTCGGGTAGAGCACGCCGGCGGCAACCGGGATGCCGAGCGCGTTGTAGCCGAACGCAAATACCAGGTTTTGCCGGATATTGCGCATCGTAGCGCGCGACAGCACGGCGGCGCGCGCGATGCCGCGCAGGTCGCCCTTGACCAGCGTCACGCCGGCGCTTTCCATCGCCACGTCGGTGCCTGTGCCCATGGCAATGCCGACCTCGGCCTGCGCCAACGCCGGCGCATCGTTGATGCCGTCCCCTGCCATCGCGACCTTGCGCCCTTCGGCCTGCAAGCGTTTTACATGACCTGCCTTGTCCTCGGGCAGCACTTCGGCCAGCGCCTCGTCTATGCCGAGTTGTCGCGCAACGGCTTCAGCCGTGCTGCGCGAATCACCGGTGAGCATCACGATGCGCACGCCCGAGCGTTTGAGTGCTGCGATGGCCTCCGGCGTGCTTTCTTTGATTGGATCGGCCACCGCAGCGATGCCGGCGGAAATACCGTCCACGGCAAAGAACACCACCGTCTTGGCTTGCGCACGCCAGGCTTCCGCACGCGCTTCCCAGCGCCGCGTATCGACGCCGCGCTGCGTAAGGAAGCTGCGGCTGCCTACGAGCACACGCTTGCCACCGATATCCGCTTGCACGCCAAGACCATTGACGGCGTCGAATGCTCCAGCCGGCTGCGGCATCAGGCCGCGCGCCTTGGCACCCGCGACGATCGCGAGCCCAATCGGGTGCTCGGAAAGCTGTTCCACGCCGGCGACGAGCGCCAGCGCTTCATTTTCCGGAACGCCCTCAGCGACGAAATCAGTCAGCGCGGGATGGCCGAGAGTCAGCGTGCCGGTCTTGTCCACCACCAATGTGTCGATGTCGCGCATGCGCTCGATCGCCTCGGCATTACGGAACAGGATTCCCGCGCGCGCGCCTTGTCCCATCGCAACGGTCATCGAAATGGGTGTGGCGAGGCCGACGGCACAGGGACAGGCGATGATCAACACGGCAATGGCATTCAGAAACGCGTACGCGAATCTCGGCTCCGGGCCGAAGAACCACCAGGCGAGCGCGGTCAGAATGGCGATGGCCACTACGATCTGCACGAAATACGCCGCGATGATATCGGCAAGACGCTGGATCGGTGCGCGCGTGCGTTGCGCCTCTGCCACCATGTGAACGATACGTGCCAGCAGCGTGTCGGCGCCCACGCGCTCGGCGCGGATAACCAATGAGCCATTGCCGTTCACGGTCGCACCGGTGACCTTGTCGCCCGCGGTCTTGGCCACCGGCACGGGCTCGCCGGTGAGCATCGACTCGTCCACTCTGCTCGTGCCTTCGAGTACCGTGCCGTCGACGGGCACCTTCTCGCCCGGCTTCACGCGCAGTCGGTCGCCGACAGCGACTGCATCAAGCGGCACTTGTTCCTCGGTAGCGTCGTCGCGCAGGCGCCAGGCGAGGTTGGGCGCGAGTTCCAGCAATTGGTGAATTGCCCGGCTGGTCTGGCCCATCGCGCGCAACTGCAGCACGTCGCCGAGCATTACCAGTGTCACGATCACTGCCGCCGCCTCGAAATAAGTGCCTACTGCGCCATCGTGCTCGCGGAACTCCTGTGGAAACAGGCCGGGGAAAAACACTGCTGCGAGGCTGAACAGGTAGGCGAGTCCCACCCCCAGCCCGATCAGCGTGTACATGTTGAGCGCGCGGTGTACAAGCGAGAACCAGAATTTGCGCAGGATCGGCCCGCCGACCCACAGCACCACCGGTGTGCCCAGCACGAATTCGATCCAGCCGCGTGGCCGTGGCTGAAGGCCGAACAGCTCATGGATGCCGACCATGGGCGACATGGCAAGAATGACCATCGGGATCGAAAGCACGACTCCGATCCAGAGGCGGCGGGTCAGGTCGCGCAGTTCCGCGTCGTCCCGTGGTGCCCCGGCAACCTGAACGAGGGCCATCCCACATTTGGGGCAATCGCCCGGCTGCGCGCTGCGGACCTCCGGGTGCATGGGGCAGGTGTATTCAGCGGCCACGGGCGCGGAATCGGGTGCGGAATAATGCGCGTGCACCGCGTGGGGCGGCACGGAATGCGCGTCCCCACCGTGGGCGATGTGCCCGGCGGGCGGTCCGCCGCCGATGTACGCGTCCGGGTTAGCGGTGAACTTCCGCAGGCAGATCTCCGAACAGAAGAAGTAATCCTTGCCGGCGTACGCAAACGAGCCGGCTGCGGTGTCCTCCACAACCGACATTCCGCAAACGGGGTCGATGTGGCTTGCGGCGGAGGAGGCCGCGGCGTGGGTGTGGCCGTGTCGAGCGCTGTGGGTGTCGACCGTCACGATTGGCCCCACCGCCGATGCAGCCAGTTATACACGGGGCAAAACACCAGACCCGCGTAGACGCCATACAGGAAACTCTCTACCAGCCCGAGAAAGAAACCCCGCCAGGTGAGCCATTTGAATGCCGGCGGCAACTGCTCAAGGAGTTCGTGCATGTGCAAGCCAATAAACGCCGCGAACACCAGCACCCAAATCCAGTTTTGCGACAACCAATCCATGATTATCTCCCTGCGTAATGACTTGCCTTGAACAATCCTTATGCAATGTAGCCTCAACTCGCGCAGGGCAAAACGTCACTTGCGCGAATCGGTGTCGCGCGTCAATTTTTCTTTTCTCTCCTCATATTCCGCCGTAGTAATCTCGCCGGCAGCGTAGCGCCGCTGTAACACTTCGAGAGGCGTTTCCCGCATGCGCCGCCTCGGTACCGGAGTTGCCACCGAGAAGAAGGCGACCAACAGAATGATCCAGAACAGCCACCAGATCATGTGCATTCCCCAAAACAATCCTCCTTCGTGAAACATGGACGAATTCTCCTTGGTTATGAATAACGCAGTTCGGTTAAGTCCGGCATAATTCCGCCCCCATCAGGCCCGGCCGAACACGGCGATTACGTCCAGGATAAAACCTGTGAGTAGGTCACGGGTCAAGCGTTCGAATCGCCTTTCGAGGCAAGCGAATGCGCGGGTTGCGAGCGATCCCGATTGCGCCAGTCTGCAACTTGGCCTAAATCTTCGGCATCCCGAATCCCCCGCGGGCCCAGTCTGTCAAGGAAGCCACCGATCTGCGCTAACGAAGCGCGCGCGCCAACCTCATCTCGAGGCTCCGCAGATGGGCGGCCGTCACGGGATCACGCGCTTTGCCGATAATCGCGCTGATCTTGTCATGAAGATGGTAAATGCCTGTAAGGAGCATCGTCCGAGCCTCGCTCGGAAGGTTACCGGCACGGTATTGTTGCGCGACCTCCGGCAGGGGTGAGGCGGCGGAGCGCTTCGCCTGATGGTGTGGCTCTTTGGCATTCTCCCGCACGCTGGGGGAAATCGATTCAATATCCCGGGACGTTGACTCAGGATCATTCATCGCTCCCGCCGCTACGAGCAACAGGGTGACGTAGTTTCGCTGTAATTCGCGGCGGTATAGCTCCGTCACCGGCCTGGCCGAGGCTAACTCCTCAAATAGACCATTATTCAAGTCGCGCAACATTTCTATCCCCGTGTAGTGCATGGCTGCAGGCTCAAGGGATTGCGCTTCAGCCATGCGCTGAAACACGCTGTCGCTCAACAGTTGCCGCAAAAGCTTGACGTTCGAACCTTGCAGCCCATCGGCTCCGCCGGAAGGTGCGATACGCGTCAACACCGCCTTATCGAGTAAAGCGCGGGGCACGGCGAAGCCGCGATCCAGAAGAAATTTCACCGCCGCGCGCTGGCGACTCGCCGGCACCGCCTTGAAGGGTTCTCCGCCACGTCCGGCGTGATAGCGCGTTTCCTCGACCCCACCGACGAGCTTGGCCACGGCGGAGAGTTGTCGATGGCGATGCTGGATCAGTGCCTCATATACCTCCTTCGAGCGAGCGTAGTCGCCACCCAATCGAGTCGTGCCGGAAATCAAATAAGGCATCACGCGGTCGACATTACGCAACCCGTAGTCGGCTGCCCCGATGGGATCGCTGCCGATGACGTTGGTGTTAACGGTCGGATCGAGGTTGGCCGACGAGTCTTCTCCACCAAAACGCAACAGTGGATCGTCGACTTGCTTGGCAGCGAGCTTGTCGAGTAGCTCCATTTCCGCGTCAGTGCTGGCCACTTCGGTCACGACGTTGCCCTCTTGCATACCGGTGCGCGTGAACTGGCCATATCCCCACTCGATGGCGAAGTAGTCGTAGGGACCGAAGCGCGGTAACAGGTAGGCATTGTCACCGGGTTGTGCGACATAGTTCAGCCGGGAATAATCCATGATGGAGGCGGAATTTCCCCAGCGTTGCGTCCATTCCTTGCTGCGCAGCCGCGCCACCGAGTAGGCGGAATGGCCCTTGAAGTTGTGACGAAGCCCCAGAGAGTGCCCGATTTCATGGGAAACCACGTAGCGCAACAGCTCTCCGATAATTTCCTGCGGCAGCGGAAGCTGGCGGCCTCTTGGGTCGAGCGGGGATACTTGCGTGAAGTACCACGTTTCAATCAGACGCAATACGTCGTGCCAAAGAATCACGTGCGAGGAGATCACCTCGCCACTGCGCGGATCGATCACCGCGGGCCCCGTGGCGTCTTGTCGGCCGCTGGGGGTCCAGCGCACGACGTTGGTACGCACATCCTCGGGATGCCAGTGCGGATCTTTCTCCAAAGTGGGCGCATCGCGGGCGATGATCGCATTGCGAAATCCCGCTTTCTCAAACAGTGGCTGCCAGTCCTCGATACCGCGCTTGACGTAGGGACGCCATTCTCGAGGCACTTCCTCGCTGATAAAAAACACGATCGGTCGAACGGGATCCGAGACTTCGGCCCTGATGTCTTTTTTCTCCAACCGGAAACGCTCAATATAAGCGCGCCTGACCTTTCCGTTTTCGCCGGAGCCGAAGTCGTCGAAGGAAACGTTGAAAAAGCCCACACGGGCATCCCAATATCGGCCGCGCATGGGCTCCTTGGGCAGAAGATGTATGCTCATATGAAAGATGAAACCAAGGGCGGCCGCGCGGTTCTCCCCGCTCTCGCTGGACTTGAACAACTCGTTCGGATCCGGTACCCAGGTTTGGTAGAACTCCACGTCGATGTGTTCAGGGAAAGCCTTCACAGTGCGAATATAGGAGCGCTCCGGATCGACGTGGCGCATTCGAAAGTCGCGCATGAGGTCCAGCGCGAATTCCGCGGGCACTTCGGTGGTTAGAACTCCCGTGATGTCGATGACGGGCGCGCCGTTGGCGCCCTCGCGTATCACATCGAAGCCTCGAAGCACGGTGCGCAGTGATGCCGCCTCCGCTCCGCGTTGAAGATCGGGCCTCTGGCGTGCCAAGATCTCATAGCGCACGTTTTCGAGATAAACCTTGTTTCCCAGGCGCGTGAAACGGATGACGCGGTTATCCACCACCGAACCGGGCGCCACGAAATCGGTGCCGGTGGACAGAGCGGCGAATTCAGTGTTGGCGAGAATGTCTCGATTGAGCATGTCGGGGGGAATCTCGAAGTGAACCCGATCACAGACGACGTGGACAATAAACAGCCCGCTCATGGTTTCTATATGGGGATCCTTGCCGGGCGGACAGGAGGCCACCGTGACGGAGTGGCCTGCTTGGGCGGCAGTCTGTCCAAAACCCAGCAGGGAAATCAGGATCAGGATGCTCTTGCGCATATTCATTCCATCATGTCGAAGTTCACTATCAGGAGGATCGCCAGCGATCTCCAAGAAATACTTGCGCTGCGCCCACCGGAGTTAGGACTCGCATGCTTGCACCACGCGAATACCCATAACCCATGCTCAAGCGCGGCGGGCAACCCTCTTCGCGACCTTGGCGATCTCGATAATCGCGAATGGCACGCTGCCGACGAGTAGGGTGAGTGCGCAGTCGGGAAGACTCAGCGTGCCAATCTGAAAGAGTTGCTGCGTCGCCGGAATGTGATGGAGGCCGAGTTGTACGAGGACCGAGAGTACGACAATGCCAAGGAGCTTGAGATTGGTGAACAGTCCGACTTCCCAGAACGAGCGCTCGGCGTCGCGTGCTGAAAAGGCGCGCAGCAACTCGCCGAACACGAGTGCGGAGAAGGCAAGATTGCGTGCCTCATCGAGGTTACGTGCTTCGATCGCCCAGGCGAATACGCCCAGCGCGACCGCCGCTTGCAGTAGACCGGTGAAGGCGATCGTGCGCCACTCCGCGGCCCGCAGTATCGGTTCCTTGGGATCACGCGGCGGTTGCTTCATGGCATCGGGGCGAATGGGGTCCGTTACTAGCGCAAGGGCCGGCAGTCCATCCGTAACCAGGTTGATCCACAGGAGATGCAGCGGCAACAGGGGTACCGGCAAACCCACGATCGCAGCGGCAAGCATGACACCTAGCTCGCCGGCATTGCCTGCGAGCAGGTACACGAGCGTCTTGCGGATGTTGTCGAATATCCCACGGCCTTCCTCTACCGCGGCGACAATGGTGGCGAAGTTGTCGTCCGCGAGCACGATGTCCGAAGCTTCCCGGGTCACCTCGGTGCCCGTACGCCCCATGGCGATACCGATGTGCGCCTCGCGCAGTGCCGGCGCGTCGTTCACGCCATCACCGGTCATGGCGACCACGGCGCCCTGGGACTTCCAGCGACGCACGATGCGCAGCTTGTCCTCCGGCGTCGCGCGCGCGTGCACCAGATCCTCTACGTTCTCGCCGGAGCGCACGATGCCCAGTTCGCGAGCAATGGCACGTGCGGTCGCCGGATGATCGCCGGTGATCATCACGGTCACGATACCCGCGGAATGTGCGCGCGCGATCGCGTCGATGACCTCGGTGCGTGGCGGATCCGCGATGCCGATGAGCCCGAGCAGTTCCAGATCTTCTTCCACGTCTGCGGTACCACAGGCGACAGCAAGCACGCGCAGACCGCGCGCGGCCATCTCGGCATTCGCCTCTATGGCGCCCGCCGGCGCGACGCGGCAACGCGGGAGCACCGATTCCAGCGCGCCCTTGACGTACATCCTGCCGTCGTCGCGATAGACCGACATGCGCTTGCGCTCCGAATCGAACGGTTGCACGGACAGGCGCGGCTTGTCCCGCTCGATATCCGCGCGCCGGATGCCGCGTTCAGCCGCGGCCACCAGAATGGCGAGTTCGGTCGGATCGCCCACGCCGCCGCGCTCATTCGCGGCGAGCTCCGCGTCGCAGCAGGCTGCCGCGGCCGTCAAGACTTGTCGCGCGTTCCCACCCCAGCACTCGCGCACTGCCATGACGCCGGTGGTCAGCGTACCGGTTTTATCGGTGCAGATCACTGTGGCACAACCCAAGGTCTCGACCGCCAGTAGTCGCCGCACCAAGGCGTGACGAGCCGCCATGCGCTGCACGCCGGTGGCGAGCGCGATGGTTACAATGACAGGCAAGCCTTCCGGCACAGCCGCTACGGCGAGCGATACGGCCGATAGCAGGAGATCCATAGGCGCCATGCCGCGTAACCAGCCGAGTAGCGCTACCACAGCGACGATGGCCAAGCATAGGTAGAGCAGCAGCTGGCTTACGCGCGCGAGACGCGTTTGCAGTGGTGTCGTCTCCTCTTGAGCCGT
>Ga0315290_10004041_pt1 | contig 10548 bp, 8 predicted proteins | sample YL17G12_0_MG_FD_203627 | JGI IMG/M metagenome (GOLD analysis project Ga0315290, IMG submission 203627) | Sediment microbial communities from Yellowstone Lake, YNP, Wyoming, USA - YL17G12_0 | ecosystem: Environmental > Aquatic > Freshwater > Lake > Sediment | place: USA: Wyoming | collected...
CTACAGGCTCCAGAACGCCAAGGCCAGCGCGGTGGGCCCCGTGCTCCAGGGCATGTTCCGCCGCATGCCCGGGTCCGGCAGCAGGGGCTACGGCTCGGTCGTCATCGTCCCCGACGATCGGCTCAACGCCCTGGTGGTCTACGCCAACCGGACCGATCGGGCCACGATCGAGAGCCTGCTTAGGGTCCTCGATTCCTCGGAGATGCCCGAGTCGCTCATGTCCGACCGCATCCAGATGCTCCCGGTCAAGAATACGAACGCCGTGCGCATGCAGCGCATGCTCCAGGACCTGTACGGCACGCAATTGGCCCCGATCAGCGTCGAGGAGAAGACGAACTCCCTGATCGTGATGGCCGCGCCCGCCACGTTCGCCGAGATCAAGCGGGTGGTCGAGCTGCTGGACTCGAGCGCGGGCGGGCAGTCGGCCCGGACCATCGAGATCCTCCGCCTGCACACCGCGAGCGCGGAGCGGGTGGAGCAGGCCCTGAACATTATCCTGCGCGAGGCTCCCCGCCGCACCCGCGGCCCAACCCCGCGAACGCGGCCTCGGGCCGGCGGATGACCGGCGCTAGCCCGCATTTCTCACCGGCCGGGGGCTCACTTCGCCTTGGACCCAGCCCCGCTCCCCGCCGGCTTCAAGCGTTTCGCCGCCCGGACGCACTCCTCGGCCGTGATCACGCCGTCGCCGTTGAGATCGTACCGGCGAAACTCCTCCGTGTCCGAAGCCTTGAGCTTGGGAGCGAACTCCGAAAGGGTCAACTGCCCGTCGCCGTCCTCGTCCCGAACGGTAAACCAGGGGGGAAGCCCGGCGGGCAGCCGGCCGGCCGGCACGTGGAACTTCCTGTCCCGCTCCATGGCCTCGAGGGCGGCGGGGTCGATCTCGCCGTCGCCCTGGCCCATCGCCTCGGCCTGTTCCGGGGAGGTTGCCGCCTTCTCGCCCGTCCCGGCCTGCTTCTGCCCCGGCCCGGCTTCCCGGATGAGGCCGCCCGGCCGGGTTTTGCCGACGCCCATCCCCACGGGAACCAGGCGGAGCGAGCGGGACCGGGCGTACTGCACCATGCGAGCGGCCAACTCGTCGAGCGTGATGACCTGGTCCTGGTTGGCATCGGCGGCCTGTGCACCGGAGGGCATCTCGCGCCACTCTTCGGGCTGAAGCCTGCCGTCCCCGTTGCGGTCGTAGCGCTCCAGCAGGCGCAGGGCGTACCGGCGGACCTTGCCCGGCACCACCTCCCCGTCGCCGTCCTGATCGGCCGAGGCCCGCTGCTTCGGGGCGGAGGGGGGCGTTTTGCCGCTGGCCTCGCTCGTGGGAGGCCGTGGCGGAGAGACCTCGCCGGGTTCGGGTTTCGGGCCGGCCGCAACCCAGCCGGCCAGCGCCGAGCCAAGCAAAATCGCGGAAAGAACGACGGCGTACGACGATTTCCGAGGGCGTGGTACCAGTCGGGTGGGCGCATGGACCATGGTCGGGACCGGCAAACGTATTCGTAAGGTCATTGAGCAGAAGAACTTATGGCTTTGGCGAAGTGACGATTGGCGTCTCGCGCGGGTCATCGGATTCCGGGGGGTACAATAGACCCCAAACGGTAGATCAATCGTTCGGTTGAACGGCAGAAAGTCTTGACGGGGGGTGTTTGGTCGTTATAATCCAGCTAGTTTGCTCATAGGAGTTTAGCACAGCCCAGCGGCGATTTTCAACCCCCCCAAAGCCGCCCCACCAACACGAGGGACCACCTCGCCCGAAGATGGGCTTCGGGTCGCTGACGCCTGAGCACAGGAGATCCTGGAGCAAGGAAGTCGTCTGGCCCGGCGGCGGGCAAGTGTCCGCCGTCGGTTGGTTTTGCGACAACGTTGCCGACTGCCCGCCCTGGCACACAAGCCGCGATGGCTCACGGACGGTTTTCGCGTTTCGGCCAAGGACAACGAAGGCGTTCGTCGAACGATACGATGCCTCAAACCCCAGGCGCCCACACCATGCATACGGCACACCCATTGCAGGACAAGGCCGTGGCGGAGCTGCGTCTGAGCTTACTGGCGGGGCTGGCGCAGAAGTCGGGAGGGCGGCTCAGCCAGGTCGCGGCGGAGCTCGGGTACGCCACGGACAGCGACGAGGACTCGCTCCGCGTGGTGGCGACCGCGATGGGGCTGGCGCTGGTCGACCTGAGCTCCGCGGCCGTCGACCTCTCGCTCTTGGAGAAGTTTCCGCTGCGGCTCATCCACAAGTATGGTGTTTTTCCTCTGCGCTTGGAAGACGGCTCGATGGTGCTGGCGATCAGCAATCCGCTGGATCTCCACGCCGTGGACGCGGTCGCGGCGGCCGTCGAGATGAGCGTCGTTCCGGTGCTGGCCGCACCGGCGGACCTCGCCAAGCTCATCAAGACCCATCTGGGCGTCGGCGCCGAGACGATCGACGGGCTCGTGGCTCAGCAGGACCTCTCCGACGAGCGCGTCGAGATGCTCGAGGAGGTGTCGTGGGAGCAGTCCGAGGCCGCGGAGATGGCCCAGCAGGCGTCCGTGGTCCGGCTGGTCAACGAGATCCTGGTCGAGGCGGTGGAGGCCCGGGCGAGCGACATCCACCTGGAGAGTCACGCCTCGGGCATGAAGATCCGCTACCGGATCGACGGCGTGCTCCAGCGCCAGCCCACGCCCCCGGAGATCAATCGCTTCCAGGCCGCCATCCTCAGCCGGCTGAAGATCATGGCCCGGCTCAATATCGCCGAGAAGCGCGTCCCCCAGGACGGCCGCATCAAGCTGAAGGTCTCCGGGCGCGAGATCGACATTCGCGTCTCCATCATTCCCATGCTCCACGGCGAGGGCGTCGTGATGCGAATCCTCGACAAGGACCGCATGCAGTTCTCCCTGCGCGGCGTGGGCATGGACGAAGACGTCTACCAGCAGTTCCGGCGGCTGATCGAGCTGCCGCACGGCATCCTCCTGGTCAGCGGGCCCACCGGCTCCGGGAAAACCACCACGCTCTACAGCGCGCTGAGCGAGATCAAGAGCGAAGACACCAAGATCATCACCACCGAGGATCCCATCGAGTACCACCTCGACGGCATCAACCAGATCCAGGTGCACGCCAAGGTCGGGCTGACCTTCGCCAGCAGCCTGCGCAGCATCCTGCGCCACGATCCGGACATCGTCCTGGTCGGCGAAATCCGCGATTTGGAAACCGCCGAGAACGCCATCCAGGCATCGCTCACCGGGCACCTGGTGTTCAGCACGCTGCACACGAACGATTCGGCCGGCGCGTTCATGCGGCTGATGGACATCGGCGTGGAGCCGTTTTTGGTGTCCAGCACGGTGGAGGGCGTGATGGCCCAGCGCCTCGTGCGACTCCTCTGCCGCGACTGCCGCCAGCCCTACTTCCCCCGGCGAAGCGAGCTCCCCGACGACTTCCCCCTCGAGGAGTGCTTCCGGCGCGGCGAGCGGCTCTACCGGGCCGTCGGCTGCCGCAAGTGCCGCGCCACCGGCTACAGCGGGCGGACCGGCCTGTTCGAGCTGCTGGCCACCAACGACGAAATCCGCGGCCTGGCCAACGAGCGCACTCCCACCCACCTGGTCAAGCAGGCGGCCATCCGCGCCGGCATGCGCTCCCTTCGCGAGGACGGCTGGTGCAAGGTCTGCCGCGGTCTGACCTCGATCGACGAGGTCGTGCGCGTGACCAAGGCCGATTGACGAAATGCCGCAGTTCAACTACCTGGCGCGAACCGCTTCCGGCGACGACGTCGCCGGCGTGATCACGGCCGCCAGCCAGCGCGAGGGCCTCAACCTGCTGGCGGAGCGTGGGGTCTTCGCGCTCAGGGTGGAGCCGGCCAGGGCGTCCCTATGGCAGTGGCGGCCCGCACGGCGGATCAAGACCCGCTCGCTGGCCACCAACCTCAGCCAACTGGCCGATCTGCTGAAAAACGGCGTGCCTTTGCTCAAGGCCCTCGAGGTGCTGGCCGAGCAGGCGGTCGAGCGCCAGTTGGCCGACGTGCTCGGCAGCATCCGCGACCAGGTGGCGGAAGGCGCCTCGCTGGACCAGGCCCTGGCACGCCACCCCAGGGTCTTCAACGAGCTGGTCGTCAGCATGATCCGCGCCGGCTCGGAGGGGGCCTTCCTCGAGGAGGCGCTGAAGCGAACCGCCGATTTCCTGGATATGCAGGAGGAGCTGAAGTGGCGGGTCGTCGGCGCGATGACCTACCCCGCCGTGTTGGCCGGCGCGAGCCTGCTGGTGACCTTCGTCCTGGTCGTCTTCTTCGTGCCGAAGTTCGCCACCCTGTTTGTCCGGCTTGAGCGCGAAGGGGGCGGGCTGCCCTGGCCCACCGTCGCCTTGCTGGGGCTCAGCGGCTTGCTGCGGCGCTTCGGGCTCTTGTTGGCCGTCGCCCTGGGGGCCGGCGCCGTCTGGCTCCATCGCGCCCTGCGCACCGACCGCGGCCGGGCGATCGCCGACCGGGTGAAACTCAAGCTCCCCGTCGCCGGCGCGATCCTGCTGCAGCTCGCCGTCGCACGCTTCTGCCGAGTCCTGGGCACGCTGTTGCGCAACGGCGTGCCGCTTTTGAGGGCCCTGGAAATCAGCGGCGATTCGACCGGCAACCGGGTCCTGGCCGGCGCCATCCGCTCGTCGGCCGAGAACGTCACCTCGGGCGAGTCGCTCTCCAGGCCCCTGGCCGCGTGCGGACTGTTTCCCAAGCCGGTCATGGCCATGATCGCCGTGGCCGAGGAGGCCAATACCCTGGACACCGTCCTGGTCGGCATCGCCGAGACGCTCGACCGCAAGATCTTCCGCCAGCTCGACGTCATGGTCCGCATGATCGAGCCCATGATGCTCGTGGTCATGGGCGGCGTGATCCTGTTTATCCTCTTGGCGCTGCTGCTGCCGGTATTCGATATGAACGCGGCCATGGGCTAGAATCGGAGGCAACACCCATGGCCCTTGGGGGGTTCTGATTTGATGAAAAAGGAGGTGCACGTGCAACGTAACAAATCGCAGCGTCGGCACCGAGGCGGCTTCACCCTGGTGGAGCTCCTCGTGGTGCTCGGCATCCTCGTGGTCTTGCTGGCCCTGGTGTTGCCCAAGGTCCTGGTCTCGAAGAAGGAGGCCAACCTCAAGCTGGCCAAGACGCAGATCGGGCTGTTTCGCAGCCCGCTGGAGCTGTACTTGGAGGCGTGCGGGGAGTACCCTACCACGGAGCAGGGGCTGGAAGCCCTGGTCTACGAGCCGCCGGACCTCCCCTCCGGGGCCAGGTGGTCGGGCCCGTACATCGACGAGGTCCCGAAAGACCCCTGGGGCCAGGACTTCCAGTACGAGTATCCCCCCGTGAACAACACCAGGGATTTCCCGGACATCTGGTCCTATGGCCCCTCTTTCGACGACGAAAGCGACGACGTCTGCAACTGGCCCAAGGACTCCGAATCGGCCGATGGCACCGACCTGCTGATGGGTGAGGGCCGTGGAACGGGCGGCAGAGACGTCGTCAAGGGGCCCCGCCGGGGGACCGGGAAGATCGCTTCCGGCCGCAACGGCGGGCGGGGGGCGGACCGGGTCGGCGGGAAGTCCTCCACGTCCCGGATCGGCGGCGACTCCGCCGATTTGCCCCCCGTCAAGGGCGGACGCAGCGCCGGCAAGAGCCGCACGCTCCCTCGGGAAGAGGAATTGTGAGAGCCGAGATTCGGCTTGTCGTTGCCTCGCGTCCGACCGGCAAGGCACCAGCCCCGGTGTCGCTGGCTGCTTGCCGGGTGGCACTGGCTGCTCGTCAGCCAGTGCTGAGGCCGCGTGGCGGTTTCACTCTCCTGGAGGTCTTGATCGTCCTGACCGTGCTCGCCGCGCTCGCCGCGCTGAGCTGGCCCACCGTGCGCCGCACGATGGACCGAAGCGACCTGCTAAGCGCCGCCAAGGAACTCCGCGCGACGCTGCTGGAGGCCCGGCTGGAGGCGATCGAGTCCGGCCGGGTGGGGCGGTTTTGCTATCGGCCGGGGACCGGCACGTTCCAAACCGCGCTCCAAGCCGCGGTTGACGACGACCCGGTCCGGCTGGCTGCCGCACGCGACTCCGACGCGCGGGAGGGAGGGGCGCCGCCCCGGGAGGGATCGCTTCCCGCAGGCGTCTCCTTCCAATCCCCGCCGCGGCGCCAAAGCCCGGCCGGACCCAACCCCGGGCTCGAGGTGCCCGACGAGCAGGGCTGGTCGGAGCCGATCCTATTGCATCCGAACGGGCGGACCTCCAACGCGCGGATCCGCCTGGAAGGCCGGCGCGGCTACACCATCCAACTGACGCTCCGCGGGCTCACCGGCACGGCGGCCATCGGGCCCGTGGAGCAGGTCCGGCAAGAGGAGGAGGAGGGGTGATAACACACCGGACCGGTCGTAGGGTGCGTGCTCGCACGCACGCGATTCTGCCGGAAAATGCCGCGCGTGCGTGCAAGCACGCACCCTACGGCACGCGCGCAGGGCGTGCCGCGTTCTCGCTGCTCGAGGTGCTCGTGGCGACGAGCATCCTCCTGGGGGCCCTGATCGTCTTGTCGGAGCTGGCCGGGATCGGCGGCCGGCGCGTGCAAAGCGCCGTGGCCCTGGCCACGGCCCAGCGGATCTGCCAGACGAAGGTGCACGAACTCCTGGCCGGCCTGGCCGATCCGGAGCCGGTCGAGGACGAGCCCGTCGCGGACGAGCCCGGCTGGCTCTATTCGATCCGGACCGAGTCGGTCTCGCAGCCCGGGCTGATCGCCGTTCGAGTGACCGTCGGCCAGGACCTCCCCGAGGAGAAGCGGCCGACGCGGTTCACCCTGGTCCGCTGGGTTCGCGAGGCCCAATCGACCGAGGACGATTGGTTTCCGCTGCGGAGCCTCCTCCTTCCTTCCCGCTTCGAAGGAGGGCCCTGACCATGCGACCACGACGCTCGCCCCGCCGCGGCTTCACCCTGCTGGAGCTCGTCCTGGCCGCGGCGCTCGCGGCGGTCCTGATGGCCGCCCTCTGGACGCTGTTGAGCACCTACGAGCGGCTCTTCTCCCAGGGCCAGGCCAGCGTCGAGCACTCCCACCTGGTCCGCGCCCTGGTCGAGCAGATCTCCGACGATCTTGCCAGCGCGATCCCGGACACGGCCACCGGGCTTCCGGGGGCGGGCGGATCGATCCGCCGCTTCGGACTCTTCGGCACGGACAAGACCCTCCAGGTCGACGTGCTCCAGGTCACGCCGGCCCAGGCGGCGGCCATTGCCACCCCCAGCCGAGAACCGGAAGCCCTGACCGGCACGTCGCCCCAGGTCCCCGAGCTGCACACGGTCCAGTACTGGCTGGCGGAGCCGAGGCTTCAACAGCCGCGGCAAAGCAAGGCGGACCGGAGCAAGCCGCAGCGGAGCAAGCCGGACCGGGAAGAGCCGGAACCACGGGAGCCGGGCGCCTCGGCGGCCTTGTCCGGGCTGATTCGCCGGGAGCTGGACTGGGAGACCCCGTCGGACGAGCCCGCCGCCCCGGGCCTGGCCCGAATGCCAACCCAGCCCTCTTCCGGCGGCCGGAGGAGCGGATTCCCGCGGGCCGCCTTGGGCACGCCGGATCCCACGTCGATCGTCGGGCCCGAAGCCGATCCCGAGGATTCCTCGATCCTCGAGGTCCCGGAGGTCGTTGGGCTGCAATTTCGTTACTTCGACGGCACGGGCTGGGCCGGCCAGTGGAACAGCCTGGAGCGGAAATCGCTGCCCGTGGCGGTCGAGGTCACCCTGGAGCTGCGAAGGCCCGACGCCGGCGCCCGGGGCCCCGCCAGCCGCCGGCAGGAAGAGATCGACGAAATGGAGGCCCTGTTGCTTGGGGAGGAGTCCCCGGGGGGCAGGTCCGGGGTGAGGCATCGGGTGTTGGTCTGGCTCCCTTCGACGTCGCTGGCCAGGCCGTCGCAGCGCAGGCCCGAGCCCGGGGCGCCGGGCGACACCTTGCCCGCCCTGTCCGCCCTGCCCACGCTCACCGAGCCGCCGGCCGCCGTCTTCGTTCCGCCGGCGCTTCCCGCGGTCCCGCCGCCCGTGGTCTTCCCGCCGCCCTCGGTCTGGCCGGCCGGGCCGGTCTGGCCGGACGATTCCCAGCTCCCCGCCCTGCCCGACCAGTGGATGAGGGCCGGCCGATGAAGCACCCCCATCCAACAAGACGCCGCAGCGGCATGGTCCTGGTCATCGTGGCGGCCGTCGTGGCCATGATCAGCCTCGCCGGCCTCGCCTTTGTGACCACCGTACACGTCGAGGGGAAGGGGGTCCGGGTCCAGGCCGACCAGCTCCAGTTGGAGCACGTCGTCGGCTCGGGCACGGAGCTCGTCAAGGCGTTCTTCGAGCAGCCGGCCGGGGTCCAGCGCGAGGCGGGCGGATCGTGGGACAATCCCGGCAGGTTTCAGGGCGTGCTGGTCCTGGACGACGAAGACACGGGGCGGCGGGCCCGGCTCAGCGTCGTCGCCCCGGCCGGCGGCGACGGCGAGCCCAGCCCCGTCTCGTTCGGCGCAGTCCGGTTCGGCGTGGAGAACGAATCGGCCCGGCTGAACCTGGGCGTGCTGCTTTCGTGGGACGAGCGGGTGCCGGGGTCTGCCCACCAGGCCCTGATGGGCCTCCCCGGCATGACCGACGCGGTCGCCGACGCCATTCTCGACTGGATCGACCCCGACCCCACCCCGCGACCCTTCGGCGCCGAGGCCGACTACTACCAGGGCCTGGGAGTCCCCTACGCGCCGCGCAACGGCGTGCCCCAGTGCCTCGAAGAGCTGCTGTTGGTCCGCGGCGTGACGCGATCGATGCTCTTCGGGCCGGACGCGAGCTTCAACCAACGCATCGAGCCGGCCCGGCGCCGCCCCGGCGCCGTGCGGGCGACGAGCCGTTTCGCCTCGCAGGGGCCGCCTTGGGCCTCGCTCCTGACCGTCTCCAGCGCCGAGCGCAACCAAAGCGACGCCGGCCAGCCCCGGATCGAGCTGAACCAGCCCAAGCTCGCCGCACTCCACGAGGCGCTTAAGAAGGCTTTCGAGCCGGCGTGGGCCGATTTCATCGTCCTGTACCGGCAGCACGGGCCCTACGCCGGAACCGGGGCCGGCGAGCCGCCCGGCACGAGGGCCGGCGTGCCCGTCGACCTCGCGCTGCCGCCTGCGGTCGCGCTCGATTCGGTGCTGGACCTGGTCGACGCCAAGGTGCAGATCCCGGCGGCGGCGGGCCGGGCGGCTCGGGTGATCGCCAGCCCCTTCGCCTCCGACCCCCCCTCGATGCGCGACTACCTGCCGAAGCTCATGGATCGCACCTCCGCCGTCAGCGACCCGGTGATCTACGGCCGGATCAACGTGAACCTGGCGCGGCGGGAAGTGCTCCGGGCGGTGCCCGGCCTCGACGCCGCCACGGTCGATCAGATCCTCGCGGCCCGGGGCCCCGCCGCCGGGCACGACCTGCCCGAGCGCCGACACGCCACCTGGCTGTTGACCGAGGGGCTCGTCGACCTGGCTCGCATGAAGGCCCTCTTGCCGTACCTCACCGGGAGCGGCGACGTGGTCCGGGCCCAGGTCGTCGCGTCGTTCGATCGAGCCGGACCGGCCCGGCGGGCCGAGATCCTCGTCGACGCTACCGCCAACCCCCCGCGGCAAGTATACTTCAAGGACCTGCGCCTGCTGGGTAGGACGGGTTTGTAACCCGTCCTGCACAAGGACGGATTGACAATCCGTCCTACGGCGGTGAGAAATGCGGGCTAGGGCCCCGGGAGTCCTTCCATGCCGAGAATCCTGGCGATCGATTGGGACCGGCAGGAGATGCGATGCCTGCTGGCCTCGGCGACGGGCGATCGGATCCGGGTGCTGTGGGCGTCGGCGGCCGCGCTCGAGGAGCCGGCCGAAGGCTCGGAGGAAACGGCGGCGGACCTGCTGGGCCGGTCGCTGCAAACGGCGCTGGGCGCCCAGGGGTTGGGACGCCCGGCGACCGTGGTCGGCGTGCACCGAGCGGGCGTCGAGATGCTCGACTTCACGCTCCCCCCGGCCACCGACGCCGAGCTCGCCCTCCTGGTGTACAACCAGGCCCTGCGCGAGGCCCACACCCTCGACGACGAGGCCAGCCTGGACTTCCTCCCCTTAAACGACGATCCGCGCCAGCCGCGCCAGGTCGTTGCGGCGGTCCTCGCCGGCGCCCAGCGCAAGCAGATCGTTCAGGCCTGTGCGGCGGCGGGAGTGAGGCCCTCGCGGATCGTGCTGCGGCCGCTGGCCGCCGCCTCGCTGTTCGCCCGAACCAACGCGCCTTTGGAGCGGCTCTGCCTCCTGGTGAGCCTCGTGGCCGACGAGGCCGACCTGACGATCCTGGTCGAGGGGCGGGTGGTGTTCCTGCGGACCGTGCGCCTGCCGGCCGGCGCCGGCGAGGAGGCCACGGCCCAACGGCTCTGGGCCGAGATCGCCCGGACCCTGGTCGTGGCCCAGCAGGGCGCCCTGGCCGGCGGCACCGTGGAGCGGGTGTACCTGTACGGCGGGCCGGGCGAGCACCAGGCCCTGCTCGACCAGTTGCCCGCCGAGCTGAACCTGGCCGTGACCACCGTCGATCCCTTCGCGTCGGCCGACGTCTCCGGCGTCGAGCTGCCGGCCGGCGCC
>Ga0315290_10004042_pt1 | contig 10548 bp, 14 predicted proteins | sample YL17G12_0_MG_FD_203627 | JGI IMG/M metagenome (GOLD analysis project Ga0315290, IMG submission 203627) | Sediment microbial communities from Yellowstone Lake, YNP, Wyoming, USA - YL17G12_0 | ecosystem: Environmental > Aquatic > Freshwater > Lake > Sediment | place: USA: Wyoming | collected...
TTTGAAGGAGATTATGGAAAGAAATTTGTTTTATATCAACAAGCACTTGATTCCAGTAGGACAGAACTTCCTGTAGATAATGCCAGAGAAGGATTGATCACTTACATAAAAAGAATAAGTAATCTTCCTGAGTTTTCTCAAATAGATAGTATTGGATTAAGAGCATATCCTGGTTTTAATACTGGTTACTTTAATTCTTGGTGGGTAAGTGGTTATTGCCCTTCACCTATTTTCTATGCCGATTTGTTTAGAAGATTAGGATCATTTAATAAGTTGGTGCATATAACAGAGCTTACAGTTCCTTCTAGTACACTTGCAGGAGATCCTCTAAATGGTTGGTATAAGACACCCTGGGATGAATACTCTCAGGTAGAATATGTTGACAAATTTTATCGCCTGGCTTTTGGTAGTCCAAAAGTAGCATCCATTTGTTGGAAAGGCTTGTATGATATTACTCCCGACTATTATTGGACTAAAAATTATGGTAATGGCGGTCTATTGACTGAGGGTGGGGATAAAAAAGAAGTTTATTATCATATTATTGATTTGATAAAAAATAATTGGTGGTCTTATGAAGAAGGGGTTACTGGTGGTCTTAATAAACAGTTTGTTGCCAAAATATTTGGCGGCCGTTATAAGGCAGAAATTACATTACCAAACAATCAAGTTATTATACATTATTTCGATATGGAACCTAGGAATGTATTGAATTTAATTATCGATACAGATTACTCTGCTCCTATAATACCGTGGAAAATTCCGATTACTCTTCCAACCAGAAATACCGGATACATAAAAAAGTTTATTGAAGAACGAGGGGTAGGATAAAGTAATATCTTCTACACTATACATGGATATACTAAAAACAGGTAAATCATCTTAAAAGTGGAAAGGAACTGTATGAGTGCCGACGTGATACTTCTAAACAAAAACTATCAGTTTCATGCCATTATTGGAAAAAAGAAAGCATTACAACTCTTATTCCGTGGCAAATGTGAGATAGTAATTCCCAGTGAAGAAAAAATCACGAACGCAGAAAAGACAGTTAGTTTTGTAATTCCAAAGGTACTTAGACTATTGGTTATGGTCAAAAGTATCTTTAAGAATGAAATGCCTTTCACAAAAAGAAACGTCTTTGTTCGTGATGAATATACTTGTCAGTATTGTGGTAAGACAAATCAAAAGAAAAGCAAGGATTCAACAATTGATCATGTTCTTCCAAGATCTAAAGGTGGAAGAGATGGTTTCGCAAATTGCGTTACAGCTTGTAGAACATGTAATGAATTCAAAGGAGACAGAACTCCAGAGCAAGCTGGTATGAAATTAAAAAGAATTCCGACTGTACCAACAGTTAGTGAATTCATAGCAATAAAAGCCAAAAAATTTATGGAGGATTTTTCATGGGATCATCTGATGGAGCATGTCCAAAATCAAACAGAATAGATATGGTTCAACATCCACCTCATTATACATTTGGAACGATTGAGGTAATTGATGTCATTGAAGCTTGGAGATTACCTTTTCATATTGCAAATGCTGTAAAATACGTTGCTAGATGTGATAAAAAAGGTAAGAAACTAGAAGATTTGAAAAAAGCAAAGTGGTATGTTGATCGTTACCTAAATCATCATAAAAAGAATTTATCGATGCCTAGAGGAACTTCGTGGATTGCGCAAAATGAAGAACCATATATAACGACTGTTTTAGATGATTGGAAACTTGAGGGACCAGTTAGACAGATCTTAGTGTGTTTATTCTTTTGTGATTGGGTTGAAGTTGATAGATTGTTAGTCAATTACATAAGAGAATTAGAATTAAAAGAAGCATGATAAAATTCGTCAATTTCATTTAGGACATATAAGTGTAACCTCTGAATGAGGATTGATGATTGATGATTGAGGATTATTAAAAATGGATAATAACCACTTCGTGGCGTGTGAGTCTGTTCCGATAGAATTAAATACGACTCAAGAAAAAAATACCATTTTATTAATACACAATGATCTAAATCCAGATTCATTATGGTCTACATGTAGACAATTGATGGAACAAGTCTGGCTTTGTGTGAGAGAAATAATGTCTTTCAAAATCATGCGTGTATGCCAGGTAAATTAAAAAGGATAATTTTATTATGACTAAGAAGAAAGTAATAAAACACAAGGAGGAAACTCCTAAACAAGCAAAAGTTGTTAAGTCAAAAACCATTATCAATACTGGTCAGATAAAAGATAAATCAGATGAATTTAATACCAAACTAAAAAAGATGATGGATGAAGCATTACAAAATGCACCAATAACAGCAATGGGAAGGGCGGAATCTCTTTCTGAAATTTTGTCTATTCCTCCTTACAGAATAATTACGCCAAAACAAGTTGAACATCTTTTAGAGGATATGGAAAAGATGGATTTATTCCTTCAAAGTTCTACTCCTCCGAAAAAGTCTTTTGAGGATATAAAGAATGCCTGGGGGTTCTATGAAGAATTGAGATTAAGATTAAAAGAAATAAAACCTAAGGAGATCGAGAGGTTTGCGACAAGTGAACTGTTCTCTTACTATAGTGAGCTTTTAGTTCTACAAGCAGGTATGTGCGGTGTATTAAATCAATTAGGTGCTGAAATAGAAAATGTTAAACAGAAATTTGAAGTTTCTAGTAGAAATGATGTTTGTAAAAAACAAGGAGAATAACGATGTTTACAGTAATAGCAGGTGCAAATGTATTCAAGGGTGTTTTGAAGAATTATGAGTGGGCGGGTGAAGATATGTTGATTCGGTTCTGTTTGTCTGATATGAGAAACATCGACTTGACTCTTCCAAAAGTTCCACCTATGATCGGTACCACAATGCAAAATCTTGGTTTGCAGAAATTGAAAAATGCAATAGTCAATTTCAATGATGGTACAGTAACTCTTGAATCCACTATTCAAAGTGATGGTAATTCCGTTAATGAAGGAAAGAAAAACGATCTTAATACCCATCGCCCAAAGATGACATTGGGTGGTTCAAGTTTAGTTGGGTGAGACCATGCGTAACCATACTTGTCATGATGCCGCTTGCATAATCAAGTATGAAACATTTTTGAAAAAGCTGAAATTCTTTAAGGTCACTTTAAGAATCTATCCTTTAGAAAGTCTTGATCGTCCGGGAATCTACTACGTTCTAATACAGGATGAAGATCAGATTGAAGATATGGCATTCGAAGTGAATGTTTTGAAAAGACGTTTCGAAGAGGTAGAACTTGAAGTGACCTTAGAGAAAATAAAAAAGAGCGATTTGATAGAATATAAAATAGAAGTGGATAGGAAAAAAAGGATTAATTATGGACATGATTGAGATGAAAGCCCTCATAAAACAGGCGGTAAGGGAAGTCTTAGCGGAACAAACAAAACCCATGGATTTACTTTATGCGTTTGAAGGAAATCTAAGTACCACAACATTCTATAATCCGGCAATTGCTGCATTTGGAATGTCTATTTCCATACAAAAAGGTTCTGTACAGATTCACATTGCCGAGCCTTTTGATAAAAACAATCGTGGTTTTGCAAAACCGGGTGAGAAAAGATACGATCATGAACATCCGTTTGTGTTTGGATTAACAGTTAATGAATGTCATATGATCACAGAAAACTTTGAGGCCCTTTTGGCAGGTACATATCAACGACCGGTTGAACCAGGCAAAACGATTGATCCAAAGTATGTTAATGTAATGGAATTTATGCATAAGACAAGAAAATTCTATGTTGGGCCAATTAGTGATCGTTCTGGACATCAAACATTGAAGGTTGGTATTTATGATCAGGAGAGAGGTAAAACTACTGGCTACATATTTAGAGCTGATCAAGCAGAGTTAAAGATTTTTAGATCTTTCCTTAGCAATGCCGTTACACTTGTTCCTGTATTGGTTGCCGTAATTGGTGGTATTTCTAAATCGGCGAAGTCCGCAATATATGACATAAATACCAAGAATGGGACGACGGTAGCAAAACCTGCAACCCCATCTGTAAATAATGATAATGATGATTTTGGTTTTAATCCGTCATCAACCGCGGATGGTATGTTTGAAGAATCTTCACCACCTACTCAAACTACATCGGCTCCTACAACAGTCTCTGATTCAGCCCCGTGGGAAGACACACCATCGCCAGCACCATCTCAGATTCCTGGTGATGATTTTGATCCTACACCATCTCAACCAACAGTTGCCCCACAGGCAACAAAAACAGTAGGATCAGAAGGTGTCGATTGGGGTTTTTAGTAAGTAAAACGTTTTAACGGAGAACCAGATAATAATGTCTTATAACGTATCATCTTTTATGGAGATGTCTCAGCTTGAACATCTGCGTCATAATACTGGTATGTGGGTAGGCGACACAGAAACTGCTACACATCTTCTAGAAGAACTCCTTGATAATTCCTTAGATGAAGTTCAACAAGGAAAAGCAACCTTAATTGGTATCTTTATTGATACTAAGGAGAAGACGTTCAAAGTATTAGACAATGGACGAGGTTTTCCTTTTGATCAAAGTTTACCAATAGAAAAAGATCCTCCAGTATTTTCTGCAACAAAGATGTTTACGTCTGCCAAGTTTAAGAAAGGCGATAAAGACGAAAACGCATATGGAATTGCTGTTGGACTACACGGAATTGGATTAGTAACATGTTTTGCCTTATCTGAATGGATGTCTATGGAAATCTATCGTGATGGCTTACATGGAACTTATAATTTCAAACATGATGGATCGGTTGAACGTTCGCAAGAACCTTTTACAAAATCAAATATTCCATTCGCAACAAAGGTAGAGGTAAAACCTTCTCCATTATATTTTACAGAAACATCCATTGATCTTAAATTGATTGAGGAAAGACTTTTGATTGCGGCAGCAAATTATCCCAATCTAAAAGTTGGTTTCGTTGTTGATGGAGAGAATAAGATAATTAAAGGGTCCGAACAAGATTTGATTTTGAATCATATTGGGAAAGAAGTTTCTGAGTGGTTTACTATTGGATCTACTAAGGGAATTGAGTCTTATAATATTGAGTTTGCTTGGGATGATCAACCACCGTCTACACCAAAGACATTTACTACGGTAAATCTTTGTAAGGTAAATGAAGGTGCTCATATCAATAGAGTATTAGCTTCTATCAGAAAATATTTCTCATCCTTTGTAGGAAAAACGACTGTTGACGGAACTTCTAAATATTCTTTCCAGTCAAATGATTGTATGTACGGATTTCGTCTTTATATTAATCTAAAGATCATTAAGGCTTCTTATGCTGAACAGATTAAGAAGAAGTTATCTACACAATCTGATTTGAGTGTTATGGAAGATTTTGAAACAAAACTGGAAGCATTCTTTAAGGCGAATCCTGAGAAGCTTACAGAGTTATTAGAATCTTTTCAAGCATACAGAAATTCTTTGACTAATAAGAAATTAGTCGGGGCTTCTAATACAGGACAAAAGCGAGGAATGACGGCACTTACTCGTCTACGTGATTGTAAATTTCAAGGTGGAGAGCTCATTATTTGTGAAGGAGCCAGTGCGGGTGGAGGATTAATTCGAACCCGTAATCCTAATAATCAAGCAATACTTCCTTTGAAAGGTGTCATTCCAAATGCAATAACAAAGCAAGATTTTCATAAGAACAAGGAATTAAAAGATATTATTGTTGCCTGTGGATGTGGTATAGATGAACATTGTGATATATCGAAACTTCGATATAGCAAAATAATCATTGCCGCTGATGCAGATCCTGCTGGACATTGGATTACAGCTCTTTTGATTACATTGTTTGCTTATAAGATGGCTCCAGTTGTTAAAGCCGGAAAACTTTATGTATGTATGACTCCTTTGTATGGATTCAAAGAAAAAGGAGTATATCGGCCCTTATGGACTGAAGAAGATGTAGATAAAGCCAGGCAAGCAGGAAAGAAAATACTAAGAGCTAAAGGATTGGGTGCTTATGATCCAAAAGATCTAAAGGTTTTTACTTTAATTCCTGAATCTAGAAAAATCATACAAATTAAATGGTCGGAAACTAAATCAGAAAGACTTTTTGATTTAATGTCTAACTCCGAAGCAAGAAAACAGTTGGTTATGGGTGAATGGACATTATAAGGAGAAACGTAAATGGATGGCGATTTGGTTGAAAATGTGGGCGTATTAGGCCTAATGAAATCTGTGTCTGATTTGATAAAAGAAAGTGAAATGCAGATACAAACAAATAAAAGAAAGTTAGCACAATTACAGATTAGTCTTTCTGAAATGGAAGGTAATGTTTATACAGTAATCTGTTTGGAAAAGACGCCAGATGGAAAACCAGCATTTTCAAACGAGAAACTAAGAGAGATCGAACTACAAAGCAGACTTCGTAATCATACTATGTATATAGAAATGCAGAAAGAATTTGATGAACTTGATCATTCCACAGCAGCAACATTAATTCCAACATACAATCATCAAGTTAGAGAATTCCGTATTCTGGAACTTTCTCCTCTCATGGGCGATTGTGTTTTAGCCGGAGTCAAATAAAATGGCAAAAATCAAAATTAGAGCCACTGTAGCATATCCGATTATGCTTGAGATAGAAATACCAGAGGAGAAGATTCAAGATATCCTGAATCTAGATGAGGATAGTTTGATTGCTTGGAAAGATATAATTAAAGGTGAAGCAGATTCCCAATTTGAAGCATCGACAATCAGTCCGGTTATTTCATATTGTGATCTTGCTGTATTAGAGGAAAATATGCCATGAGTGGTATGACTTATCAAGATCTATTGGAATTGTTGATGACACTTCCAGAAGAACAACTACAACAAGATGTTTTGTTTGTAGGATTTGGATTTATTGCTGATGTTGATTGGTGTGTTCGTGGTGATGATCCTGATATTACTGAATATTCACAAGGATTAGTTGCTGATGATCAAATGGTCTTAAAAGCAGCATCTGTAGTTCGTGAACTTCATAATTCTCTAGATATTGATCCTGAATTTCTTAAGGATGATGAAGAACCAGAAGGCCTTGATGGTGTTGTGTTGCCAGATGAGGCGGGTTTTGAGATTGAAATGATAGAAGAAAAGGAACTAGATACTGATGGAACAATGGATTCCTAAATTTTATCGAAATTATGGCGTATATGCAAATACATCCAAAATGCTTCCGTCTAGTGTAGATGGAACAATACCTGTTTGGAAAAGATTGCTTCTAGCCGCACATACGTGGGCAAGAAAAGACTTTGTAAAATCTGCAAATATATTTGGCCAAACCATTGCTCATTGGCATCCTCATACAGAAGCCATTCAGGGGTCCGCCGAGATTTTGGTTCAAAATGGCTTTCTTGATGGTAAGGGAAACTGGGGATGTAATATCGGTTCTCAACCAGAGGATTGTGCTGCCCCCAGATATACAGAATTACGAATGAATGAATTTGTTGAAGAGATTGCATTCAAATATGTAGATGATGCAATTTGGGAGGAGGATGAATTAGACAAGGAGCCAAAGGTTCTTCCTGCAATGATTCCTCTTTGTTTGTTTGCAAAATATGAATTAAATATGATAGGTTTCGGTTTCAAGACAGAAGCGCCTACCTATAAATTAAGTGATTTGATTCAGAGATTGTTGTTCTTAATAAATCAAGGACCAAAAATCATAATCAAACCAAACATTCAGGGGTGTAGAATTAAATCTACAGACGAAGAATTTGAAAAGTTATTGATAACAAAAGGAAAACAATCCATCCAAATAGAAGGCATTTATACCAAAGATCCAAAGAATTTTTCTGTATTTATACATGGTTGGTCTCCTCGATCGAATTTCTCAAATGTGTTTGATAGAATAGACAGATTCAATGGTGCAGATTTAATGTCTTCTGGAGACGTATCGTATCTGGATGAAAGTACAGATGATGTGGGTACAAAGATTCGTTTTGAAGTCAATAGAGCAAGAAACAGAGAATTAATTTACGACAAGTTAGTCAAAGCTGTTACGGACAGATTATCGGCATCAATATCATATCATATGTACGCCGTAACTCCGCAAAAGACAATTGTTGAAACTTGTGTTGATGAGATGTTAATGAATGCTTATAACAATTTCTTGGCAACATTAACAATTCATTTCAAAAGAAAGATTAAAGAAGTATCTGCTCTTATAAAAGAGTTAGATATCATTAAGAAGATTCGTCCTCATATTGGAAAAGTGTATAATCTTGCTGATCATAAAGAAATGATTACACAATTATCTACTTTGACAGGACTTTCTTACGAAGATATTGATGCTGTTGTCAATAAATATAGAATTAGAAAATTGCTATCCGTCAAACTAGATATAGATGCTTGTCAAGCAGAAGTTGATGGGTATAAAGACAAATTAAAGAATGTTGCTCAATTTGCTCTTCAATGTTATAAGGACTTGCCAGTTAAGGCGAAAGAAAGAGATGCCGAAGAAGATAAAGAAACTAGACACCGTGCATCTCTGAACAAGATACAAGGTTCAGGTGTTCGTCCTATAATTGATGTGAAACCCGATAATCCACCAGTTATAGTTTTGAACAAAACAGATAGTAAAAAAGAAAAAGATAATGGAATAACTGTAATAAAAATAACGTAGGAGCAATTTGAAATGGCACTTTGTGATAAAGCGGAACAAAAGGGAATGAAAGATTGGAAGGTTACGTTTAACACTCGATTCTTTCATAAAGGGTTGAATACAACCGTTCGTAGTGGAAATGACAAATACACCGAAATGAATCCTGGGGATACAATCCTCATGGTTGACAAGTTTGGTAATGTCATTGGTAATGGCCGAGTTTTGTCAACCGAAGTGTTGAATGTAAACGAATGGACACATCAACTTGAATATCTGTTGAAATTCGAGCATGATCCTGTTGCTCGTGATCTGGTAGGACTCTGCCAGACCATGGACGAATGCTACGGTGGAAAGAAAGAGTGGGGTCCGGTAGTTACGGTAATCCTGTTCTGGGTTGATTAATATTGTATCTGGTGGTGGGACTGAATCAAAGTAGGTCCCACCACCCAAATTAGGAGAATTAAACATGATTAAAGTAGTCAAGAAATTGAAATTTGAAGCAAGTCATCGTTTATATGAATACGAAGGAGCTTGTAGTAACATACATGGTCACTCCTATATAGTAGAAGTATGTTTAACTTCTCACGAGAAAAATGTTGATTGTGAATCAAATTCTGAATTAGATAAATTAGGAATGGTTGTTGATTTTGGAGTAATCAAGAAAACCATTGGTTCATGGCTTGATATCAATTGGGACCATGCTCTTCTTTATAATGAAAACGATCATGCATTATCATCTTTAAGTTTTCCTGGAACGAAACGTTATTCATTTATTGGTAATCCAACAGCCGAAAACATGGCACGTTTATTGTTTGAAAACGATTGGGATTTCGGAAACAAGAACGTTAGATTGTTGTGGGTTCGTGTTTGGGAAACTGCTGACAGTTATGCTGAAGCAAATGGTTCTTAATTTAAGGATTGGAGAATACTCATGAAATTAGCAACAGAAATAATGCAAGAATTCAATTCTTCAGAAGGCATTCCTTATAAATGTCATGTTCCAGAAGACTTTCAAGAACTGATGAAAAATGAAATAGACAGTGAAAAATATATTGGACTTTTTGCGTATAATATAAAAGACCCCCGTTTGAAAGATTTATTCCTACTTGCAGTAAAAAACTCAAGAAGGGCAATTCTTATGAATTCATTGTTTCCGGGGCCATGGAATTCTATACAAATGTATTTTATACCTATATTATACAAATTCATCCAATATTCAGTAATTTATCGTTTTAGTCCGTCTTTTATAAATGACGATTTAGAAACAACAAGAGGTTTGCTAAACCTAGTAAAAGTGGAAAATTCAGAAGAATCAATTTCTCCAACTATACATCTTGATATTAAACCAGTCAAATTTATAGCATTCCTACAAGAAATAGTTCTATCCTATGATATAACTGAGGAAATGTTTTTGAATTCCCTTTTATCTTTTTCAACTATGGAAGAATTTATAGAGAATACAGCTATAGAAATTACTTCATCCTTTGATCAAAAAATCATAAATGAATTGCTAAGTGCTGCTGGTAGTAATGAGCAAACACACCAAAAGACTTTTTGTGCTATTGTGCCTGAATCTTATAAATTTGGGGATCACAATTATTATCAGAATCTTTTAACACCGCTGAATGAACTGAGTTCTCAGATCTTTGTAGATACTGCTTTCTCCCCTGCAGATACTGTTGTTATGAACAAAGAAATTCTAGATAAATATTTCAAACGGATACCAGATATGACTCTTGTAGATGAGTCAGATTTATATAGCATCTACAAAAATAAATTTACTTTCTTTGGAACTAAGAATATTCCAAAAGACAAGATTCTTGTTATTCAATCTGGATTAAAAGATTTATTGAGATCATGTATTATAAATTATTCAAATACACCATTACTATTGACACCGCTCCCAATAACTTCTAGCGACAAAATTGAAAAATATTTTGTAATGCAAAAAGGAGAATTCAAAA
>Ga0315290_10004043_pt1 | contig 10548 bp, 6 predicted proteins | sample YL17G12_0_MG_FD_203627 | JGI IMG/M metagenome (GOLD analysis project Ga0315290, IMG submission 203627) | Sediment microbial communities from Yellowstone Lake, YNP, Wyoming, USA - YL17G12_0 | ecosystem: Environmental > Aquatic > Freshwater > Lake > Sediment | place: USA: Wyoming | collected...
GAGCATTAAAAGGTTGCAATTTAATATTCTCAATCATACTCTAGTTCCAGAGCACACGTTGTTGCAAACTGATGCTGTCACAGAGGTTATGACGAAATATAATATTACGAGAAAAACGCAATTTCCAGATATTTCGCGGTTTGACCCGGTTGCGCGGGCAATTGGATTACGACCGGGTGACGTATGTCATATTGTTAGGCCAAGTAAAACCGCTATAGAGGCAGACTATTATAGAGTATGTGTATAAAATGAATCGTTCGTTAATACTTTACTGTCATCTAAATGCGTGTTATATTTTTGCGCGATTAATTCTTTATCCTCCATATAATGTGTACTCACATTTATTTTACGCATCTCATGGGAACGGTTAAATCGTTGTATCATTTTTTTTGTAAAAAAAGGCAACCCTAAGATATTCATATGTTTATTATAATATTGTGTAGAACTATATGTTACTTTAAAGTTAAGATTACATTCAGAAGTACATTTATGTGCACCAGCATTATAATTCATTTCCTTAATTTGATTACGTAGAAAACATAAACTTTTACTTTCCATTGTATTCTCAACATACTTATTTATATTAAATAAGTCTATGTCAGATACATCTTCTTTTTTGCTTTCTCCTATCATTTCAAGACCTAAAATGATCAATATATTTGTTCCTTTTAGTCGTTCTATTTGCAAGTCTTGTTCTGTTACACATAACCATTCATCCATGTCAATAATCAAAATCCATCCACTTTTGACATATTTCCAACAATTATTAGCTATATCTCGCCTTGTGAGGGAATTATTAATGTTTCCAGACTTCCAACCCACCACACCACATCCTAATTTTTTTGCAATTTCTACTGAATTGTCAGTTGATTCGTTGTCATAAATTGTAATTGTGCAAGACGGTAAATATTTTTTATAATGTGCCACTGTATGAGGTAATAAAACGGATTCATTAAAACAAAAAATATAAATATTGATAATTGTACTCATTTATACCTAATAAATATATTTATTTTGCTAAAATAAATCCATTTTTTACAATTGATACAAATATTTTATAATCAATTTATATATAAATATGAGCCTATTATCAAATTCAAATTCAAGCGACAGTGGAGATAAAGGTGGGAATTTTGATAAACCCGAACAAATTAAAGAAAAACTACATGAATTGCAAAGTAAATTACCTTTAATTTTAGAAGATTTTAAAAAAAGCTATATTTTATATAATAAAGATACCAACTACAATGAATACCAACAGACATTTATAAATGCTAAAAGCAATTTAGAACATTTAAATTCAGAATTATTTATGGTTGAAAATAAAGTTCATTCTAATACAGACAAGTTAAATAAACAAATGATTAAAATGAATATTAAAATTATGGAAGAAAAACGAGAAAATACTGTTTTAAAAAAGAGTCTGGGAATTATTGAGGTTGGTGTAAACAGTACAGATGAAATGATAAATGATTATAAAAAAAAATATGAGTTGCATTACATGCATAACTTGGGACTTCTATTAACTATTTTTGTCGCATGGGGGGCAATGGCTGTCGTATTTGCCCCGCAAGCCGCTAAAATTCCTCCTGCTAAATAATTCAGTTAATTTAAAATTTTTAAATATTCTTATTTTTTAATATGTTTTCATTTAATCGAAAATTACAATATCCTTTTAACCCTATATTTAGAGAATACATTACAAAATTTACGAATCAATGTATTCAATCTGCAAATGAAAGAAAAATAACATTGTTATTAACAAATAACCCTCTAATAAAATCAGAAATCTCTGATGACGATATTCCTTCATATCCGTCATCAAACTTTATTGGTTGTTTAATTTTTCTCTCTGTATCAACAGGAATATACTTATTTATTTCCAGAAAAAAATAATATTGTTTTATTTTTATACATATATAATAAAACAATGAATAATGGCAGTACAATGAATAATAATGGAAGCGCACAAAGTGATGGAAGTGGAAATGCAACGAGTGATGGTAGTGGAAATGCAACGAGTGATGGTAGCGGGAATGCAACGAGTGATGGTAGTGGAAATTCAACAAATACGGGGAGCAGCAGTAGCAGCAGTAGCAGTAGTAGCGGCAGCTCTTTAAGTTTAGAAGAACTGTCCATGGAATACAAAATGACGTTAATGATGTATAACAAAGTCCAATCTGATTATATTAATTATTTAAAAGACGTGAACGATGGCAGTGACTACACGATTGTTGGTGTAGGTACAGATGGACACTTGTGGGCCTCATCTGGAATGGATGGAGGATGGGCGCTCAGTCCTGATGGCGGTGCATATATTACGGGAGTTTGTACAGGAAATGATGGTAAAACTATTTTTGTTTGTGGATACAATGGACAGCTTTACACAAAAACCTCGTGGGATGCGATGCTATACACTATAATACCTGACCCTAACTGTTGTGTAACCAAAATTGCACAGGGTTCTGACGGAACTATTGTAGGAGTTGGCACAGACAATACACTTTGGTCAAAATCAGGAGGTATAGATGCTACTTCATGGACGCATGTGAACAGTTCTGGTGAATGGGTAAGTGCTGTATGTATTGCTCCAGACGATTCCGTTTATGTTATCGGTGGGTACACAGGAAGTGATGGATATGGTATATACAAAAAGAAAAGCTACAAAACATTGGCAAGTGAATCATGGGAACTAATAACAAGTCAGTTTTTTATAGATATTTCCATTATGACAAATGGTACAATGATTGGTGTAGGAACAGACAACAATTTATATACTTACGCAAGTTATAAACATATACGTGATACTTCAAAACGGGTCGGTCATGGAAAGTGTTGCGTGGTTTCGGTAACATCTGTGTTAACAACCAAATATGCAGAATTTAAAGGGAAAACATTTTGGGGTGCAGATAGTCTGTTTGATAGTTCTGCAAATACTATGCAATCTTGTCAAGCATTATGCAGTGCCACTTCAGGGTGTTCCGGTGCGACATTTAACTCCACTAATTCACCAGATACCACGTGTCAATTAAGAAGTGGCGATGGTGATATTTCTATGGGTCGTCACGGCGATCATGCATTTATGGTAGAAGGTCCAGGATTATTGAAAATGTCACAACAATTAAATAGCAAACTTGCAGACCTAAACATGCAAATATTTAATTTGACTACAAACAGCGGTGGTTCTATAAACAATGTAGCAGGAAGAAACGCTGCAAAAAAATTGATGGTAGAAGCACACAAACTAAAAAAAGAAAAAGACAAATTGCACCGACTGGCGGGCGAAAAGTCCGGATTAGATGAAGCACAAGAGGAAGGTGATTTAATGACAAATGCAAATTATTATTCTTTTATGCTGTTATCCCTTTTGGCTGTAGTTTTCGTAATCGGATTAATGGTACTTTTAATGCCAAAGGCTGGTGCTGCTCCTGCTGGTGCTGCTCCTGCTGGTGCTGCTGCTGCTCCTGCTGCTCCAGCTGCCGCACCAGTTCAATCTGGAGGTAAGTTAAATAAAAATCTATTATTTTATGCATTTTTTGGAGTAGCTATGGTCACTTTGTTTATGTTTCCTAAACATCATGGGTTACTACCTGGGAGGCATTGAGCGGGAGTCTTCTAGACTTTAATGAATCAAAATTTATTTTATTGTATTTAGAATAATAAGAAAAGTTTAACCCAAAATTTGTTTTCTTATTATTTATATATAAATGAGTTCAGCCACTCAAATACAAAACTTAAATACTAAATTTAATGAAATTTTATCAGAATATCAAAATACCTATCAGGCGTATTTAAAAACAATAGATTCGTCGAGCAATGATTTAACAGTGCTTGATAATTTTGCATATAATGGAGGATCTTCCATCAGTCAATCCCCGTCGACTGGAGCCGACGATTGTTTAACATCTTGCCAAAATACGGCTTCGTGCACAGGCGCTACGTTTGACGCGTCAGGTCAACTATGTTCATTAACAAGCGGACAAGGAAAAATAATTAAGTCAACCGGTTCGTCTGCAATTCTCCAACAATCAGCCGTCTACAGTTACAAACTAAAAGCGTTAAACAGTCAGCTTATAAATCTGAACAAAGAGATTTCAAATAATGTATCTGGTTCATATTCGGGTTATCAACAACAACGAGACCAGGAAAACCAGCAACAACAAACCATGGAACAAAATTATCACGTATTAGAACAAGAAAGAGACGAAATTAATCGAATGGTTCGTCAATTTCAAACCCTTGATGGAGCAATGGATAACGGTGAAATAAACGTCACCATGTATTACTATAATTATGTAATTTTAACATTTATTGCTATTATTTTGATAATGTTGTTAGTAAAGTATTCTTTGGCCGGACTGACACAAAGAGGAGGAGGTGGTAATAGGTTTATGAACGAAGCCATGCTTTTACTAGGAATTATGGTTGTATTTTTAGGATTATCAAACGTCTTAAAAAACTTGCATGGATTTATTTTTGTTGCCATTTTGGCAATAGCGTATTTGATTGTTAAATTGAAAATAATAAATTCTTAACGTTATTAAGTTTTAAAACGTTCTTATTAAATTAATGTAAATAACAGATTTTTTCTATCTATTTATATTAATGACTGACATAGCAAATTTATTTATAAATATGTTTAACGATGATTCTAAACCAACCAATTCAATTACAGACACTGCCTTGCAATACAAAAAGGAAAAATCCAAAAAACGACCTAATACACCTGCTTTAAATCAAGGCGATAAATTTTTATTTTATCAGGAAAAAATAAAAAAAAATTTAGCAAAAGAAAACAAAAAATCCAATGATATGTTTGTTGAAGGATTTCAATCAAACACTGCTACAAGTATACCAGATTCTGATTTTAGAGGTTCTGATAGCATAACGAGACAGAGCAACCAAGTATTGAGTAGCACGAATATGTCTTCAGATGAACCCAAAGTGCTTGATTTAAAGAAGAAATACAGGAAATCTTTAGCAAAATATCAAATTATGATGGCAAAAATGAAAGACCAGACTAAACAATATTTTGAGCGTGTGAGCCCAAAAAACCCCTATTTGAATCAAGTTATAGTGTTTACAACGGGGCATTGTTGTGCGGTTACCAATCAAGGAGTAGTTAAATTTATTCCATCATGGGATATCTATACCAATGCTACAGGAATAACAAACCCTAAATTAATGTATTTAGATATACCTTTACCAGACGATTTTTGGACACCTGGTTCTGTTGTACCAACAACTCCCCCACTTATTTCTGGTACAACTCTTACAAACTACCAGAAATTAGGAAATGAAGGCAATAATGTTTTTGTAAACGAAATGATATCATCTGATGTAAGTACTAGCTATGTAGGCGTGTACGGGAATAATGCGGCTGCCCCATTGACGTTTGTAGGAGGTTCCCCACCAGTTACATCAGAACTTCAAAATGGAAACTTCGATACGCCATCTATGTCCGCTAATTCTTATGAGTATTTGAATGATAGTACAACCGTTCCTGGATGGACATTTGATGCTGTTTTGATGAACAATTCGGGTGCGTGGGGATACCCAGCATACCCCAATGGTCCACAAGCAGCTTGTTTTCAAGCGCTGCAAGTCATTAGCCAAGTAGTTCAAATGTCACCTGGGACCTATACACTTAGTTTTATGTCTTGTGGACGTCCAGGGTATTCTGGCGCAAACACTATATCCGTTCAGTTAAATGGTACAACGGTTTATACATATACACCTTCACTAACCCAATGGGATAGTTATTCAACTTCTCTAAATGTTACGACGTCTGGGTCAAATACTATCGCGTTTCTAGGAACAATTAATGACATTTATTATGCTTCTGCAATACAAAATATTCATTTATCTACTGATTCTGTGACAAGTGCGGGTACTTATACGTATGATATGTGTAAACAAGCTGCAACAAACAACGGCTATTGGTATTTTGGGTTACAATCGGTAAATTCTACTGCGTCAACTGGATATTGTGCGGTAACAAATGATTACGTTGGAACTACACAAACGGGAACAAGTATGACTGCAACTGTCACTACAGCTTTATGGGCATCTAATACTGCTTCGAGTGAAGTCAGCGATTATGGTGCAACTGCGTCTTTAAATAATTCAGGAGCTCTTTGTGTCTACGATTCATCTGGAAAAGTAGTTTATAGTTCGCCGAATTCAGAAGCGCAACCAGGTAATTATTATGGTTGCTACGGCGATAACCCAAATAGAGCCATGCAATTATATAATGGAGGGTCACAGCAGTATGATTTGTCTGGATGTCAGAATATTGCAAAGCAAAATAATTTTTCGTATTTCGGATTACAAGACTCTACATCTGGAACAAATGCTCAATGTGCACTCAGTAATGATTTTACTCAGTCAGTAGAATATGGAATAGCTGGCAATTGTACTAAAATTGCAGACGGTTCATATAGTGGCGGTGGTTGGTCAAATGCTGTATATAACACATGGTCTCCATCTGTAAATTATTTTTTGATTCTACAAGATGATGGGAATATGGTTGTTTATAGAGGAATGGGTCCAAGTGATAATCAAGGCTTCATATGGGCATCAGGAACAAACGGACAACAACAAAATGATAATCCAGCATATACAGCCGCCGCTGGAAAATATGGACGAAATTATATTACAGTAGGTGACACATTAGCAGCAGGCGATTTTGTCGGTTCTACAAGCGGTAACATGGCGCTCATTATGCAGTCTGATGGTAACTTAGTGCTTTACACATGGACTATGGGCCCAAACAGTCAGACGATGGCTGATGGTAATACAGGTGGAGGTCAAGGCGCTACCGCATTATACGAACAACATGGCGCCGGGATACCGTCAAATTTGGGACAATTAGGATATATTGATGCAGATGCAGCATTACATACATACCCGTCGTCCAATTCTAAATTAGTTAATAAATATTCAAAAGTTCCCAACACAGATAGTGCTGGGGCCGATTATGTAGTAAATGGTACTTGGATTGGATACGGCAACGCAACGGTTGAAGATTGTGCAAAAACATGTAATTCGTACGATGATTGCTATGGGTTTGTCACATACCAGGGTACTTGTTATCCGAAAACGGGTGACATGAGTTATAATGGAACAGGTGTATTGGTTGGTGGTGATTTATATACAAGAAACAAAGCTCCAGCAACCGTTCCTCCCGGTGCATCAAATACGACCGTCAATACAGATACAGTTTCGTTTCAAGATTATACAAATGGAGGGGCTTTAGCGACTGAGTACGGTTTATCTAGCGAACTGAACTCATCCCAAGCGCAATTGTCGCAAATGGAAGCCGAATTAAACGCATTGGCAAATGAAATCAGTAGCTTGACTGGTCAATTTGAAACAAATAATGCAAGTGTTGGTAAACAAATTAAAAAAAATATGAAAGGTTCAGATGTTTATTTAAGCGAATTGCAAAAGACTCAAACGTCCATTAAAAATATGTCGATGGGAATCAGTAATATACTCGAAACTAGCGATATTGTTGTGTTACAAAGGAACTATAATTACATGTTTTGGTCTGTTTTAGCAGTAGGGATTGTGTTAGTTTCTGTAACCGTTGTTAAAAAATAACCAGATGATTACATTAATATAAAAGGTTTTTTTCTATCTCTTTATATTAATGACAAGTTTGTTCATAAATAATGATAATTGGAACAACAATGACAATTGTAACTATAATTATAATACTTCAAATAGAACAACTAATAATTTAACGCCGTCATTAAACCAAGGCGATTTATTTAAGAATTCTCAAAATAAATTTAAATACACACCAGACCAAGATGATTCATCAGACGAATATGATTCCTCAGACGACGATGATTCCTCGGACGACGATGATAATTTAGCCCAAGATTATAACTCAACACAATATTTTAACTCATCTCAATATTATAACTCAGCGCAATATTATAATATGACTGGTCGAGAGGGATTTGCACAACAAAATAGTAGTACTGATAATGATAATAGTATTACACAACGTTCAAAAAGTTTATTAAAGCGCACAAATATGGATGCTGAAAAACAAACTACGCTAAATTTAGATAAAGACTACAAAGAAACCTTAATAAAACGTAAACTTTTAGCCAAAAAACTAGAAAAAGAATCTAAACATTATTTTAAACGCATAAATCCTGCATATAATCCATATTTAAATAAAAACATCGCCATAGGTCAGACCAATATGTATGTTACGAATCAAGGTGTTGCCAAATGGTACGCAGGACAAGCAAACCAAATGATGGGAGAAAATGGTTGCCCTCCGCAAAGTGACACTATTACACTTGATATACCATGGGATGAAAAATACAAAAGACCCGGTGCTATTATTCCGACAACTCCCATTTTGATAACAGGAACGCCCATGATTGCAGGTCAGATGTACGGTAATGAAGGTAGTAATGTATATGTAGATGAAATGTTACCGTCGGATGTAACTACCAGTTATGTCGGAGTCTACGGTAATAGTAGGTCCATGCGATTTGTTGGCGGTCATCCAAAACCTAAATCTGCAGTTCGAAATGGTAATTTCGATACACCTATTATAGCTGACAATTCTTATGAAACGCCTACTGTGCCAGGTTGGTCATTATTTAACGCTGTTCTAATGAACAATTCAAGCGCATGGGGATATCCAACATATCCTAATGGTCCACAGGCGGCGTGTCTGCAAAATACAAATAGTATGAGTCAAACCCTTTATTTGCAAACGGGAACGTCCACATTAACTTTTATGTCTTGCGGACGTCCAGGATATTCAGGTGCAAACACTATAAATGTTCAATTAAATGGTACTACTGTTTTTACATATACACCTTCAATAACTGCATGGGCTAGTTATTCAACTCCTTTAAATGTTACGACATCTGGGCCAAATATTATAAGTTTTGTAGGAACAAATACTACGGGTGATATGTCAGCTGCTATACAAACGGTAGCACTGTCAGCGGTAGCGTCTGATAGTTCGGATAGTTCGGGTAATTTTACGTATGATATGTGTAAACAGGCTGCAATTATGAAAGGGTTTCAATATTTTGGGCTACAAGATGTAAATACAAGTACGTCTACTGGATACTGCGCGGTGACAAATGATATCGTTGGAGCTACACAGAATGGCCAATCCATGAAAGTCCTATCTTCCACAATTTTATGGGAGTCCGACACTAGTGGCACAGGGGCTAGCGCGTCGTTAACTGACCAAGGTGTATTATCTGTATACGATTCTACAGGAAAAGTGATATATAGTACTACCAATACTCCTAATGACAAATCAGGTCCTAATAATTATATAGGTTGTTATGTAGCTCCACCCGAGAGTGGTGGTAGTGGTGGCAAACATAAACATCATCATCATCATCATCATAAAAAAAAACATCATAAACATAAAAAACACAAAAAGAAATCGGCGCCTCCCAAACCGAAAACATGTCAAGAGAAAGCAACAGAAAAAAGTCATGCATATTACGTTGTAGGCGAAAAGGGTAAATGTTTTTCGGGGAATGATTTAAATGCAATGGCAAAACTAGGCAGAGCAACAAATTGTACAAAAGGGACTGATGGTGCTTATATTGGAGGCGGCAATTCTATGGCCGTTTATAATGCAGCAGCACCTTCAAGTTTTTATTGGTTAACTGTTCGTGACGATGGAGCAATGATTGTACTTAGAGGACAGTCTGAAGGAGACCCACAAGGATTAGTATGGAACTCAGCGACTGAAGATAAATCTATAGACGCAAATCCAATGTATGAGGCTGCAAACGGTAAATATGGAGTAGATTACATGACAAGTGGTCAAACATTGGCACTTGGAGATTTTATAGGCTCTGCAACTGGTAAAACGGGATTAGTAATGGAATCTGATGGGAACTTGGTTCTTTATGCATGGACAATGATTCCAAACAGCGACACCATGGCAGACGGTAACACAGGTGGTGATAGTGGAGGGACAGCTTTGTATGAACTATCACAAAATGGTGTAATTGGAAATATGGGTAGATTGGCATATATCGACGCAAATTCGCATTTACATGAATTTCCTGCCAGAAATTTTAAATATACCAACAATTATAAACAATTCACGCATGTTGCTGCTATAGGAGCTAATATTGATGGCGCATCTTATACCGGAGCAACTGCAGAGCAATGCGCTACAACGTGTAATTCTCTGGAGAATTGTGCAGGATTTGTTTTAAATAATAATAATGGTAAATGTCTGCCTAAAACTCATGATATGTATCCAAACGGGGACATAAGAATAATAAAAGGTGTAGATACATACGTTCGCTCAAAAACGCCTCGACGTGCACCATTAGGTGCGGCAACAAGTGATATTTTTCATACGGATTCAGTAACGTTTCAAAATTATTTACATGCTGATAGATTTGCCAAAAAATACGGTTTAGCAAAAGCAACAAGTAGAACACAACATAAAATTGGACAAACGGATGACCAATTAAATGGATTAGCCTCACAAATGAATACTTTGTCAACACAATATATTTCCAACGCTGA
>Ga0315290_10004044_pt1 | contig 10541 bp, 4 predicted proteins | sample YL17G12_0_MG_FD_203627 | JGI IMG/M metagenome (GOLD analysis project Ga0315290, IMG submission 203627) | Sediment microbial communities from Yellowstone Lake, YNP, Wyoming, USA - YL17G12_0 | ecosystem: Environmental > Aquatic > Freshwater > Lake > Sediment | place: USA: Wyoming | collected...
TGCCCACGTTCACCATCCACTATCCACCATCCACTATCCACCATCCACTATCCACCATCCACTATCCACCATCCACTATCCACTATCCACTATCCACTATCCACTATCCACTATCCACTATCCACTATCCACTATCCACTATCCACTACCGCCCACCGCCCGGGGCCCGAACGGCCCACAGCCAGCCGGCGGAGGTGGCGACGTACAGCGTGCCGTTGGCGGCCACCGGCGAGGCGTCGACCTTGGCGCCGAGGTTGATGCGGCTGAGGACCTTCAGCTCCTTGCCGGCCGAGAGCACCCAGAGGGCCTTCGAGGTGGGCATGTAGACCTTGCCGTCGGCCACCAGGGTGGAGCCCCAGACCTCAGAGCGGGTGTCGTGGATCCAGTGGAGTTTTCCCGTCTGGACATCGAGGCAGTGGAGCCGGCCGCCCACGTCGGAGAGATAGACGAGGCCGTCCGCGATCGAGACGGTCGACAAGGTGCGATCGAGGCCCTGGTAGGTCCAGATCTTCCCGGTCTTGGTAACGTCGCCCGTGCCGGTGGCGTCGATCGCGTGGAGGGCTCCCCGCCCGCGCCCGTGGGCCGGATCGCGGCCGATGGCCACGTACACGCGGTTGTCGAGGAAGACGGGCGTGGCGATGATCTCGCTCTCGCCGACGAACGCGCCGTCGTGCTTGTTCAGCGTGCCCTTGACCCGCCTGTCACCCAGGCAGTAGTAGGTGATCCAATCGAGTTCCCCGGTGGCCTTGTACTCGGGCGGGACGCAGTCGCAGGACCAGACGGTCTTGAGCCGGACCGGTTTCTCCGGGACCGAGGCGAGCGCCTCGAAGGCATAGCAGACGCCGTCGCCGCCGCCGTAGAACACGAGCTTCCGGTCGCCCACCTTGCCCAGGGAGAGCGACGACCACTGCCCGTGCAGGATGTGTTGCATGATGGGCGCGTCGTCCACGGCCACGAGCCGGCCGGTTCTCTTGTCCAGCACGATGACGTTCGGGGCGTTCGGGGCCGGGAGCTTGCGGCGCGTCTCCCGCTGCGGATTCTGGAACGTGTTGCGGTCCACGCCGTTCGAGGTGGGGACGTACACGAGATCGCCGTCGATAAGCGGGGAGCCGTTGGCGGCGTCGCAGGGGAACACGCCCAGCTCCTTGAAGGCGTCGTAGGCCCAAACGACGCGGGCCTTGCCGGTCCCGCGGCCGGGATCGTGGCGGCGGGCGTCCAGGCACATCACGTCGAAGCGGTTCGACACGAAGTAAACGCGGTCCTCCTCCACGGCCGCCGTGGAGCAGACGCCGATCTGCTGGGGAATCACGCCGATGCCGATCTGAAAGCCGTCGATCTCGCGGGGCACGGTCCGCGGCGGCGCCTCCCATTTCCAGAGCAGATTGCCCGTCTTCTCGTCGAGACAGACGAACACGCCGTTGCCGGACTCCAGCCCGCCAAGGAAGATTCTTCCCGCGGCAACGGTGGGCGTGGAGTAGAAGGCGTCGCAGACCTTGACGCCCCACTTCACGTTGACTGCGGTGCTCACGTCGATCCGCCGCTGTTGGCTCAGCTTGTCTCCCGGGACGAACGACTCGGGCAGGCCCTTCTCGCCCGATACCATGTTCTTGCCCGGCGAGCCGCACCACTCGGGCCAGTCACCGGCCGAAGCACGATCGACCCCGGACATGAGCAGCCAGCCGGCGAAAAGCAGCAAGGGGATCTTCCGGTGCACGTTCATTTCTCCTTGGGGCGTGCCGCACGGGGCAGGTTGTACAGATCGACGTCCGGGAAGGCATAGACCCAGGCACCCCACGTCCCCGCGCTGAACCGGGGCTGCTTCTCCGCGGGCAGATCGCCCAGGGCGACGCGGGCGGCTTCCGCCTCGTCCATAAGCCGCGCGGCAAGGCGCACGGCCTCCATGGGGTTAAACTGCCGGCCGTAGTCGCGCGATTCGGCCACGAGCCCCGGCACGGCCTTTCCGGCCAGCCAGTCCCTGAGACGCTTCAGCGCGTCCTCGCGCGCGCCGCGGCGGAACGCTTCCGCCATGCCATGCCGGGTGGGGCGTTCCGTGGCGAACGTGCTCCGGGGCCTCCAGCCCGAGGACGCCGGGTAGAGGGGCCCCTTCTTGCGTGCGTCGAGGACGTAGCGGATCGACTCCGCCGGCCAGGAAAACTTCACGCCGTAGTGGTCGGCCAGGCGAGGGATGATCTCCTTGATCGCCTTGGGGTGATCCACGGGGAGCATCTCGTTGTAGTAGGCCACGACCGGACGCTGGCTCTTCGGGTCGTACCACAGCCAGCCCCGGTCCTTCTCGGGGACCTTGTCGAGCCAGGACAGGCACTTTCGCAGCGGCGCCAGGTAGCGGTCCTCGCCCGTCAGGTCGTACATCATCGCCAGCGCGGGGACCACCGCCCCGACGGCCTGCATCGAGACGGCCGGCGGCTCGAAGTTGCGCATCCAGATGGGCTGGTTCTTCTCGTCGTACTGGTCGGCCCAGCCGTACGTCGGCGGGCCGAGTTGTGCGGCGAGGATCCACTCGGCGCCCTTGCGGATGGCCTCCACGCAGCGCGGGTCGCGCACGAGCCAGTACATGACGAACAGGTCCTGCACGGCCTGGGGCGTCACCGCGTCGTTCAGGGCCGGATGGCCGTAGGGGCCCTTGTGGGACTTGATCGGGTAGGCCTCCCACCCCCACCATCCGCCCGGCCCCTGCGCCTGGAGATGGAACTCCATGGCGCGGCGGACCACCGCCTTGGCGGGCTCGTCTCCGGTCACCCCGGCGAAGAAGGTGAGAAACCGGATCTGGTTGCTCTGCATCGACTGGGCGATGTAGGCGTAGTCGCTGCTGGGGAGGTACGTGCCGCGGGTGTAGGCGTAGTGGTAGTTCCACCCCCCGGCCGGGAACTGGGTTTGGGCGAACATGCGCGACAGTTCGGCCGCCGCGTCCAGGTAGCGGTCGTCGCCCCAGACGCGCCACGCCCGCAGCAGGAGGTTTCCGGCGTCGGCGTTGGTGGTGAACCACAGGTTGATGCCCCGGCCGAACCAGCCCCACTCGGCCGGCTCGTAGGTGGGGAACTGGTAGGCGTCGTGCCAGCCGCCGTGGCGCTGGAGCGAGAGCATTTTGTCCAGGACGGCCCGGACCACGTCTTCGCACTGCAGGAGCCGCGATTCGTCGACGGCCGGCCCGGGTTTCCCCGTTGTTTCCGCGGGGCCCTTGGGCGGTGCGGCCGGGCTGGGCGCGGGCCTGAGCCGGTCGGCGACCGTGGCGGCCTGGAGGCGGAGCTCGTCCAGGTCGCAGTCGGAGGTCAGCACGTTGTCGCCGGGCAGCCCGCTCAGACCGCCGAAGAGGATCTGGCATCCGGGATTCGGCGGGGGCGCGGCGGGAGGTAAGCCGATCGGCGCGGTCACGCCCTGCCCGTCGACCAGAAGCCACAGTCGGCCCGGGGGCTGCAAATCGTAAGAGATGAGGACGTGATGCCAGGCTTCCCCGGCGAGTTTGCCGGCCGGCACGCGCACCTGCCACCCGGCGGCGCCGCCGAGCGAAACGCCCAGCGCGTAGCGCGGGACCGCCTGCTGGAGGACGTGGAAGACCAGGTCGTTCTCGGCCGACTTGAACAGTCCGAGGTGATACGGGGCCATGCCTTGCGCCGGCGGGAAGCCCGCCCGCTCCGGGTAGGCGACGAAGAGCCAGTGCGCTTTTCCGTCGTCCCAGATGGGCGTGCCGGCCCGGGACTTCGCCCAGAACTCCACGGTGCCGCGCCACCGCGCGACGTTGTCCAGCCCGGCGAACATGACGTACCCGTTCGCTCCCGTCACGGCGACGCCGCCGGCGAACTTTCCCGGGGCGGAAGGATCGGACTGGAAGCCGACCTCCTGCGGGTGGGTCCGCGCGTAATCGGCGTCGCTGGTGCTGGCGGAGTCGAAGTGCGCCAGGAGCGTGGTGTTCCGATCGCGGCGCAAGGGCGCATCGGGTACTGCCGCCAGCGCGGCAGGCTGGCCAGGAAGCACGGCGGCGCACACGGTGGCCCTGAGGCAGAGCGTGCCGAGGGCCACGGACAAGAGGCATCCACAGATCGACCTCATGGGAACTCCTCCTGGCGTGTCAGCCGTTCTCGCCGAAACAGAGGACCCGGCCGTCGCGGAGCGAGACCAGGACCCGGCCCTCGCGGTCGATGGCAACGCCCCAGCGCACGGGGCCGGCCGGCAAGGGGCGTCTCCAGAGCACTTTGCCCGTCTTGATCTCCAGGGCGGCAAGTCCGCAGGTTTCCTCGGGAGACCCATCGGGCTTGGGGAAGCGGCGATCGGTCCCGGCAACGAGGACCGCGTTGGGGGCCACGGCCACGGCCGCGTTTTCCTGGAAGGGCCGGGCCGCCCAGACGGGCTTGTCCTTCGCCCCTTCGCCTTGAGTCGGCAGGATCAATCCCAGCCCGCCGGTCATCACGGCGAGCCTGGCGGGCGGGCACGGCAGCTCGGCCTGGTCGAGGTAATGGGAATCCTCCGAGCGCGCGTAAAACGGCAGCGAGCCCGACACGCCGATCCCCCCGTCGGCGCAGAGGAACAGGCTGTGCCCGCGCGGGCCGCGGGGGTCTTTAGCGTAAGAGAGCGTTGCCGGGCGAGCGGGCTGAAACGCGCCGCTGGCCGCATCGTAACAGGCCAGCGGCACCCGGTTGCCGCCCGCCAGGTAGAGTTTCCCGCCGTGCAGGAGCAGATCGCCCTGCACGCCCGCCCCGGAGCCCTGCCCGCCCTCGGTGATGCCCGAGGTGTTGTTCTGCCAGCGGATCTTTCCGGTGGCGGCATCCAGGGCGTAGACGTGCGTGCCGTCGTAGTTGGCGATGCCTGCGCCGGCGTAGGCGACGCCGCCTTCCACGAGCACGCCGCTGGCGACCGGCCACGTGGAGCTGAGCGAGCCGTAGACCGGGATCTTGCGCTGGGCGGGAGCCGCGCGGAAGCGCCACAGGAGGCGCCCGCTGGCGGCCTCGAAGGCGTAGACCCAGCCGTCGGCCGAGCCGACCAGGGCCCGGCCCTCGGCGATCGTCGGCGGGACGCGGATCGCGCCGCCGGTGTAGGCCGTCCACTTCGGTTTCCCGCTCGCGGCGGCCACGGCCCGAACCACTCCGTCCGAGCCGCCCACAAAAACCAGGTCGCCGGCGGTCACCGGCGCGGTACATGTATGGGCGGCGCCGGGCTGGAAGGTCCACCTGAGCGTGGCCCTCTCGGCGACGGGCCGCTCGGAACGGGTGCTCCGGGCGTTGTCCCGGCGATAGGTCGGCCAGTCGTCGGCGGTTTGCGCAAACGGCGCGATCTCGGTCGCGTCGTCCGGCGCACGCTCGAGCCGCTCGGCCTCAGTGGCCTGCTTGGAGAAGTCGAACTCGCCGGCCGGCGCGAGGCAGACAACCCCGACCAGCGACAGGTTGCAGCCGCACATCCACGGGCCCCAGTAGAGGTGCCCGTCGGCGACGACGACCCCGTCGTGGCACGCCGGGCGCATCGGCGCGATGGGCAGGATTTTCTCGGCTTTCACGTCCCAGGAGAACGTCCCGTCGCCGCCGCCGCGCACGAAGATCCGGTCCACGCTGCCGGTTGCCCGGGTGCAGCCCGCCCGGTGGAAGAGCTGGCGGCGGACCTGGCCCGTCTTGGGATCGAACAACTGGCTCGGGTCCATGGCGCCCATGGCGTAAAGCCCCTCATCACGCAGGAGGAGCTGGAAAGCCCCCTTGGGGTACTGCCAGAGCAGCTTTCCGTCGGTCGTCGAGACGGCAACCAGCCTGGTCCGCTGCGGGCCGGCGAAGTAGAGGGCCTCGTCGCCGCACTTCAGGTAGGCGGAGGTGGCAAAGCCCGTGCCGGGGAACTGGGCAGGATGATGCGTGCCAATGGCCTCCAGGACCTCCCGGTCCTCGGATCTCCACACCGGCTTGCCGGTCTTGGCGTCCAGGCAGCCGAGGTACTTTGGATGGCTGTAGAAGTAGATCCGCCCGGCCTTCATGCACACGGCGCGGGTATCCAAGGGCTCCGGCTCGCGATGGTGCCACAGGACCTTCTTGCTGGCCGGATCGATCGCCAGGAAGGTTCGGCCGAATCCCCACCCGTAGCGATCGATGTTCCACCAGGGCCAGCCGGCGCCGCGAAAGCCCTGGCCTTGGAGGTTGTCGCCCGGCGGCTCCTTCTCGCCGACCAGGGCGTAGAGCACGCCGTCCTCCAACGCCATCCATTTCCACACCGGGCCGTCGCTGATGCCCTCGGGCACCTTGATCTCGCCCTTGAGCACGCCCGTGGCCGCGTCCAAGAGCTTGCACGAGACGGCATCGGCCAGGTAGAGCGTGTCGGGCGTGGCGATCATCGTGTTGCGATGGAGCATGAAGTCGGGATCGAGCGGCCGCTTCCAGAGGATCGTGCCGTTGTATCCGCTCATGGCGATCAGCGTGTTGAGCATCGGCCACTGCGGACGGAGGAAGGCCCGGCTGCCGAACGCCTTGAACAGGCGCCCGCCCGCCGCCACGGTCATCTCGGGCATCGGGCAGTACCAGGGCTCGGCGAGAAACTGGGTCAGGTACGGTGCGCGGGCAAGCCGATCAACGGACTGGGGATTGTTGTCCGGCCCGTGGTAGGGGTGGCTCCACGGATCGGTCCCATCGGGCTCCGGCTTGACGAGGGTTTCCGCCCCCAGCCACGCCCTCCCACCCGGGCGCAAGACCCGCAGCACTTCCGCCTTGGCCGCTCGACTGCGAGCCGCACCACGCACGAGGACGGCGTCGGCCAGATTGTCGGCCAGGTGGATGCGGGCATCGCTTCCCTTCTCGACGTAGACCCGGGTGTTCAGCAGTCCGGCGGCGTCGACGGCACGGCGCGCGGCCCGGACGTCCTTCTCCTCCGGCAGTTGCAGGTAGACCTGCATGGGGCTGGCCTTGGCCAGCTCGATGGCCAGCTCGGCCCGCGAGTCTCCCAGGATGGCGCACACGCCCTGCGGCGACGGGAGCTTTCCCAAGATTTCCCGCACCTCAGCCCCGGGCACGGCGATGGCGGCCGCCGGCACCGCTGCGGCCAGGAACAAGCCCCCAACGATCGAAGGAATCAGGCAGCTTCTCTTCATGACGAGTCTCCCTTTCCTCGGGTGGCGGACGCGCGTCGCCGACTCGACGGGCGCAGCCGCCCGCCTGAAGCCCGAAACGCCAGCGGTCCATCTTCCCCCCCGGGCCGATCCGGTGCAAGACGCCCGGATTGGGTGGCATGCCGTCACGCGGCGTCAGCCGCGGGTCGGCATGTCGCTCCTGGCAAGAGCATGCCCACCCGACGCTTCGCGTCGTGAGGGCATGCCACCCTGGAGACCTATGCCACCCTGGAAACCTAAGTTCCTTTGCGGTTCCACTAGCCGCTTGCCTTCGAGCCCCGCCGCGTGGCCGGGCCGGCCTTCGCCCAAAGGTCCTCGATGATCTTGACGGAAGCCTGGGCGGCCAGGGCGGGCGCCAAAGCCGTGTCGGCGACGCCGGAGACCACGCGCGTGACGTTGTGGTCCGTGCGGCCGGGCACGCCCCAGGCCGAGGCCGGCAGCGCCGTGATGTAGGCCGAGAACGTGTGGTGCATGCTGCCCGGCCGCTCGCCGATCACGTGGACGATGCCCCGGCAGGCCGAGGCGTCGGCGGCATCGCCGAAGAGCAGCTCGCCGAGGCGGTATCCGGCGCGGACCCGGCCCCCGTGCACCACCAGAAGCTCCGGCGCCACGGCATAGCCCCGGCCCTTGAGGTCTTCCCGCAGCGCGGCCAGGTAGGGGGCCAGGTGCCCGTCGTCCATGATGGCGAAGGCGTTGAGTCCGTCGGAGACGAGGACTTGGATCTGGATCGGAGCCCCCGCGCCGCGCCGTGCCCGCAGCGAGCGGACGATGCCCTGGGAACGCTCATCCAGCGTCTCTCCGGTTTGAGGATGGAGGATGTAATCGGTCCGGTCCTTCGACGCGCTTCGCAGGAGGACGGCGCCGGGAAGCGAGCGGCAGAACTCGGGGGTCAGCTCGGCGCGGATGCACTTCTTGGCGTCGACGTACAGCTCGCGGATTTCCCGGTCGAGCTCCGGTGCGAGGCTCCAGGGATTCGCTCCGCAGCCCTCGGCCAGGGGGACTCCCCGCCCTCGGACCTCCGCCATCTTCTGCCGGCCTTCGGCTTCGATCTGCTCCGCGGGGCGGGAATCGCCCTGGGCCCGGCGGTACTGGAGCCACACCCACAGGGGCTGGCCGAAGTGTGCCGTGGGCTCGCCCGCGTCGTCGATCACGCCCAGCCGCCGGAAAAAGGCCCACGCGCGGTCGTTTACCCGGTAGCCGAAGCGGCGACGCAATCGCACGTGGTCCTGGAAGCCGGTGGTCAGGTAGCCGAGCATCGGGTCGTTCTTGGTCGGCAGCGCCATGAGGTAGGCCGGATGGGCCGGCACGATCCGATCCAGGCACCAGTCCAGGTCGTCCAGGGTGACGTCCATGTGCAGCGTCGAGCAGACGTCCAGGCCGATCGTCAGGCCGTGGAGCTTGCCCATGACGATGTCCTCCAGGCAGCAGCGGACGAGCTGCTCCCGGGTGCGGAAGACCTCGGGGCCGATGAAGCCGGCCACGTCGTTCAGATGGACCCACGGGGCGGGCTCGAGGCCCGCCCGGCGCTGGGCCTCGGCCACCTTGCGCTTCAGCAGCCGGGCGAACCCGTACTTCCGGGCCTCGTGGATGACCATGTCGGTGCCCCGGCCGTGCCCGTTGGTGAAATCGGCCCCCTGCCCGGTCTCGAAGTAGAACCCGTACTTTCCCGTGCGCCGGGCGGCGTAGTCCAGCATCTTCTCCAGGCTCAGATCGAAGGTGGCGTTGGCCGCCGTGCTCCCCGCCAGGCTCTGGAACCAGATGCCCGTGGTCCCGGGGTTCCGCTTCTCCAGCTCCGCCTGGACGTCGACGTGCGCGAGGACCGAGTGCGGCAGGACGTCTTCCACCCCAAAGGTCCGGCGCAGGTCCAAGAGCGCCGCCTCCAGGGCCGCGACGGAATCGGGATCGCTGCTGACGGGGTTGGTGCCCAAGAGCACGTCGCCCACCGCGTAGGACCAGCCGGAAAACACCTGCCAGACGACGTCGTCCACGTTGTCGGTGGGCGAGTTGGGCTGGATGCGGGCACCCAGGTAGCCGGCCGCGCCGATCTGCGTCCCCGGCAGCGGATGGAAGAGCTTGCGACCCACCGCGATCAGGTCCTCTTCGCTCATCAGCTTGACCAGGCAGCCGATGGTATCGCTCGCCAGGCCGTCCAGAATCGGCCGGACCTCGGCTTCGTCGCGATTCAAGAGAAAACTGCGCAACTGGCCGAGCGTCCAATCGGCCAGCTTGCGGTGCGCGGCCGGATCGAGATCGGCCAGGAGCCGGGCGTACAGCGGGTCGTCGAACAACGGATGGGCAACGAGCTGGCCGACGCGGCTGTGGGCCAGCAGGGCCCGTGCCCGGCGCCGGGAATCGTCGTCCGCCGCCGCCACCCCCACGATTTGATCGCCCTCCTTGAACTCGTTGGCCGCTCCGACAATCTGCCGGTACAACGTCGCGTCGAAGCCTCCCCGCACGCGCCTCAGGTGCGAGAACAGGTCTTCTCCCTCCCGGACCTCCGCGACGCGCACGCCGGCTGCGGAATCGCCGTTGGCGGGCGGGCTCGAGTCGGCCTGGCGGGCCGCCAGCTCTGCGGCCAGAACGCCGCCTGCCACCCATGCGCAGAATTCCCGCCGATTCACCCTGGCCATGCTCCCCATCGCGGACATGGGCCGGCTCCTGTTGCTGACCGGTTTGCCAATCGACCGCACCCAGCCTAGCCGGATTCCGCCGGGCGTGTCAATCGGCAATGCTTTAGGGATGGGCGTTCGGAGGGGTGGGGTGCGAGGCCGGCCGAAGGCTGGAGAAACCGCTCGTGCAATGGATTGGATACCCCCCGAAGGACAGGAGCCTGCGTAGTTTTTCTTTTCCGGCTACTTGACATGCGTGCAAGACCCTGCCAAATTGTCGTCTAGATGCGGAATGACAGGCGGGTGATATCGGTCAACTCGTCTCGGGGTGGCTCGAATGCCTTTGTCAAGCGTCTTCCTCTCCGTGGCCATGGTCGCCCTGCCGGTCGCGGCGGGGGTCCTCGCGGGGCTCGCGTTCTGCCTGCCCGACGCCTGGTGGCTCGCGTGGATCGCCCTGGTGCCCATGGCCTGGGCCGTACACGTGCGTCACGCACGCTTTGAGCTCTACCTCGGCACCTTCTACGGTGGCGTGGCCTTCCACGCCCTGAGCCTCGATTGGATGCGCACGATCGTCGAGGGTCTTTTGGTCAACGCCTGGGTCGTGGTGGCGCATGTGTTGGCGGTGTTCTGGGTGGCGGGGCTTGGGATCGGCCGAAGGTTCGCCCGCCGGACCGGCTGGCCCATGGCGGTCGCGCTGCCGGTGATCTGGGTGGCGATGGAGTTTGCCCGCAGGCACCTCACGGCGGTGTTGGACGGCAGCGGTCTGCCGCTGTGCCAGTTGGGCGCCACCCAGATCGAGTGCCGGCACCTGGTGCAGGTGGCGGACCTTGGCGGGGTCTACGCGG
>Ga0315290_10004046_pt1 | contig 10539 bp, 7 predicted proteins | sample YL17G12_0_MG_FD_203627 | JGI IMG/M metagenome (GOLD analysis project Ga0315290, IMG submission 203627) | Sediment microbial communities from Yellowstone Lake, YNP, Wyoming, USA - YL17G12_0 | ecosystem: Environmental > Aquatic > Freshwater > Lake > Sediment | place: USA: Wyoming | collected...
CCCAGGGGAGCAGGTCGTCCTTGTCGAGACGCCAATGGGGGCGGCTCACCGCGTAGCGCACGGCGAGGGTGCCGAAATCCGGGCCCATCGCCGTGGTGAGCCTCTCCCGGGCACTATGGCACCGCCCGCCTTCCCAGTGGTTGCCGGTGTGGTTGAGCCGGACCTCGGCGGTGACCACCTGGAGCGCGGCGTCCAGGGGGAGCGGGCGCCGGGCCGCGTCGGTGAGCATGCAGCCGACGAACGTGTCCTTGCCCTGAAAGCCCTCCCCGTAGTCGCGGCCGTTGGCGGCAAAGCTCCACGCCCCGTACCGCCCGCGAGGCCCGCAAATGTTCTCGTCGAACATGACGTAGCCGTCGGGCAGGGGCTTCGAGGCGACGGGCCGGTAGACGTCGGCGGCGATGGCCGCCACGTGCCCCCGCTCGTAGCCCCAGATCGAACCGCAGGTCTCGGCGACGCGCTGGTTGAGCGCGTCGCCGAACAGCGAGGCGATCACCGCCGCCCCGGCCGCCTCCCCGCGCCCCCAGTAGTGCTTCCAGCAGGCGTCCGTGTAGTACTCCGGCATCCCCGCCGGCTCGACGTTGTAGGGATAATACGGGATCGTCTTCTTCAAGAGCGCCAGCACCCGGGGCTCGCCGGTGAGCTTCCACAGACGCGCCAGGTAGACCACGTCGAGCTGGTGGTACACGTAGCACTCGTTCTGGGTGTGGACGTAGGTGAAGGCCCCCATGGGGTAGACGGCCCCTTCGAGGATTCCCAGGAAGGCGTCGCGCTCCTTGAGGAACCGCGGCTCCTGCCACAGCCGGTGGGCCAGCTCCATGATGAGCACGTAGTGTACGTCCATGTTGGGGTAGGCGGGCCAGCGGGCCTCGTTCCGGCCGGCCAGCCTGGCCAGACGCGCCAGCCCGTGCTCCGAAACCTGGCGCTCGACCAGGCGCCTAAGCCCGGCCTCCAGCTCCTTGCGCTTCGACCCCGGAAGCAGGTCCGGATACGCCAGCCCCAGCTCGTACCAGGCGTCCAAAGCCGGGGCGAGGCAGAACCGGTTGATGTTCGGGTCGTGCCCGTTGGCGGCGGTCCGATCGACGTTGAAATCGCCGTCCGTGTGCTGATGCGCAATCGCGTCGAGCAGGCCGAGCGCGTTGGCCGCCAGCCTCGGCTCGTGCCGCAGCGGACTCCCGGGCCGGCCGATCGCCCAGACCATCGCCGCCGCGTCGCTGCCCAGCCGGCGGAACGACCAGGCGTCGGCAATCGCCTCGTATCCCGCCCGGCCCTTCGGCCACGACCGCTGGAGCGACGCCTCCGACCGCATCGCCTTGACCACGGCCTGGAAGAACGGATTGCGGTCCACGCCCAGCGGATCGTCCTCCGCCGGGGCCTGGTCCCGGACGTGCCCGAGCACGCGCCCCGGCTGGCGGACCCATGCCCCGAGCTCGGCCAGGAGCGGCTCGGCCCGGCGGACCACGTCGAGCTCGTCGCACGCCAGGGCCCGTTGGACGTCGCGGGCACACCAGTCCAGGGCGGCCCAGTAGACCCGGGCCTCGGCCACGTGCTTCCCCCCGCGGGCCGCCCGATCCAGCTCGCCTTGAAGTGCGGCCAGCGACCGCTCGACCGGGCCCAGGGCCGTGGTCATCCGGCCGGCCAGCCGCTTTCGCTCGTGCTGGCGCCGGGCGATCTCGGCCACCTCCTCCGCCGAGCGGCCCACCAGCTCGACGTCGTCCAGGCGCACGTCGACCGGCACGTCCGCTCTGGAAGCGTGGACCGTGAACTCGACGAACTGGATCCGGCCAGAATCCCGCCGGCGCAGGCCGTTCGGGGGCGTGCGGAAATGCTCCACCGCAAAGGTCACCGTGCGCCAGCCGGTGAAATCGAGCGTTACGGCCTGTTGGGCATTGACGTAGTACAGCCAGCGATCGTCCTCGGGCGGCCGCGCTCCGAGATGGACCTCGAGGCGATGCCCGCTTGCGTCGCCGCGCACGCGGAACCTCAGGTGCGCCACGCCCTCGAGCGAGGCCGGCGCGAACCACCGCGCCACCCAGGTGAACTCGAACGGCCGAAAGGAGCTCTCCAGGCGCAGCGCCTTGTTTCCCCCCTCGTCGACCACGGAGGCCCGGGCGTTGTCCTTGTGCCGCCAGTCGGCCAGGCTGCCGTCGGTGAAGTCCCATCGGGTGCCCAAGAGCGAGGGGGTGGCACTGGCTGCTTGCCAGCCACCCGCCGCAATGGCAGAGAGAATCACGAGAGCGCGAAAGGACGAAAACGCGAAACCATGGGGTGGCCGGGGCACCGCTCGCGATCGCTCGCTATGCGCCAGCCACCCGCCACCCGCCGTGGCTCGGCTCCCTGCAGCGTCGTTGCCGTCCACGGTCTTCTTCCCCCTAGCCGCTGGCGGAACTGCCCGGTATCAGGGAGCGGAGCGCTTGGTTGACTGCCTCATCGGTTGGGAACGCCGCCCGGACGTCGGGTGCCAACAGTGCGAGATTCGTGCCTTGGCGGTATCGCTCCAAGTACTTGCCCCGAACGCCGCCCTTGAGTTCCGACGGATCGTACTCGGGCCGCAGATCGTCTTGTTCCGGTGTGGTCTCGTCAGCCTTGTTCATAGGCTCTGGTCTCCCTGGGCGTTGCCCGCCGAGCGCTGATGATTCGAGTTCGATCCCCGCGATCCGTATGCGAAACCACCAACGCCGCCTCATGAAAGGAGACGGCGTGCTTGCCAAGGTTGCGCCGCGCCTTGTCCGAATCCCACTCGAAGTCCATCAAGCTATGATAGTTGCCTCCGTTGCACCCGACAAGAGGCACACACCGGCTGGCAAGTTCTCCCCTCCCCCGCTGGTCGGATGGCCATTTTCTCATCTGGAAGTCGGGCCCCGCGACCGGCTACCATGGGGTCGGGAGTCGTCCTCCACGTCGGCAAGGAGCGATTTCACCGACCGATCCAACCGAGGGCCGACATGGAAAACGACTCCCGACCCCCTTCGAAGCGGAAGCGAAAGCGCCGGGCACTCAGGCCGGGCAGCGGAGCCCATCGTCCGGCCGGGATGCCGCAGCCCAGGGACCCGGGACTACCCCCGTGGCTCCCCGATGGCTCCACTTTGGACATCATCCCCGCGGAACTCCGCGACGCCGTGGTCCAGCTCGTCAATCCGGCCTACCAGCAGTTCGTCGTCGAAGCCTCCGACGCCCTGGAGCGGATGATCGGCTTCAGCCTGGTCCATCTCCTCTGGCTGGAGATCCTCGAACAGTTCGAGATGCGGCGGGAGTACCAGGACGTGACCGCCGTGCTGGGCCTGGCCGCCGGCACCGAAGGGGCGATCAACGACCACCTCCGCCTGATCGACGCCAAGCTCAGGGCGGGAAGCTTTTTGGTCCGCCTGCGGGAGCTGCGTCACCGGTGGGGCGGATCGACGCACTCGCTGTTGGCCGCCCTTGGTCCTTCCGAAATCCCCGCAATACCCCCTCCCGAAACTCCCCACAACCCCCCCGACGGAGACCCCGAAGTTGGAAAAACCGCGTCTTGTTGACCAAAACCGATCGGCCCAGGCCGACCGCCTCCTGGCGTTTGTCCGCGGCCATGCCGAGGTCTTCGCGCGTCAGGGGACGCTGGTCGCCGGGTGGCGCGAGTACCGGGGCCGGCGCCTGGGTCCGTACTACCGCCTGGCCTATCGCGAGGCCGGCCGGCAGCGCTCGCTGTACGTCGGGCGCTCGCAGGGGCTGATCGGCCTGGTCCGCCGCCTCTTGGAGCGGCTCCAACGGCCGTTTCGCCAGTCGCGGCTGCTGGGCGACCTCAAGGTCCGGGCCCGAGCCGCGCTCCGCGGCCACAAGGCCGTCTTGAGGCGCCACCTGGCACAATGGGGCATTCACCTCAAAGGCTTCGAGTTCCGCGGCCTCCGCCGCTTCGCCGCGCTGTACCGGGCGGCGATCCACGCTGTGCCACGGCTTGCCGCGAGGCAAGCCCTGCCGGGGCCCCACCCCCCTCCCCCCCGGTAGCACTAACCCCGGATTTCTTGTCTTCCTATGCCACTGGAAATGGCGCGTGCCGACCGCTGGGTGCGTTTTTTTAGGCATGGCAGGGCAAATGAATGATGGTGGTGACGCTCCGTGGCGGCTTCGGCCACCAGGGCGTTCATGGAAAACCCATTCATTTGCCCTGCCATGCCTAAAAAAACGCACCTCCCCATCGCCAATCCTCTCCGATCTCGCCCACAGTCTCTGGGAAGGACCGTCAGGGTTCGAGCCTGCGCACGGTTGAGTCGGATGAGCCTCATTGGGTTGCGGCCGAAGGCCGCGATCGGGCCACCCCCCACCCAACCCCGCCCAACTCCCCTTGGCAACTCCGGCTCTGGTGGGGTAGGATTGGGGTGCCATGATTGAGACAGTACGGTGCCAAAACGTCAAGGTGCTGAGGCAGGTCGAAGTCGATCTCCAGCGGCTGACCGTCTTCGTCGGTCCGAACGCCAGTGGGAAGACCAGCATCCTCGAAGCACTGGACTACACAGTGCGAGCTTCAAAGGGAACAGAGGAGAGTCTCTGCGCCATTGCCGATGAGTTGTGGAACCTCACGAGGAGCGGCGCGCCTGCTCAAATCGTGCTCTGCGCCCATAGCAGCGAGGGCACGGTGTGGGTTGGTTTCCATGGCCCTCACTTTGACCCCTTCGGTGGGGCACAGACAGCCGTCTCCTTTCGCAAGGACGGCAAGGAGTACATTCTCAAGAGACTGATGCACGGGGCCGGCCTTTTGGCACCCGATCGGGAAGGACGCCCCGCGGAGGCCTTCCTTCGGCTGGACCCGAGGAAACTGGCGTCCGCCAGTTACAGTGAGGAGCCGACGCCGCGCATGGAGCCCGACGGCCACGGTCTGCCTTCGGTTCTCGCCTATCTTGCCACGACTCGCCCGGAGGATTACGCGGCGCTCCTGAGCGGCCTGCGCGAGGTGATCCCCATCGTCCAGGCGATGCGCTTCCCGCGGGCGGCGGTCGTGCGCCCGGTGTCGGAGATAATCACCGTGGATGGCAAGCCGTATACGCACCACGGCGAGAAGACTTTTTGGGGCAACTCGATCGAGTTCGACGTGCTGGGCGGACGCTCCATCCCGGCGTCCCGCGTGAGCGAAGGGACGTTGCTGGTCCTGGGCATATTGACCGCGGTCCTTGGTCCGGCCCGACCGCGGCTGCTGCTCTTGGACGATGTCGACCGGGCATTGCACCCCAAGGCCCAGAAGGACCTGGTGGCCCTGCTCCGCAAGCTCATGGAAGCGAATCCCGAGCTTCAGATCGTCGCCACCAGCCATTCGCCCTACCTGCTGGATCACCTGAAACCGGAGGAGGTCCGGCTGACCACGCTCCGCGAGGACGGATCGGCCGCCTGCGCCAGGCTGCAAGACCACCCGGAATTCGAGAAGTGGAAGGACGAGATGAGCCCGGGCGAGTTCTGGAGCACGGTCGGCGAGAAGTGGGTCGCCGACGTGGGCCCCGAGGCCGGCAAAGAGAAGCAGGGCTAGCAATGCTCTCTCTTGCCGTGGTCTGCGAGGCCGAGCCCGATCGGCACACGGGGTGCCACCTGGCAGATCGGGTCGTGGTCGATCAGGTCCAGTGGATCGAGGAAGAGCTGCTCGACGCCCTGCGGCAGTGGCGCGGGCCGACGCCCGCGGAGCCGTGTCTCCTGTGGCGCCGCGTGCGGGAGCTGGCTGGCCAGCGTGGGATCCGGGCCCACGGGCATTTCGAGGGCGAGCCCGGGGCACCGGACGCCGCCGCGGCCCGACGTGCGCTCTTGCTGCTTCACGCTGCCGAGCCGCGCCCCGACGCCGTCGTCCTGCTTCGCGACGACGACGGCGAGGGGGATCGGCGCAAGGGCCTGGAGCAGGCCCGAGGGGCTGCACGCATCGGGGTGCCGATTGTGCTGGGCGTCGCGCGAACGAAGCGGGAATGCTGGGTCCTGGCCGGCTTCGAGCCGAGCAGCGAGCAGGAGAAGCGGCTCCTGCAAGAAGTCCGCCAGGGGCTTGGATTCAATCCGTGCGAGCATCCGGAACGACTGACCGCACACGGCAGGCCCGGCGCCAAGCGCGACGCCAAACAAGTGCTCGACGAGGTGACCGCCGCAGACCACGCGCGCCAGGAGGCGTGTTGGACACAGAGCGATTTGGCGGTCCTGAAGGATCGCGGCCGTGGGTGCGGACTGGCCGAGTACCTCGACGAAGTTCGCGGGCACCTGGTCCCGCTCTTCACCGCTCGGGGGAGTCGGTCGCAGTGAGCCCGACCACGGGGTGCATGACCTACCTGGCTCCCATCCGCGATCCTACCCGAAGCGCGCACTGGCTGACAAGCAGCCAGTGCCACCCGGCCTCACTGGCTGACAAGCAGCCGGTGCCACCCCGGCGAAGGTTGTCCACCGCTGCCGGGCCAACTATCATGGACTGCCGGTGGCGTTGCCTTCTGACGTGAAGCCGGCTGCATCGAGGCTGCGCGATGTTCTACAAGGCCGTGGTCGTTGCGGGCTGGCAGCTCGGGGCGCTGGTGGGGCTGGCTGCCGTGGCGATTCTGCTGGTGGAAGGATCGAGCCGGGCCCGGCGCCGGGGGCGCCGCAGACTGGCATGGCTGGCAGTTGCCGCCGCCTGGCTCACGCTGCCGCTGGCCCTCGTGGCCTGGGTCTCGCTCTACCGGTGCGGGGAGCGGCCCGTGTATCCCGACAGCGTCCTGGACTCCGAGATGCTCCTCGTCGAGGTGCTGGCCTTGGCCGCGGCGAATTGCCTGGCGGTTCTGGCGATCTGGAGCGTCTTCGGTCGAGGTCATTGGTTCCTGCGCATGCTGGTCGTCGTCGGCGTGATCGCCTTGCCGGTGCTCATCCCGGCCTGCGAGCTGGTGCTGATGGTCTCGGTGCAGTCCGCGGTCACGATCGTCCCCTTGCTGGCCATCCGTTTCTTCCTCGGAACCGAGCGATCGGTCCGGCATGAGGCAGGGCCCGAAGGGGAACGTCCGCCTCGGCCGGCCGGTCCGCGAAGGGGCCAGTTCGCCCTGAGGGACCTGCTGCTGGGCACCGTGCTGGTCGCCATCCTGCTGGGCATTGCGGTCGCCGTTCCCGGCACGCTGTGGAGCGCGTCCGCGCAGCGTGCGAGGTTTGTTCCCCCCGGGGTAACGCCCGCGCCGGCGCCAGGCGTCTTCTTCGGGGCCTGGGGCGCGGTGTTCGGGCTCGGCGCCCTGGTCGCCGCCTGGGTGGCCCTGCGCAGGGGACCTCTGTGGTCTCGGCTGCCGGCCGTCGTGCCGGCGGTGCCGATGGTGCCGGCGATGCTCTGGCTGGCGTTGTGGCGTGGATCGTCGGGCCGGTGGAGATGGCCGGCCCGAGTCACCCTGGCACTGCTCTCGCTGGTCCTTCTGGCGCCGCCGGCGATGGTCTACTACTGCCTGGTGACTCCCCCGCCCGTCGTCCCCAAGCCAGTCCTCCCGGAGCCGAACGGATACGTCCTTGCGATCGAGGCGGCCGAGGCGCTGGCCAACGTGCGGACCCCCGAGCCCACCGACCGCAAGGCGGTCAAGGTCGCGTTCCAGGCGGCGCACGGCGCCACGATCGACAAGGCGCGTCGCGCCCTGGACTACCCGGCATGCGTGCCGCTTCAGTTCAGCTACGTGGACATCGAGGTCACCGACGTCATGCACCTTCGCCAGCTCGCCCGGGCCTTGAACGCCACGGCAGACCTGGCCGTTCAGGAAGGCCGCCTTTCCGACGCCGTGGCGTGCCATGCGGACGTCGTCCGGCTGGGCAGGGTGTTGGAGCGCGGCGGATTGCCCGTCCAGAGGCTTGTGGGCATGGTGATCGAGGGGATCGGCCTCCAAGGCCTGCACCGACTGCCCGGTTCGCTCACGCCCGAGCAGTGCCGCGCGGTGGCCAGCGTCCTGGCCAGCGTGCAAGCCGATCGGGAATCCCTCGAGGAAGTCCTGGCTCGCGATGAGGCATGGAACGCCCGTGCGCTTGGCTGGCAGGGCCGATTGTCCTGGCTCCTGGCACCCCTGTATCGATACGCGTATGGAACGCCCCATCCCTCCCACTTCACCAGGGCTGGGGAGGCGAAGTACACCGCGAGAGTGCGAATCGTGCTTGCCGAACTGGCCGTGCGGGCGTACCTGGTCGAGCAGGGTCGGCTGCCCGGCCAACTGGCGGACCTCGTGCCGGCGTATCTTCCGGCCGTGCCCGAGGACCCCACAAGCGGCGAGCCGCTGGTGTATCGGCGGGAAGGAGCAGGCTACCGGGTTTCGAGCTCGAGGTTCAGCGACGAAGAGTTGTGGGGCCCACCGCCCGCCGCCAGCGCCAAGGACGATTCCGCCGACGAGCCTCCCAAGGAGCAGGACCCGGGGTGAGGGAGGGATTAGGGATTGGGGATTAGGGATTGGGGATTGGCAAGCCGGATTCCGGCCGGGTGGCTGGGGCAGAGCGAAGCGATGCCCCAGAGGAACTGCCCCCCGCGTTCCGTCCGCCTCGCTGGCAACGTGCTGGGCGCTTCCGACTGGGGCACCGCTCGCTGTCGCTCGCTATGCCCCAGCCACCCGCCGCTCGCTGCGTCCACTAATCCCCAATCCCCAATCCCCAATCCCCAATCCCTCACCCGTTCCTTGAGTTCCCCCCGCGCGCCGCCTATAATCCCCGCCATTGCCTGCCACGTGAAGGGACGTCGATGGATTCCACCTGGGTGCAGACCTACGATCCGCTGGGCTGGGCGTCGCCGATCGTGGCCGGGGTGCCGATCGTGATGCTCCTGGGGCTGTTGGTCGTGGGGGCGTCGGCGCATGGGGCGGCGATGGCGGGCCTGGCAGCGGCCGTGCTCGTGGCCATCCTGGGTTTTGGTATGCCCGTGCCCATGACGCTGGCCGCCGCGGCCAACGGGGCGTGCTTCGGGCTGCTGCCGATCGGCTGGATCGTCCTGGCCGCCGTGTTCCTGTACCACCTCACGGTCCGCTCCGGCCAGTTCGAGGTGGTCAAGCGGTCCGTGGCGGCAATCTCACCCGACCGGAGGATGCAGGCCCTCTTGATCGCCTTCTCCTTTGGCACGTTCCTGGAGGGGGCGGCGGGGTTCGGCACGCCGGTGGCCATCTCGGCCGCGTTGTTGATTGGGCTGGGGTTCCGCCCGCTCTACGCCGCGGGGCTGGCCCTGATCGCCAACACCTCGCCGGTCGCCTTCGGGGCGTTGGGCACGCCGATCATCACCCTGGCCAAGATCGTGGCCCCCAGCGAGGAGCTGGTGCCGCACTGGGAGATGGCGCTCTCGCAGATGGCCGGCCGGCAACTGCCGCTGTTCTCGCTGATCATCCCGGCGTGGCTCGTGGCCGTGATGTCGGGCTGGAAGGGGCTCAAGGGGTGCTGGCCGGCGGTGGCGGTCTGCGGGGGGAGCTTTGCCGCGATCCAGTTCGTCATGTCCAACTTCCACGGGCCGACCCTGGTCGACGTGGTGGGGGGCATCGGCTCGATGGTCGCCACCGCCGTGTTCCTGCGATTCTGGCAGCCCCGCGACGTCTGGCGATTCCCCGAGGAGCCCCAGGAAGCCCCTGCCGCCTCTCCCGCCGCGCCCGCCGACCCGCCGCTTTCGGCCCGGCAGGTCGCCTACGCCTGGATGCCCTGGGTCCTGCTCTCGCTGACGGTCTTCCTGTGGGGCTGGCCGGCGTGGAAGACCGTCTTGAACGGCGGCACCGACAAGGAGCCCAACGCGCTGTACGGCGTCGGCAAGGTCTCGTTGGAAGTCCCCTATCTCCACGAAAAGGTGTTCCGCACCGGACCGGTCGTCGACGTGCCCGAGGGCTCCGACCGCGCCGCCAGGCCGGAGGAGGCCAGGTACGAGCTGAACTGGCTCTCCGCGACCGGCACGGGGATCTTCCTGGCCGCCGTGCTCTCGGCGTTCTGGCTGCGGATCGGCCCGGGCGTCTTCGTGCGCCAGTTCTTCGAGACCGCGTACCGGGTGCGCTGGGCGGCGCTGACGATCGCCTGCATGCTGGCGCTGGCGTTCACCACGAAGTTCAGCGGGGCCGACGCCACGCTCGGTCTGGCGTTCACCCGCTCGGGCTGGCTCTACCCGTTCTTCGCCCCGATGCTCGGCTGGCTGGGCGTGGCCCTGACCGGGTCCGACACCTCGTCGAACGCCCTGTTCGGGAGCCTCCAGCGGATCACCGCCGAGCAGTTGGGACTGAACCCGGTGTTGATCGTGGCCTCCAACAGCACGGGCGGGGTGATGGGCAAGATGATCGACGCCCAGAGCATCGTCGTGGCCGCCGTGGCCACCGAGCAGCCCGGCAGCGAAGGCCAGATCCTCCGCTTCGTCTTCTTCCACAGCCTCGTGCTGGCCGCGCTGATCGGCGTGCTCACGCTGCTTCAGGCCTACGTGTTGCCGTGGATGATCCCCGGGGTCCCGTAGTCCGCCCGTCCGGCGCCGACTGGTGGCATGGCGTCACGACGCGCAGGGGTAGGCTGGGGCGGAGCGAAGCGTAGCCCCAGCGATGAATCCAAGACATTGGCTGGGTAAGCGGAAGGCGCCCCCAGCGATCAGGGGTAGGCTGGGGCGGAGCGAAGCGTAGC
>Ga0315290_10004048_pt1 | contig 10537 bp, 9 predicted proteins | sample YL17G12_0_MG_FD_203627 | JGI IMG/M metagenome (GOLD analysis project Ga0315290, IMG submission 203627) | Sediment microbial communities from Yellowstone Lake, YNP, Wyoming, USA - YL17G12_0 | ecosystem: Environmental > Aquatic > Freshwater > Lake > Sediment | place: USA: Wyoming | collected...
ACGCGAATCCGCGACGGGGGCACGCCCAGGTGCGCCTGGATTTCTTCAGCAGAGAATCGGGAATCCGTCAGCACGGCCGACGCGCGGCGGGCCGCCGCACGCGTCAGGAGACGCCGCCGCAGCCCCTCGCGCCACGAGAACCACGCCGGCCGGGCGTAGAACGAGAGGTCGTGCACCGTCACGACCAGCGGGCACCGGGTGCCCAGCGGTGCCGTGTAGGCCGGCGCGAAGAAGACGTCGGGCCGATCCGCGCGTACGGCCCGCCTCAACGCGACCTGCTCCCAGGCGGTGCCGCCCGCGCCGGGCACGATCCGTTGGGCGATCGAGAGGGTTCCGCACGCGGCGCGGGCCGACGCGGTCAGGGCGGCCGGGCCGTAGAGCAGGAACGCGTGTCGGCCCCCGACGCCGGCGTCCGGGTCCGACCATGCGCGCAGAAGTTCCCCAAGGTAGCGCCCGACACCGGTCGGCCGGCCCATCAACGCCCGCGCGTCGATCCCGATTCTCATCGTGCGCGCTCCAACGCCGGGCAGCGCGGCGCGAGGGCCCCGAGGAGACGGCGAGCGGACGCCTGCCAGTCGAACTGGCGGGACCGGGCGAGGCCGTCAGCGCGCATGGTCGCGGCCACCTGAGGCGTCGTGAGCACGCGCTGCATCTGCGCACGCCACGCGCCGGGGTCGTCTGGCGCGGCGACCAGGCCGGCCGTGCCGACCACTTCGGGAAGCGCTCCCCGGTCCGACACGATCACCGGGACGCCCAGCGCCATCGCTTCCAGCACAGGAAGGCCGAAACCCTCGTCGAACGAAGGAAGCACGAGCAGGGCGGCGCCCCGATACAGCGCGATTCGATCCAGGTCGGCGACGTACCCGCGGACGTCCACGCGTCCGCGGAGCAGCCCGGACTGGGCCCGGTCGATCCAGGGGCGGGCGGCGTCGGTGACCCCGCCGGCCAGCACCAGAGGCGGCGCGGCTGGCCAGTGCTCCACGAGGCGCTGGTAGGCGTCGAGCAGGCCGCCGACGTTCTTGCGCGGCTCCAGCGTCCCCATGAAGAGGACGTAGCCGGCGTTGGCGGGCGGCCCGGGTGCGGCCTCCCGCACCCAGCGGGGGACCCCCGGCCGGCAGACGCAGATCCGGCCCGCGGGGACGCCGAGTTGCGCCTCGATCTGCCGGCTGGAGTAGTCCGAGATGGTGACCACCAGGTCGGCCCTGCGGGCATGCTCGCGGGTGAGACTCGGGAAATCCCGCTGCATCTCACCCCAGGCCCGTTCCGGATGATTCAGGAAATCGAGGTCGTAGATGGTGCAGACCTTGAGACCGGCCCGGCTGGGCACCAGGAGCGGCGTGGTGGAATGGACCACGTCGAATTGGCGTCCGGCGAGCCTCTCGATCGGTGGCCAGTTCAGGCGGTTCCACGCCCAGATCAGCGTGCGCACGGGCATGCGGCGATCGATGAACGTGGCGCCGTCGAGGTCCGAGCGGGCCGCGGCGCTCAGGCGATCGCGCAGGGACGAGGTCCAGACGGTCAGTTCGAGGCTGCGGGCGAGCGGCTCGCCGGACCGGCGAAGGTCCAGGAGGCTGCACCCGAGTTCGTGTACCCACTCGCCGACGCCGGTGCGCTGGCGCAGCGCGGGACGGTAATCCAGCAGGATCCGCATGACGTGGGGTGTATGGTAGCGCGAAAGCCAGGGCGGGCGGGTCCGTTTGGCGCCTGGAGGGGGTCATTTCGCTGCAAACTGTTGACTGTCAATGGCTTGACACGATGTGGGCCATATAGTACTTTCAGGTGTTTTCCTGGGGATGGTCCGTCCCGGTGACGTCGGGGAGCGCATTCAAATGAAACTGGCGGTGATCGGAAGCGGATACGTCGGATTGGTGGCCGGGGCGTGTCTGGCGGAGACCGGAAACGACGTGGTGTGCGTCGACAAAGACGAGGCGAAGATCCGGATGCTGCGACGCGGCAGGATGCCGATTTTCGAGCCCGGGCTTGAGGAACTGGTCAAGCGGAACGTCGCTGAGAAGCGCCTCAGCTTCACGACGCAGCTCCCGAAGGCGGTGCGCGCCTCCTCGGTGATCTTCATCGCGGTCGGCACGCCCATGGGCGAGGACGGTTCCGCCGATCTGCAGCACGTGCTCGGCGTGGCCCGCGAGATCGCCCAGGCCATGAACGGCTACAAGGTCATCGTCGACAAGAGCACGGTGCCGGTGGGCACGGCCGACAAGGTCCGGGAGATCATCCGCCGGGAGACCACGCATCCTTTCAGTGTCGTGAGCAACCCCGAGTTCCTCAAGCAGGGCGCGGCGGTCGACGATTTCCTGAAGCCGGACCGGGTCGTCATCGGCACGCAGGACGAGAAGGGCGGCGAGATCATGCGGCAGGTCTACGCGCCGTTCACGCGGACCGGCGCGCCCATCATGGTGATGGACACGGCGAGCGCCGAACTGTGCAAGTACGCGGCGAACGCCATGCTGGCGACGAAGATCTCCTTCATGAACGAGATGGCGAACGTCTGCGAGGCCTTCGGGGCCGACGTCGACCAGGTGCGCCGCGCGGTCGGGTCCGACCGCCGCATCGGACCGTCCTTCCTGTTCCCGGGGGTCGGCTACGGCGGCAGCTGTTTCCCGAAGGACGTCCAGGCGATCGTCAAGTTCACGAAGGACAAGGGATACGACTTCCAGATCCTGCAGGCCGTCGAGAAGGTGAACCACCGGCAGAAGTCCGTGCTGGCCGGCCGGATGGAACAGCACTTCGGGTCGCTGAAGGGCCGGACCATCGCCGTGTGGGGCCTCGCGTTCAAGCCGCGGACCGACGACATGCGGGAGGCGCCGGCCGTGGTGCTCATCGAGCGGCTGCTCGCGCTCGGGGCGAAGGTGCAGGTGTTCGATCCCGCCGCGATGGGGGTCGCACGAACGCTGCTCGGCACCAGGGTGACCTACGCGTCGACGAGCTATGCCGCGCTGGACGGCGCCGACGCGCTGGCGGTGATTACCGAGTGGAACGAGTTCCGGGAGCCGGATTTCCCGAAGATGCGGAAGCTGATGAAGAGCCCGGTGATCTTCGACGGGCGCAACATCTACTCCCGCGAGACGATGAAGACCAACGGTTTCACGTACTACTCCATTGGGCGCTGACGGCACGATCCTGGTCACGGGAGGCGCCGGGTACATCGGCAGCCACGTCGCCAAGGCCCTCGTCGCGGCCGGGCGCCGGGTCGTGGTCTACGACGACCTGTCGGCCGGGCATCGCCGGGCGGTCAGGTGGTGCGACCTCGTGGTGGGCGGCGTCCACGACGAGGCCCGGCTCGCCGACACGATGGCACGCTACGGCGTGTCGGCCGTGATGCACTTCGCGGCGTGGCTCTCGGTGGGGGATTCGGTTCGCGACCCGGCGGGCTACTACCGGAACAACGTCGAAGGCACGCTCGCGCTGCTGCGGGCGATGCTGGGTCGCTCCGTCGCGCACCTGGTGTTCTCGTCCACGGCCGCGGTGTACGGGAATCCGGAGGAGACGCCGATCACCGAGCGTCATCCGACGCGCCCGATCAACGCGTACGGCGAGACGAAACTCGCCGTCGAGCGCGCCCTCTCGCATTTCGAGGTGGCCTACGGGCTCCGCAGCGTGGCGCTGCGGTACTTCAACGCGGCAGGCGCGGATCCGGACGGCGAACTGGGCGAGGATCACCGCCCGGAGTACCACCTGATTCCGCGGGCCATCGATGCGGTGCGCGGCACGGGCAGTCTGCAGGTGTTCGGCGAGGACTACCCGACGCCGGACGGCACGTGCCTGCGTGACTACGTGCACGTCGGCGACCTGGCCGAGGCGCACGTGCTGGCGCTTGGCCGGCTGGAGCAGGGCGGCGCGTCGACGACCTACAACCTGGGGATCGGGACGCCCTTCTCGGTCCGCCAGATCATCGAGGCGGTCGAGCGGGTGAGCGCCCGGCGCGTCCCGTGGACGCCGGCGCCGCGCCGGGCGGGCGATCCCGCGGTGCTCTTCGCGTCGAGCGCGCGCATCCGGGCCGAACTGGGCTGGCGCCCGCGGCATTCGGATCTCGACGCGATCGTGCAGTCGGCGTGGCGGTGGCGCGTGGCGCACCCGCAGGGCTACGACGAGGGGAGGAGCGACTGATGCCACGGCTGAAAGGGGTCCTCACCAACCCCCTGCTCTCCGTCGTCATGCCGGTCTTCAACGAGCGCGAGACGATCGAGGAGATCATCGGGCGGGTGCTGGCGGTGCCCGTGCGGTCCGAGTTGATCGTGGTGGACGACTGTTCGACCGACGGCACGCGCGACATGCTGGCGGCGCTCCAGGCCCGGCTCGGCTTCCGGCTGCTCCTCCACGAGCGCAACCGGGGCAAGGGGGCCGCGCTGCGGACGGGGTTCGCGGCGGTGAAGGGCGATGTGGTGATCATCCAGGACGCGGACCTCGAGTATTCGCCCGAGGAGTACCCTGATCTGATCGCGCTCATCTGCGAAGGACGCGCCGACGTGGTGTATGGCTCGCGGTTCCTTGGCCGGCATCGCGTGTTCCTCTTCACGCACTACCTCGGGAACCGGCTGCTCACGCTCCTCACCAACGTGCTGTACAACACCATGCTCTCCGACATGGAGACCTGCTACAAGGTGATGCGCGCGGAGGTGCTCACGTCGTTTTCGCTCCGGTCGAACGGGTTCGGGATCGAGCCCGAGCTGACGGCCAAGATCTTCAAGCGGCAGTACCGCGTCTACGAGGTGCCGATCACCTACGACGGGCGCGGGTACGACGAGGGCAAGAAAATCACCTGGCGCGACGGCGTGGTCGCCCTCTGGGTGCTGTTTCGCTACCGGTTCAGCGAGTGACTCACTTACGCCGGCTGTTTCGCTACGCGCGGCCCTACCGGGGTCGGTTCCTGCTCGCCCTGCTGGCGATGCTGGCGTATGGGGCGGCCTCGGTCTGGCTGGCGTGGCTGGTCAAGCCCATCTTCGACAGTGTCCTGCCGAGCCGGGGCAGCACCCCTGCGGGGTCGCCGGAAACCGGCGCGTGGGCGCGGGTGGCCTGGGCGATCCTGGCCGCCTACGCGCTGAAGGGCCTGGGCACCTATTTCTCGTCGTACTTCATGGCCGATGTGGGCCAGAGCGTGGTCCGCGACCTGCGCGACGGGATGTTCCGGCACACCCTGGGCCAGTCCACCGCCTTCTTCAAGTCCCGCAGCACCGGCCAGCTCCTGTCGAAGCTCAGCAACGACGTCGCCCAGGTCCAACAGGTGGCGGCGGAGACGTCCGCCGATCTGCTGAGGGAATCGCTCGCCGTGGTCGGTTATGCCGGCCTGATGTTCTCCATCGATGTCGGGCTCACGCTCGTCTGCCTGACCGGCGCGCCCCTGGTGCTCTACCCGCTGGTGCGCCTGGGCTGGTTGCTCCGCAAGACGACGAAGCGCAGCCAGGAGCACCTCGAACACATGTCGCACGTGGCCGCGGAGGCGTTCACCGGCCACCGCATCGTGAAAGCCTTCGGCGCCGAGGATCGGGAGGGCGCTCGATTCGGCCGGTCGACGCTGCTGCTGTACCGTGCCAACATGAAGGTGACGGCTGCGCTGTCGATGATGCCGCCCATTATCGAACTGCTGGGCGGCGTGGCCGCGGCGGCCGCCCTGTGGTACGGCAGCCAGGAGATCCGCAAGGGCGCCATGACCGCCGGGCAGTTCGCCTCGTTTCTGGCCGCGTTATTCATGATGTACGGGCCACTCAAGAAGCTCAGCCGGGTGAACGCCAGCGTCCAGCAGGCGACGGCGGCCGCCCAGCGCATCTTCGAACTGCTCGACACGCACACCGAGGTGGCCGATCGGGCGGGAGCGCCGCCGCTGGCCCGGATTTCCCGGGCCATCGAGTTCCGCAACGTGATCTTCGAGTACGAGGACGGGAAGGGAAAGATCGCCTTGCGCGGCGTGTCGTTCACCGTCGACGCCGGGCAGATGGTGGCGATTGTCGGTCGCAGCGGCGCCGGCAAGACCAGCCTGGTCAACCTGCTGCCGCGGTTCTACGACGTGTCGGAGGGCGCCATCCTGATTGACGGCGTCGACATCCGCGAGGTCGGCCTGGCATCGCTGCGGGACCAGATCGGGATGGTGACGCAGGAGACGGTGCTCTTCGACGACTCGGTGGCCAGGAACATCGCCTACGGCCGTCCCGGCGCCAGCGCGGCCGACATCGAGGCGGCGGCGCGTGCCGCGCGCGCGCACGAGTTCGTGGTCGCCATGGGGGCGGGCTACCAGTCGGTGATCGGCGAACGCGGCCAGCGGCTCTCCGGGGGGCAGCGCCAGCGGCTGGCGATCGCCCGGGCGATTCTCAAGAACGCGCCGATTCTCATTCTCGATGAAGCCACCTCGTCGCTGGACTCCGAGTCCGAGGCCCTGGTGCAGGACGCCCTCGGCAATCTGATGCGTGACCGCACGTCGTTTGTCATCGCGCATCGGCTCTCCACCATCCAGCGGGCCGACGTGATCGTCGTGCTCGAGGGCGGGCGCATCGTCGAGGTCGGCACACACGATGATCTGCTGGCGAGGGCCGGCGGCGTCTATGCGTCGCTGCACGCCATGCAGTTCTGCACGAAGCGACAGGCCCCGCCCTCGGCGGGCCAGAAGGCACACGGATGATCAAGAGCATGACGGGCTTCGCCTCGGTCACCCACGAGGACGATCGGGCGACGGTCGGCGTCACCATGCGCAGCGTGAATCATCGGTACCTGGACATGCAGGTGCGCGTGCCCCAGGCGATGAGCCATCTGGAAAGCCGGCTGCGGGGCTGCGTGCAGGCGCGGGCCTCGCGGGGGCGCGTCGAGCTGGCGGTCTCGGTGCAACTGCGGCAGGAGCCGACGCTCACCGTGGCGCTGAACGAGGTGTTCGTGGCGAAGCTGTCCGGTGCCCTCGACCACGCGCGCGCGGCGGGCCTCATCCAGGGGACGCTCCAGCCCGGCGACCTGCTGCGGTTCCCGCAGGCGCTGACGGTCCGCGAGGACGCCACCGAGCTCGACGCGGATCAGCGCGCGGCGCTCGAGGAGACCATCGTGCAGGCCGTCGAGCTGGCGCTGGCCGACCTTGACGTGATGCGGCGCCACGAGGGCGCCATGCTGCAGACCGACCTCGACGCGCGCAAGACGGGCGTGGCCGCTGCCGTCGACGACGTCGCGCGGCTGGCTGCCGCGGGCGAAGCCCACGTGCGCGAGCGGCTGTCGAAGCGCGTCGCGGACCTGTCCGCGGACGTCTCCGTCGACGCGGCGCTCATCGCCCAGGAGGTCGTCCGGTTCGCGGCCCGCTCCGACATCAGCGAAGAAACGACGCGCTTCCGCGCCCACGTCGCGCAGTGGACGACGCTGACCGACAGCGCCGAGCCGTGCGGGCGCAAGCTCGACTTCCTCCTGCAGGAAATGAACCGCGAGGTGAACACGATGGGCTCGAAGGCCGACGGCCCCGGGGTCCCGGAAACGGTGATCGGCATCAAGGCGGAGCTGGAGAAGATGCGGGAACAGGTGCAGAATGTCGAGTAGCGGGGCGCCTCACGGGCTCCTGTTCGTGCTGTCCGCGCCGTCGGGCGTGGGCAAGACGACGGTGGTCGAAGCGGCGATCCGGCGCACGCCCCGGCTGACGCGGTCGCGGTCCTACACGAGCCGCCAGGCGAGCGACGGGGAGATCGACGGCGTCGACTACCACTTCATCACCCGGGAGCGGTTCGAGGCGATGAGGGCCGGCGACCAGTTCCTGGAGTGGGCCGAGTATTCCGGCAATCTCTACGGGACCTCCCAGGTGGACACGGAGCGGGTGCTCGCGGGCGGCGACGACCTGGTGCTGGTCATCGATGTCCAGGGCGGCGCGAAGATCCGGCGGCGCGGCTGGCCGGCCGTCTACGTGTTCGTGCTCCCGCCGTCGTTCGAAGTGCTGGAGCGCCGGCTCCGGGAGCGGAAGCGAGACACGGAAGCCCAGATCCAGCGCCGGCTCGACGTGGCGAGGCAGGAGGTCGCGGCCGTGTCGGCGTACGACTACATCCTGATCAACGATACGGTCGAGGAGTGCGTCGGGACCCTGCAGGCCATCGTGCAGGCCGAACGCGCCCGGCGCGCCGGCGACACGGGCGACGCGCACGCGGCGGCGATCGCGCGGGCCGGGCGGGCGATCCGCGGCGCGATGGAGGACGTCATCGCGCCGATTCTGGCGGGGTTTGCGCGGCCGCGGTCCTGAGCGGCGAAACGAGGTGAGGCATGGCGCGTATCGCGCTGGGGATCAGCGGAGGCATCGGCGCCTACAAGGCGGTTGAGGTCGCGCGCCTGCTGCAGCAGCGCGGCCACGACGTCACCGCCGTCATGACACGCAATGCGCGGCGCTTCGTGGGGCCGGTGACCCTCGAGGCGATCACGCGGCACCCGGTCGTCACCAGCCAGTGGACCGCCGGCGCGAACGCCGATGTGGAGCACATCGCGCTGGCCACTTCGGTGGACTTGCTGCTGGTCGCGCCCGCCACCGCGAACATCATCGGCAAGTTCGCTCAGGGGATTGCCGACGACTTTCTCTCCACGCTGTACCTGGCGACCACCGCGCCTGTCCTGATCGCGCCCTCGATGAACACGCAGATGCTCGAGCATCCGGCGGTGCAGGAGAATCTCGCGCGGCTGATGACGCGGGGCGTGCACATCGTGGAGCCCGGCGCCGGATACCTCGCGTGCGGATGGGTCGGCAAGGGGCGGCTCGCCGAGCCCGACGAGATTGTGGAGGCGGCCGACCGCATCGTGGGCGGGCGCCGGTCGCTCGAGGGGCGCCGCGTCCTGGTGACCGCGGGGCCGACCTACGAGGATCTCGACCCTGTGCGGTTCGTCGGCAACCGGTCGAGCGGCAGGATGGGATTCGCCGTTGCCGCCGAGGCAGCCCGGCGCGGCGCCGACGTGACGCTGGTCGCCGGCCCCGCGACCGCCGAACCGCCGGGCGTCGCGGAACTGGTGCGCGTGCGGGGCGCCGTCCAGATGCGCGACGCCGTCATGGCCAGGGTCGCCGACGCCGACATCGTCGTCATGGCGGCGGCCGTGGCGGACTACGCGCCGGTCGCCACGGAGCCCGACAAGATCAAGAAACAGGGCGACACGCTGACGCTGACGCTGCGCAAGACTCCGGACATTCTCGCGGCGCTGGGGGAGTGGCGCGGGCGCCAGGGCGGGGGCCGGCCGGTGCTGGTCGGGTTCGCGGCCGAGACCAGCGACCTGGTGGCGTCCGCCCGGCGGAAACTCGAGACCAAGCACATCGACCTCATTGTGGCGAACGACGTGCTGCAGCCCGGCGCGGGGTTCGACGTGGACACCAACGTCGTGACGCTGGTCGGACGCGACTGGGACGAAGCCCTGCCGCTGCAGCCGAAGTCGTCGGTGGCCGCGGCGATTCTCGATCGCGCCGAGCGGCTGCTGGAGACGGCGGCGCCGGCGCGACGCGGGCGCACGTCGGAGGCGTAGCAGCCCCATGGCAGACCAGGATACGAGAGCACAACTGGCCGAGCACCTGCGGATGGCCAGGGAACTGGGCGTCGAGGGCCTCAGCCGTGACCCGGCGTGGCGGGCCCGCGCCGAAGATGCGGTGCCGCGACGGCCTTTCGTGGCGGACTCGGCCGAGCGTCCATCGTCGGAGGAGTCCTTTGCGAACGCCGACGTGGAACGCGTGCCTGCCGGCGCGTCGGAGCGCGAGATGCTCCCGATGATCCGGGACGACATCGGTGACTGCACCCGCTGCAAGTTGCACACGCTGGGCCGCAGGCAGATCGTCTTCGGCGTCGGGAACCCTGCCGCCGATCTGATGTTCATCGGCGAAGCCCCGGGCGCGGACGAGGACATCCAGGGCATCCCGTTCGTCGGCCGCGCCGGCCAGCTGCTCACGAAGATCATCGAGGCCATCGGCCTGACACGCGACGAGGTCTACATCGCGAACATCATCAAGTGCCGGCCTCCCGAGAACCGCAACCCGGAGCCGGACGAGGTGGCGGCCTGCAATCCGTTCGTGGTCCGGCAGGTCCAGGCCATCCGTCCGAAAGTGATCGTGGCGCTGGGCTCCTTCGCGGCCCAGACGCTGCTTCGCACGAAAGATCCCATCTCCCGACTGCGCGGCAACATCTTCACGTATGGCGACGCGCAACTGATCCCGACCTTCCATCCGGCGTACCTCCTCAGAAGCCCCGAACGGAAACGCGACGTCTGGGAAGACATGAAGAAGGTCCGGAACCTGCTGCAGGCGGACGCCCCGGATCCGTCGTAGGCCGCCATGGTCCGCCTGGCGTCGGTGGCCGTCCCCGTCCCTCACGTCGATCGGCTGACGTACCGCGTTCCGGACGCGCTCGAGTCGCCCGCTGTCGGGGCCCGGGTGCTCGTGCCGCTGGGCGCGCGGTCGGTGACGGGTTGTGTGCTGGCGGTCGACGAGGTCGCCGACGAGGACGTCCGCGCCAGGGGCGGCGAGTTGCGGGACGTCCTCGATGTGCTCGACGGCGACGCCTATCTGCCTCAGCACGTGCTGGCGCTGGCCGCCTGGGTCGCCGAGTACTAC
>Ga0315290_10004050_pt1 | contig 10535 bp, 7 predicted proteins | sample YL17G12_0_MG_FD_203627 | JGI IMG/M metagenome (GOLD analysis project Ga0315290, IMG submission 203627) | Sediment microbial communities from Yellowstone Lake, YNP, Wyoming, USA - YL17G12_0 | ecosystem: Environmental > Aquatic > Freshwater > Lake > Sediment | place: USA: Wyoming | collected...
CGAGGGCGGGCTGCGCCCATGTCGAACGGTCAAGGCGGTGGGAGTCGGACCAGTCCCGACAACCGAGCGGCGGCGTGGCGTGGATCCGAAAGCCCGCGTGTGGGACGATACGGTATGTCCATTCTGAAGCTGCTGGGGCTCGGGGGCGACTCTGGCGAAGCCCATGCGGGCGACACCGACACCGTGCGGCGAATCGTCGCGGAGCTGGACCGGCTCGATCCGGCCCGGGCCCGCCACATCGCGGCATTTGCCTACATCCTCGGCCGCGTCGCCATCGCCGATCGGGAGGTGAGCGAGGCCGAAACGCGGACCATGGAGCGCATCGTCATAGGGCGGGGCAACCTGCCGGAGGAGCAGGCCATCATGGTCGTGCAGATGGCCAAGAGCCAGAACCTCCTGTTCGGCGGGACCGAGGACTTCCTGGTTGCGCGCGAGTTCGCGAAGATGGCCAGCTACGACGACAAGATTGCGCTCCTCGAGTGCCTGTTCGCCGTCTCGGCCGCCGACGCAACCATTACGCTGGCCGAGGATCAGGAGATCGCCCGAGTAGCTCTCGAGCTGAAGATCGAGCACGCGGACGTCGTACGCGCGAGGCTCGCGCACCGGGAGTACCTGAGCGTGCTCCGGCGCCAGGCGGCGGACTGAGTGTCGTCGCCCCGACCCGATTTTCGCGACAAAATGCGCGGTTGAGGATGACTTCCGGCGGGGCATCCTCGACAACAGGCGGAATTCCACACGGCGCCGATGGCGGGTGTTTTGCAATAGGAACTGGCATCGGCGTGGGTTGCGACGTCAAGTCGCGGGGCTCGCGTCCGAGGCAGGGCGCTGCGCTGGAGAATCCGGCGGGCGCCCGTCGTTTGTACAGGGCTCTCGGTTACGGCAGCGGTCGACCCGCGGTCTGCCACGCCCCTGCGGCATCAACCGGGTGCGCCAGCACGACCGTGTTCAAGGTCAGGTTGTCGCGCACCCGAAGTCGATCCGCCTCACTCCGGTGGCTCGCCGGTCGGCGGGGGCGGCTCCGCGTCGGGCGTGAAGACGTTCTCGATGCGCAGGGCGAAGACCCGCGCGATCGCGAAGGCGAGCGGCAGGCTCGGGTCGTAGCGCTCGTTCTCGATTGCGTTGACGGTCTGGCGGGAGACGCGGAGGGCCTCGGCCAGGTCGGCCTGCGACCAGTCGCGCTCGGCGCGCAGGACGCGGAGGCGGTTCTTCACGCGCGCCACCGGTAGCGGCGGGCCGTGACCAGATAACCGGCCCACCACGAGAGCAGGAGGGCCACCGCCACCCACTGCCCGCGAAGCTCGGGGAGGCGGGTCTCGAACAGCGCGTACACGACCGACGCGACGAGGCCAAAGGCGAGCCCGTAAAAGGCTCCCTCGAGGTGGAGGCGACGTTCCAACTCGTCGGAGTGCCGCAGCAGGCGCGCGAAGACCAGCACGGCCGCAAGCGTCCAGGCGAGGCCCATGACACCCCACTCGAGGCGCCAGCTGCGGACGTCACCGGCGCGGCCCGGCTGCAAGAGCAGGAGGTTGATCGCGGCGAGCGGGAGGAGCCAGGAGTAGACGCCGGCCTGCGCCAGCTTCCAGGCGGCGAAGCCGGCCACGAGGATCAAGGCGAGTCCCGCCAGGAGCGGAACTGATTCGGCGGCCGTCAGGCCGCCTGAATCGCGGAAGGCCTGCCGGCTCAGCCAGCCCCCTGCCACCGAGCCGACGGCTGAGACGACGAACCAGAGAGCTCCGGCATCAACGAGCGGTTTGGGCTGAGGATCGGCTGCCATTTTCCACCCTCCCATCACAATAGTACGTCTCACTTTCCCTATTGTCAAGCTTAATTGTCTATTAGACCGCCTTGCTTTACAGAGATCAGGTCTTGAATTGAGGCGTTTCCGCAGACGGGCCGGCCTCGTTGTCCTGCATTCCGGGGGCTGGCCAGTATCGACAGCTTCGCCTGTTCCGTGCTCTGTTTGCGATGGGGGGCTCTGCCTCCCTGACGCGCCTCGGCCGCAAGCTCTCGGTGACCCTCGACCGCGCGCAGAGGAAGCGCTGCGTTGCGAATTCCCGCAGGGCCGCTCCTCGACTTGACTGCAGGCCCCACTGGCGTATCCTGTGGGCGAACACGAAGACGCCAGGGTCCAGCCTGCAATGATGCCGATCTCTCCCGGGGACCGTCTCGGTCCGTATGAGATCGTCGCCCCGCTCGGGGCAGGCGGCATGGGCGAGGTCTACAAGGCACGGGACACGCGTCTGGACCGGACCGTCGCCGTCAAGGTCCTGCCGCCCGCAGCCGCCGACGATCCCGTGCGGCTGCGCCGCTTCGAGCACGAGGCACGCGCCGTCGCTGCCCTCAATCACCCCAACATCTGCGCCCTCTTCGACGTCGGCTCGGAGCAATCCGGCGAGTCGCCGATCCATTTTCTGGTGATGGAGTACCTCGAGGGCGACACCCTGTCGCGGCGCCTCCACCAGGGGCCGATGCCCTTGCCGCTGGCGCTCGAGTGCGGGGCGCAGATCGCCGATGCGCTGGCCCGGGCGCACCGCCAGGGGATCATCCACCGCGATCTCAAGCCGGCCAACATCATGCTGCTGAAAGCGGGCGCGCGGGCCGGCGCCCCGCAGGTGAAGCTGTTGGACTTCGGCCTCGCGCGGTTGAAGCCACCGGTACCTGAGAGGGGGACGGGCGCCAGCTCGGTCCCGACGCGGTCGGCCATGACCCTGCCGGGCACGGTGATGGGCACCGTCCCCTACATGGCGCCGGAGCAACTGGAGGGGAAAGAGAGCGACGCTCGGACGGATCTCTTCGCGTTCGGGTCCGTGCTCTACGAGATGCTCACCGCGCAGCGCGCGTTCCAGGGTGCCAGCGAGGCGAGCGTCATTTCGGCGATTCTCAGCGCGGAACCTCCCCCGCTCTCCTCGCTCCAGCCGCTGACGCCGCCGGCGCTTGACCGGCTGGTGCGCCGCTGCCTGGCGAAGGACCCGGACGCGCGGTGGCAGAACGCGGCGGACGTGGCGGAGGAGCTGCGCGGCATCTCGGCCGACTCGGTGGCCGCGCAACCGGCTCGCATCACGCAGCCGCGACGCCGGCGCACGTGGGTGTTCGCTGCCGGTGCCTTGCTCCTGGTGCTCGCCGCGGCCGCGCTGGTGTGGATCGCCATCAGTCGCCTCTCGCCTTCTTCGCCTGTTCCGGCCCACTTCGCCCTCACGATGCCCGGGCGCACGGTGCTGGGCCCGGACATCTCGGCGTACTTCGCCGTCGCGGCGGACGGGAGCGGCGTCGTGTACGTCGGGGTGAGCGGGGGCCGAACCCGGTTGTACTGGCACGACCTGCGCGGGCCGGGCGGCTGGGCCCTCGCAACCACCGAAGATGGCCATACGCCGTTCCTCTCGCCCGACGCGCGCTGGCTCGGCTTCTTCCGGGACGGCAAGATCCTGGCGCTGCCCCTGCAGTCGGGACGGGTGGGGGAAGGCAGCCTGGTCAAAGAAATCGCCGCGACGGATTCCATACGAGGGGCGTGCTGGGGCGACGACGGCACGATCGTGTATGGCACGCTGGGGGGCGGGCTGTGGCGGGTGGCGGCCGGCGGCGGTCACCCGCAGCGATTGACCGAGCCCGACCGGTCGAGAAACGAGATGGATCATCGCTGGCCCAGCCTCCTGCCCGGCGGACGACACGTCCTCTTCACCGTGCAGCACGCGTCCTCGCGCCAGGAGCGCTCCGCCATCGCGGCGCTGTCGCTCGACACCCTCCGGATCACGAGGGACGTCGAACGCGGCGTCCATGCGCGGTATCTCCCGAGCGGCCACCTCGTCTTCGGTCGCTACGGAACACTGCTGGCGGCTCCCTTCGACGTGAAGACGTCGAAGGTGACCGGCAGCCCGGTACCCGTCGTCAGCGACGTCCTGTTCAACTACGCCCTGAACAACTTCGGCTTCGACGTCGCGGCCGACGGAACCCTCGTCTACGCGAACTGGCGGGCTGAACCGGCCAGCAACGCGCTCGTCTGGGTCACGCGGAAGGGCGACCTCGAACCGGCGTTGCCCGATCGTCGGGCCTACGACTCTATGAACTTCGACCTCTCGCCGGACGGGCAACGCGTGGCCGTGACGATCGAGGCTGACACCTTCAACAGCATCTGGATCGGTGACCTGCGCGACCGGCGATGGCAGCGCGTGAACATCCAGGCCGACAGCTACGGTCCCCTCTGGTCGCCGACGGGCGATCGGCTGGCGTTCTCGTCCAATCGCGACGGCCCCTTGAACCTCTACGTCGTGGCGGCGGACGGCGAGAGCGCGCCGGTCCGCCTGGCCACGGCGGCGCAGATGCAGTCGGCTACGTCCTGGTCGCCCGACGGCCGGTTTCTGGCGTACGTCCAGCAGCAGGTGGGGACGCCGCTCGAGACCTACGTCCTGCCGCTCGATGGCCGCACGGCACCCTGGCGGTGGGGACCTGAGGAGGCCGAAGTGACGGAGCCGGCGTTCTCGCCCGACGGTCGATGGCTCGCGTATCAATCGCGGGAATCGGGCAAGTGGGAGGTGTGGGTTCGGCCGTTTCCGGGACCGGGCCGGGGGCAGCGCGTCTCGGGCAGGGATGGCGGCCTCGCGCCCGCGTGGTCCTCGGACGGCAGCGAGATCTTCTACCTGGAGCGCGTGAAGGACACCCGCATCATGAGCCGGCGCGTGGAATCGACCTCGCCGTGGCGGCTGGCCGACCCCAACGTGGCCTTCGCGCTGCCATTCGCGCTGGACAACGAGAGCGCCTGGGCGGCCAGGACCTTCGCCGTGGCGCCGGGCGGGCGCCGGGTCCTCGTCGTGCAGCCGGATGAACGGGCGCCGAGGGACGTCACCTCGTTGACCGTGATCACCAACTGGCCGGAAGAGGTGAAAGCGAAGCTGCGCGGCGGGCAGTAGCGCGGCGGGGCAGCGTGGCCGGGCGGGCGAACTCACCACGGGCGGCCGAGGGCTCGGTCGTCGACTATCTCGTCATCGTGTGCTTGGCAGCAAGCGTGGGTGCCTGCAACCCACGATAAGGGACCTTATGTTAACCGGGCGGCCAGGCGCACCCCGCTAATGAAGAGTGTTTTGTCCGCCGTGCGCAGCATGGCGGATGCGGCCTGTCGTCGCAACGACGACTCCGGTACAACGGGAACCTCCAGTCGTGACCGCGACAACCGACGGTACTCGCGCACGGTATCGAGGTTCTGAGCCTCGATGATGAACCTGCTGACCGCGCGCCTGCGTTGGCAGCCCGTGTCAACGGGCCGCGATGACCCTCACGACAGCGTCCTGACCGATCGAGACAGCCGCGTCTCGCTCGACGAGTACGGCACCACGAACGTCTGGCAAGGCGCGTCCGCCGCGTCCGCGCAAAGATCGAGGGCAAGCCACCCGTCCCGGATGGGCAGGCGCGCCTCCACATGCGTAAGGCCGCTGAGCAATCTGGGGCGGACGTGGATGGCGTCTTCCTGCGGCCGGACGCCGAGCACGTGGTGGACGAATAACAGGACCAACTCGGCCCACGTCCAGGGAACGACGCCCACCTGCGGAAACGGCGGCGCGATGCGCGGTCCGTAGAATTCGAACCACGATCCCGGAATCGAACCGGGAATGCTGTTCAGCCAACGAAGTACCCGCCATGCGGGCTCAGACTCGCCCGCCTCGACGGCCGCTCTCGCCACGAACACCGACGCGAACGGCCACCCGCCCGGGGAGTCGGGCTCCGAGGAGACGTGGTAGCGCCCGTAGCCGCCGCCGTCCCATGACTGGCTCCAGAGCTGTTCGACCTGCGAAAGCGTGGCTCGAGCGACAGGCCCGGTGGGGTCGATTGCGCCGAACACGATGGGCAGCACCGTGCAGGTGTCGGGGTTCAGCAGGTGAGGACCGGGCAAGGCCAACGGCACGCCGTCCGGCAGGCCCGCATCCTGCTGCGGCACGATGTGCGTCTGCACACGACCGTCGAGCGTCCGCCGTTTGACGAAGCGGCCAGCGTCGCAAAGCGCATAAACAGGGTGCGACAAGAACGCGCTTCGCAACGCCTGCGACGCCTCGCCCCAGCGCGCCTCCTCGACCGGCTTGCCGATCCGCCGCGCGAGGGATGCGGCGCTCGAGAGGCCAAGCGACACGAACATCTGGTACACGAGTTCCAAGCCTGGCTCGATCCCGTGCGCCGCGTGCCGCTCCCAGTACTCGCGGCAACCCGACAGCAGACCGCTTGCCGCATGGCGGAACTCCGCGCGAAGCGGGTACGTGGCCAGCGCCGAGATCTTCGGCCACGCCCGCACGACCAGACCCAGGTCGCCGGTCCAGTTGACGTACTGCTCGAGGACGTAGAGCAGGATGCCGTTCTGGTCCAGCTCGACGTCGTCGCGGCCGCGGATTTCGCTCGAGTCGATGGTCGCGCCCTCGAGCGTGACGAACTCGTCGAGCAGACGTCCGAGCATCGTTGCCGCCAGCGATCGGTCGCCGAGCATGGTCAGCGCCAACGCGATCACCGCCTGGTCGCGCACCCACTCGCGGTTGTACTGCCAGATGCTGCCGTCGAGCCGGCCTCGCGACGAGATGACCGCCGGAAGCTGGCAGCGGCTCGCATGGAAGAGGTGATCGAGCATCGGGTCATGAAAGGACAACGTCGCGCGAGTGGACGACGAGTCGGGGGCAGGCGGCTCATGCAGATCCGTGCGCAAGATGCGCATCGACACCGAGCCACCTGTGGGCGCGAGGTCGTACACCACGCAGAGTCGCGTGCGTTCTTGCGCGTGCAGCGTGACGGGCTCCTCGACCAGCGCGTCGGCGCTGCCGACCCGCAGCGTGAATCGCTGCACGGTCTGGCCAACGTTGACGATCGTGATCTCGCGCGCAAGCCGGGCCACGCCCGCGGAGGGGCAGAAGAACCGCTCGATCACCGCCAGGCCGCGCCCTCCCCAGCGGGCCTCCACCGTGGGGACGGCCGCGTCGCGCGTCCACGACACGTGGAGCGTGGCGGGCAGGGGCGCGAGTTCGCCGGCGTCGATGGCGAGGCGGACGACGGTGGGTTCGAGGCCGTGTTCGCTGCTCATGGTCAGGCTGTCGCGCTTCTTGCCGAGATGCTCCGGATTCATGATGAGGAGCCCGAGCGGCGTGCCCCCACCATCCGGCGCGTGCTGGACGGCAGCCTGGATCACGCCGTTGCCCAGGAAGAAGTAGGACGCGCCGGCGAGCCGGGTACGGACGTCCGGGTGTCCGACGGCCGGGTCATCGTGATAGACGTGTTCCGCGACATCAACCATCGTTACAACCTGGGAATGTGGAGGCCGCCACCGACATCCACAACGAGTCCGGTGGCATAGTCGAAGTCGCCGCGGGCGAGCGCGGAAACCACCCGCGCCACGTCTTCGGGTTCGCCCCAACGCCGCTGTGGGACGAGACCGCCCGCAATGGCGGCGTCGTATCGATCCTGGACGGGGGCGGTCATCCTCGTGCGAATGATGCCTGGCCGGACTTCGAACACCGGGATCCCCTCCGGAGCCAGCCGGTCGGCCAGCACGCGGGCCACCATGCTCAATCCCGCTTTTGAAATGCAGTACTCGGCCCGGCTGGGCGACGAGGCCTGCGCAGAGATCGACCCGATGAACACCAGGCGCGGATGGGCATCGGTGATCGTCGCCCTGCACGACAGCATGTACCTGGCGGCTTTCTGCGCCAGGAAAAACGCGCCGCGCAGGTTTGTGCCCATGACGCGGTCGAAACTCCCGGGTGTCGTCTCGAGGACGTCGAGACGCGGTTCCGGCGCGACGCCGGCGTTGCTGACGAAAAAGTCGAGTCGGCCGAATGCATCCGCCACCTGGGCGATCACGGCGTCGTGAGCGGCCACATCGGCGACGTCGGACGCGATGGTAAGCCACCGCCCGCCTTCCGAGGCCGGGACGACACCAGGATCGTGTGCCGTGTGAACCGCCGTCTTCCTGGGACGCGACACGTCAACGATGTCGAAACCCTGTCCCGCGAGAGCCACGGCGATTGCGCGCCCGATGCCGCGACGCGCGCCGGTTACGAGTGCGACAGGTGCGGAAGTCACGTCGGTGTCTCCATTTCGTCGAATGTCGTTCCGTCGCGGAACGCCTTCCAGACCGATTCATACCACGTGTCGGCCTGTGGAATGGGCCGCACGGGCACCCACGCTTTCCGGGTTGCCTGACCGCCCGCGAGAGCGATCTCGAGAATGTGCTCGTCGACAAACGAGCCTGGGGTCTCCAGGAGGAACCGGCAGAAACGGTCATCCGTGGTGATGGCGGGATCGCCATCCGGACTGACGACCAGGTACGATCCCCGGCTCTGGCCGCCCCGTTCCAGGTATTCCGCGATGGCATCCAGGTACACGGCGTGTGCGACCGAGAGATCAAGGTTGCGAAACACCGCTGGCAATGCAGAAGGATCGGCGGCCCACGAGACGCGTTCGATGTCAGCGAGCAGGGCCCACGCCTCGGCTGTGGCTGCACGGGTTACGGACGCGTCGCGAATGTGTGCGCCCGCCCGCGACATCCGTCGCTGGATCTCGCGTCGAATCGAGTCGGGGTCGCGGCGGTCAGATCCGTGGTTGCCGAGCGCCTTCCGGGCGACACTGAGCGTGCGCCCGACGGCCTCCCGACATGCGCTGATGAAGACCTCGTCGGCAGGGGGTGAGGATTGCCGGCGGGCCGCGATATACATGGCCGCGCGCAGGCTCCCCACCTGCCCCGCATTCAGCGACGCGCCGCCCGGACGGCTGACGCCGTGCGATCCGTTCACCTCGCCCACCGGGAAGAGCCCCGCGACATTGGACTCCCACCAGATGTTGCCGCGGAGGCCGCCGTTGTTGTGCTGCGCGCAGACCGCAATTTCGAGCCAGTCGGCCGTGAGGTCGATGCCATGGTGGCGGTACAGGTCGATGGCCGGCTGGTTCATCGCGGCCAGGCGCTCGACGGGCGTGGCTCCGAGGGCCCCGCACTTCTCGAGGTACGTGCGGGCGTCCGCGTGAAGCGCGTCCATCGTGAACGGTCCCAGCGGGCCTCCGTCGAAGTTCCGCGTGAAATCCAGATACACCCGTCGCCGGCGTTCGACGCGTTCGCGGTGGACGAGCAGGTCGACGAGCGACGACCCGCTGTCGCGGATCCGCCGCGGGTCGAAGGGCCATTGATAGCCTTTCCGGAAGATGGCCGTGCCCAACGTGCCGGCGTCCGGAAATGCGTCGTTCAGGAACTCGCGTGGATCGCGTCCGTTCGCATCGGTCGAGACATACCGCGGAATCACCTGCTGATACGAGCCCGAGACGTTCCAGCGGTAGCCGATCGAGGCAAGTCCGAACTGCGACTCGGTCAGGTTCTGCGCGATGGCGCCAATCCGCAGGGCGAGGCCAATGGATCCGGTCTGCTCGGCGGGGTAGACCGAGTCGAGGTACAGGCCGCCTGGGCCGCCGGTGGCGAGGACGACATTTACGGCATTGAACAGGACGAATCGAGGCGAGGGCGTGGCGCAACTCTGCTGGTCAAGGGCAACGGCACCGACGACGCGCGGGGTCACCTCCCGTTCGTCCGTCAGCAGGGCGACGACCTGGTAAGGCGCGAAGACGGGGATCTCCTTTTCCCGCACGACGCGCGACAGCGCCTTCACCATCAGGTGCGACGTGAGCGGGCCCGCCGAGGTGGCGCGGCCGCGACGATCATGGTCCGTCTGGTAGCCCGTGAATCCGCCGAACCGATCGTGCGGGAACGGCACGCCGATCTGGACCAGGTGGTAGAACGTCTGCGCGGAGTGCTGGGCTTCGCAGAGCGCTATGTCGCCGTGCATGCTGCCGCCCGCGAACAGGTCTTCCGCCAACTGGCGTGGGGAGTCTGGCTCGCCGCCGGCCAGCGAGAGTTTGTAGTAGGTCTGCTTGTCCGATCCGGCATTGGCGGAGGTTCCGCCTCCCCAGCATTCCGTGACGATCGCGATGTCATGCTGGCCGCGGTCGTGCAGCGCCACGGCCGCGTTGAGAGCGGCCGCGCCGGATCCGACGACCAGCGTGTTCATCGAGTGGATCTGCAGTTGCGTGCCGTCGAAGTCGATGGTCCGTGGAATCATGATCCACCTCGATGCCTGCACCGGAATTCGTTTGTCGCCGGGTCTGACAGCCTCCGCCAAGGCTACGGCGGTCCGCCAGAGCTCTACGCGAAGGCGGAAGACCCGGCCTCCAGCCATCCGTGTCACGCTGCCAGCGGTCCAGTCGGTCGCACGCCTGAAGACCCGGCCTCCAGCAATCCGTGTCACGCTGCCAGCGGTCCAGTCGGTCGCACGCCTGGGATCGCCGGGCTCCAGCCCGGCCCGGGATTCCGATCCTATCCACCTTCGCAACGGGCGACCATCGTCTCACGGTGCAAGCCTGAATAGAGCGGCCGGTCGCACGCCTGAAGACCCGGCCTCCAGCCATCCGTGTCACGCTGCCAGCGGTCCAGTCGGTCGCACGCCTGGGATCGCCGGGCTCCAGCCCGGCCCGGGATTCCGATCCTATCCACCTTCGCAACGGGCGACCATCGTCTCACGGTGCAAGCCTGA
>Ga0315290_10004051_pt1 | contig 10533 bp, 7 predicted proteins | sample YL17G12_0_MG_FD_203627 | JGI IMG/M metagenome (GOLD analysis project Ga0315290, IMG submission 203627) | Sediment microbial communities from Yellowstone Lake, YNP, Wyoming, USA - YL17G12_0 | ecosystem: Environmental > Aquatic > Freshwater > Lake > Sediment | place: USA: Wyoming | collected...
ATGGCCGCGAGCCGCACGGTCGGGCCCGAGCGCGCGGTGCATTCGCTGCACTCGTATTTCCTGCGGCGTGGCGACTTCGACGCGCCGATCGTCTACGAAGTGGATCGCAGCCGCGACGGTGCGAGCTTCACCAACCGTCGCGTCGTCGCGATCCAGCATGGCCAGCAGATCTTCCACCTGTCGGCCTCGTTCCAGCTGCCGGAGGAGGGGCCGGACCACCAGGTGGAGGCACCGGCGGTGACGCCGCCCGAGGAATTGCCGGACCTTACGGCCACGGTGCGGCGGCGGTTGCAGGACCTGCCCGACCAGCGGCGACGCTTCTGGGAGCGCGACCGTCCCTTCGAGTTTCGTTCGGTCGAGGCGATCGACGACGGCCGGGCGCGGCCCGGCGTGCGCCATATCTGGTTCCGTCTTGCCGGGCAGTGTCCAGACGATGCCGTGCTGCATCGGTGCCTGCTGGCCTACGTGTCGGACTTTCACCTGCTGGAGACGGCAACCCTGCCGCACGGCCTGTCGTTTCACACGGGGCACGTCCTGCTCGCCAGCCTCGACCACGGCATGTGGTTTCACCGCCCGTTCCGCATCGACGACTGGCTGCTGTACGCGCTGATCAGCCCGAGCAGCAGCGGTGCCCGCGGCATGGCCTTCGGGCGCATCTTCGACCGCGCGGGACGGCTCGTGGCCAGCACGGCGCAGGAAGGCCTGATGCGCGTGCGCGAAGCCTGAAGCGTCGCCTTACTTCACCGCGAGTTCGAACCGCACCAGTGGCCCGCTGGCCGAGACCTTGCCGTCGCGTGCCAGGAATACACGCTCCGGTGACAGGCCCGTGCCGGTGAGGAGGGCGTCCTGCACGGCGGTGCCGCGCTGCTGCCCGAGTTGTTCCAGGTCGCTGGGTTGCACGACTGCACGAGCGCGGCATTCCTGTTCCAGCCACGCCAGGCGTGCCTGCCCGGCCTGTGCCTTCGCCTCCTTGCGCGAGATATCGTCCGCGGGCTCGGGCGGCTCGGGGATCACGGGTGCGGCGCCGGACAGCTGCGTATACAGGGTCGTCAGGACTTGCTCTTGCTGCTCGGCAGGCAGCGTCTCGAACGCGGGCACCGGCGTCGTCTCGTCAGTGCGCTTCTTGCCGAGCAGCGCTGTGCGCGAGGCCGCCTGCAGTTCGCGCTGGTAACGCGCCTCGGCCAGCGCCGCCCCGTCGAGCGCCGCTTCGGCACCGATCGGTACCTCCAGTCGCAAGTCCGGCTTCGGTGCGAGACTCTTGCCCAGCGCGCCCAGTCGTTCCGCCGCGGCCGGATCGAGCACGGCCGAGCCTGGTGCGAAGTCGATGAACTGCGCTTCCTCCGCGCCTTTGAACAATGCGCCGAGCGCCTTGAACGGCGCGGTCACGGCCTTGGTCAGGACGTTCTTGATCACCTGCCAGATGATCGGGCCAACGCGGAATGCCGGGTCGTCGAGCGTCCCCGTCACCGGGATCTCCAGGTTGATCACGCCGTCCGCGTCCTTCAACAGCGAGGTCGCGAACTTCACCGGCAGCGTCGCTTCTTCCTTGTTCGCGGTGGCTTCGCCCCATTCGAGCTGGTCGATGCGGATCTTGTGCTGCGCCTCGAGCTTGCGGTTGTCGATCTGGTAATGCAGGTCGGTGAACAGCTTGCCCTGCGCGATGTTGTAGCCCGCGAACTTGCCCGAATACGGGTTGAACACCGGCAACGAGATGTTCTCGAACTTGAGCGTGATGTCGGTGTAGCGGTCGAAGGCGAACGGTTGCGTCGTGCCGGAGATCAGCACCGGTGAGTACTTGCCGACGTTGCCATTGAGATCGACCGTCGCGTGCGAATTCGGATCGCTCGACATGCCGGTGATGCTGCCATTGAGCGACTCGATCGCGGCGGCGAAGTTCGGCTGCACGCTGAAGTCCGCGAAGTCCAGCGTGCCGCCGGCGATCTGCACCTCGCGGATGCGGATCGGCATGCCCGTTTCCTTGAGTTCGGGCGGCGGCGCTGCGGCGGCGAGCTTGCGGGCCTGCGCTGCCGCCTCCGCGGCCTGCTTTTCTGCCCGCATCTCCGCACGCGACTTCTTGTGCCTGGGCGCTGCTGCCTGCGCGGCCTTGTCGGCCTTCGCCTGTGCCACTGCGGCGGCCGTGCCCTGCGGATCGAACACCGCCGCGACGTTGAGCACGGCGTCGGAACTCACGATCACCCGGGCGAACGGCTGCACGACGCGCACGCGGTCGATGCTGAGCGAGTCGGGCGCCATTGCGTACTTCAGCTGCGAAAGCTCGACCCGCTCGAAGTTGATGAAGTCCTGCTCGAGCGCGTTGTCGATCGACTTGAAGCCCGCGATGGTCGCGTTGCCGGCGAACTGGAGTTCCGGCCGGCCGGAGCCGGCCGGCGCGAGTGAGAACTTGCCGGTGGCGCCCGCCGTGCCTTGCCGGATCGTGAGGTCGGTCGTGCCGTTGGCATACGGTTGCAGCGCCTGCAACGGGAACCCGGCAAGGTCGATGTCGACGTCCGCCGCAAAGGGCTCCGGCACCACGTTGCCGGCACCCGTCAGCTTCGCGGTGCCATTGATCGTCGCGGCGAATTTGATCGGCAGCGGCCTCGACAGATCGAGGCTCGCAGCGGTCGCCGTCACATCGAGGGGCGACAGTTCGAAACGCGCCACCGGTTTGACGGCACGGTCTTCGTAACTCACCGCGGCATCGTGCAGCGCCACGTTCGCGAACGTCACGGTCCACGGAGTCGCGGGCGCGGTCGCGGGTGCTGCGGCGGATGCGTCCGCAGCCGCGGTCGCGGGCTGTGCGACGAACAACTGGTCGATATTCAGCGTGCCATCGGGCATCGTCCAGACGTCGGCCTTGACGCCCTCGGCCGCGATCGTGCCGATGGACACGGTGTTGGCCGGCATCGCGATCTTCGTGTCGCTGATGACGACCGTGGGCACGGTGACGTAGTCCTGTTCGAGACCCCGCGCGCGCACGGTCAGGCTGTTCAACTGCATCTGCGGCAGACGCACGTCGAGACGCATCGGCTCGTTGAGCACGACACTGTACGAACCGCGCAGGTTCATCTCGCCCTGCGGAAGGACGAAGGGCAGTTCGACGCCGGCCACTTCGAGCGCGCCGGGCACGTTCAGGTTGGTGACCGCGAGTTCGCCCGACGATGAGACCTGCGGTTCGAGTGCGAACTTGCCCTGCCACTCCAGCAGCTCCGCGTTCTGGGTTTTTGCCGTGAGTCCGAAAGCGCCGCCTTCCGGCGTGGTCTTGAAGTTGGCGAGCTTGAGGTTGACGGGGGCCAACTGCCGCTCCAGGGGCGCGCGCCGGGTCAGGTCGGCGAACTGCAGGCGGCCGTCAGCGAGCGCGAACTGCTGGATCCAGACCACCGGCAGGGGCTCGTCCGGCTCGCCGTCGTCGGGCAGCGCGAGATCCGCCAGGTTGACCGACCCGTCGGGCCGGATCACGGTACGTGCCAGTGGCGCATCGAGCTGCACGTCCTTGAAGACGAACGCGCGTTGCCACAGCGACGACAGTTCGAAGTCGATGAAGAGTCGGCGGAACGCAAGCATCGGCTTGCCGTCGGTGTCGGGCAGCGACAGGTCCTTGATTTCGGCCTGCAGCTTGAGCGGGTTGATCCTGATCGCGCCGAGCGACAGCTCCCGCCCATACTTCTCACGGACGAAATCGACTGCCTGGCTGCGCACGATGCCAGGTGCGGCGTAGAAGCCGAGCGCGACGTACAGTCCGAACAGCAGCAACGCGATGGCCGACACCCGGAAGATCTTCGACTTCAGAATGCTGCCCACGTCCGTCACCTGTTCAGATGTTCACTGCGCTTGTCGCGCGGATGACGCGGCGCGCGCACGCGCCGCGTCACGTGCGATGGACGGCTTACCGTTCTTCGCCGAGCCAGCGATAGAGATACCCCGCGACCAGCGCGCCTAAGATCGGCGCCACCCAGAACAGCCACAACTGCGACAGCGCCCAGTCCTGCACGATCAACGCAGGACCCGTGCTGCGCGCGGGGTTCACCGAGGTGTTGGTGACCGGGATGCTGATCAGGTGGATCAGCGTGAGGCCCAGGCCAATCGCGATCGGCGCGAAACCGGCGGGTGCGCGGCGATCGGTGGCGCCCAGGATGATCAGCAGGAACATCATCGTCATGACGACTTCGGTGGTGAAGCCGGCCGCCAGCGAGTAGCCGCCCGGCGAATGCTCCCCGTAGCCGTTCGATGCGAGGCCGCCGGCAAGGTCGAATCCCGCCTTGCCCGATGCGATCGAGTACAGGACGAGCGCTCCCACGAAGCCGCCGATGACCTGCGCCACGATGTAGGGCAGGACTTCGCCGAGCGGATGCCGGCCACCGGCCCAGAGACCCACGGTGACCGCCGGGTTCAGGTGGCACCCGGAGATGTGGCCGATGGCGAAGGCCATCGTCAGCACCGTCAGGCCGAAAGCCAACGATACGCCAACGAACCCGATTCCCACATCCGGAAACGCAGCGGCCAGCACAGCGCTGCCGCAGCCGCCGAGTACGAGCCAGAAGGTGCCGATGAATTCGGCAGCAAGTTTCTTCGACATGGGCATCGAGTTTCTCCAGCGTGAGTTTGTCATCTTGTCAATTGACGGCCGGGCACCCGCGCCCGTGCCAGCCCCCGGGAAACGGCACTCTAGCGGCGAAAGGCCGTGGGTCACAAGCGCAGGCCTGGCCGGATCGAAACTGCGGTTGCGATGGGGTGCAGCTGTGGCTTCGTCCGACGCAGCGGGACTTGCTCTATTCGCGCAGAACCTTGCCCGGATTCAGGATGCCCCTGGGGTCGAGCGCCTGCTTGATCGAGCGCATCGCTGCGAGCGCGACCGGGTCCTTGTGGCGCGCGAGCAGGTCGCGCTTCAGCTGGCCGATGCCGTGTTCCGCGCTGATGGAGCCGCGGAACTCGCGCACGCAGGCGTGGACGGCTGCGCCAATGGCGTCCTGCAGTGCGAGAAAGCCCTGGTGATCGCCGCCGCCCGCGGGCTCGCTGAGATTGAAATGCAGGTTGCCGTCGCCGACGTGCCCGTACGCCACGAGACGCGCGGTCGGCGCCACCTGCGCGACGGCCGTGCCCGCCCTGGCCAGGAAGGCAGGCAACGCGGCAACAGGGACCGCTACGTCGTGCTTGATACTGGCCCCCTCGTGACGTTGCGCCTCCGGCACCGACTCGCGCAGCCGCCAGAGTGCCTCGCGCTGGGCGATGGACTCCGCGAACGTGGCTGCGATCACCTCGCCGCGATTCATGGCGGCGCTGAGCGCGTCTTCGAGCACGCTGCGCAGGCGTGCATCGCGACGGGCAGTCGATACTTCGCACAGCACGTAGGCAGGATGCGGTGCGCCCAGCGGGTCGGACACGCCGGGAATGTGACGCACCGTGAAATCCACCGCGATGCGCGGCAGGTATTCGAACGTCGTGACGCAGTCGCCCGTGGCTTCGCGCAGGCGCGAGAGCAGATCGACGGCCGCCTGCATGCCGGGCACGGCGACGAACGCGGTCTCGATCGTGCGTGGCTGGGGGAACAGCTTCAGGCTTGCGGCAGTGATGATGCCGAGCGTGCCTTCCGCACCGATGAAGAGGTCGCGCAGGTCATACCCCGTGTTGTCCTTGCGCAGGCTCGACAAGCCGTCGATGACGCGACCGTCGGCCAGCACCACCTCGAGGCCCAGCACGAGGTCGCGCGCCACGCCGTAGCGGATGGCCGCGAGTCCGCCGGCGTTGGTCGAGAGATTGCCGCCGATCTGGCAACTGCCTTCCGAGCCGAGCGACAGCGGAAACAGCCGGTCGACGGATCGCGCGGCCGCCTGCACGTCCAGCAGCACGCAACCTGCTTCGGCGACCAGCGAGAAGTTGGCGGCGTCGACTTCGCGGATGCGGTTCAACCGGTGCAGTGCAAGCACGAGTTGATCGCCACGGGCGCTCGGCGTGGCGCCGCCGCAGTAACTGGTGTTGCCGCCCTGGGGCACGACGGCGATGCGCGCTTCGTTGCAGAGCGCGAGTACCTGCGCAACCTCTGCGGTCGTCGCCGGGCATGCAACGAAGGGCGTGGCGCCCCGGTACAGGCCGCGGAAATCCGTCAGGAAGCGCGCCGTCAGTTCGGGTGCATCGATGCAGCCGGCCGGACCCAACAGGGCCCGGATGCGCTGGAGCGCGGCAACGTGCGAATCGGGCGCGGCTGCCTGCATCCGGACCCGCGACGCTCAGGCCTTGCGGGGCGCGGCGACCTTCGCCACGACCAGCGAGGCACCCACCGCGACGGCGAGCACGAGAATCGAGGCGAGCGCGTTGGTGAGCATGTTCGGTGCAACGAGCAGCAGCAGGCCGAAACCCAGCATCATGAAGCCGGAGATCAGCTTGAGCAGGCGGCCTTCGGACTCGGTCAGCTTGCGTGCACCCATGGTCTTTACGAACACCGTTACGATCGCGAGTAGCGGCAGCACGTAGATCACGTTGTATGCCGCAAGCCACGCATAGTACTGCCAGGACTCGAGGTCCGCGAGCGTCAGCGCCCGGGTGTACACCATCGGGAAGCCCGCGGTGCAGAGCAGTTCGTACGAGTTGGCGACGATCGCGAGCAGCACCGTGCTGACGAGCATCGGGCCCATGCTGCCGGAGGCGACCACTTCGCGCATGCGCTTGAACAGGCCGGGTTTGGCCGCGTCCGGGATCGACAGGCTCGGCCCTTCCTTGAACCAGAAATAGTCCTTGATGTTGAGCGCGGCGACCGTCAGCGCGACCAGTCCTGCGATGACCGTGATGACGCGCAGTTCGCCCGCGATCAGGAAGACGTTGAGCCACGCGGCCATGAACACGAAATAGACGAGCCCGGAGAACAGCACGAACGTGCCGCCGACGATCGCCATGCGCGTGCGGCTCCTGGCGTGGACCAGCAGGCTGAGCAGGAACAGCAGCACGAAGAATGCGCAGGGATTGAACGCATCCATGCCTGCGAGCACGAGCGTGAGCACTGGGAGCGAGAGCGCCTTGGCGTCCACCGAGCCGATGAATGGCAGGGTGACCGTCGTGCCCGCCTTCTCCTCGGCTGCCGAGGGTCGGGGGGTAGCGTCGCCGGCGCCACCGACAGCCGACGCAGGATCGGGCGCACCCGGGTTCGCGGCACGCCTGTCGCGGCAGGCCCTTAATGCGTCGGTGAGTTCCTTGCCAGTCGTCTCGGCCGAGTCGTAGCCGATGATGATCTGACGGCAGAACACCAGGCCGGGGACCGAGAGCGCCTCGACGCCGAGCGCCTGTGCGGTCTCGTAGTAGAGCCTGGCATTGCCGCGGTGATCCTTCACCGAGTAACGCTTCACCTCGAGCCACGGATTCCGGGCCTGGAGCTCGGCGATGAGCGGCTTGGCCGCCTGGCAGTGCGGGCAGGTCGGTGAGAAAAAGTAATACAGCCGGACGGTAGGCGTGCCGTCCTGGGCGGTGCTGTACCAGAAATCGTCGGACTGGGGATCGTCCATCGCGGCGCCGGCGAGACCGGAGAGACACAACAGCACCAGCAGCCAGGCCAGTCGGATCGCGGACATGCAGTGAAAACCTGTGCTTCCGGGGGTGCGCGAATTCTAGCGGGACCGCCGGCGGACTCGCTCCGTTCTTCTACCGATGCCGGTAGCGGGAGTACGTCACTTGGCGCGCGGTCGCAGCTGTTTGGTGCGACGCCTGCCGAAGATTGATCAGCGCCGCGCGGACGGTTCAGTACCGGCCGTGGGTCTTGTAGAGGTAGTTGGTCAATTCGGCGGTCTGCATCGAGAGCCGACGCTGCAGGTCATGCACCACACGAACGATCGCGCGCATGACGCGATAGACGAGGTGGGGGTTGCGGTCGAGCAGTCCTTCGAGGTCGCCGCGGCTCAGGCTGAGCACACGCGTACCGTTTTCGGCAACGAGTGAGGCGTACCGCAACGCGCCGTCGAGGAACGAGAGTTCGCCCACGACGTCGCCGGGGCGCAGCACACTGAGCGTGACTTCGTTGTCGGTGCCGGCCGCCTTGACGACCGCGATGCCGCCACTCGCGACGACGTAGAGGTGGTCATCGCTGTCGCCTTCACGCACGATGACTTCACCCTGCGTCAGGTCACGGAGCGTCATCACCGCTGCCAGCGCCTGGCGCTGGTCCTCGGTCATCTCGACCGCCAGCTTGGACTTGCTGAGGCCTTCGAGGATGGCGGCTTGGGTCATGGCGGGCTCCGGCGACGATTGGACTGGTTCCGGATTGTCGCGGTAGCGCAGCCGCCGGGCCAGTAGGTGAAACCCGCGACCCGGGCCGCGTGCAGGACACCGCCTGCTACCCAGCGCGCCTCGCGTTGCGTGCTGATTCGGCCGCTTCGCCTGCCAGCTTCACCGCTTCCGCCGACGATTCGGCGGCCACCTTGGCGGCAGCTGCAGCGTCTAACGACGCCAGCATTGCAATCTTTTCCGCCTGCGCGGCCGCCGCCGCGGCTGCAGCGGCTGCTGCCTCTGCGGCTGCGCTTGCGGCTTCCACGGCTGCGTCTGCCGCGGCCACAGCTGCCTCGCTGGCGGCCGCCTTGGCGGCCTTGGCCGCGTTGCGGGCTGCCAGCGTGCTCTTGACTGCTGAGGCGGCCGCCCGCTGGGCGGCCTCGCGCGCATGGGTCGTGAGTTCCCTCAGCGACGCCAGCGCTTCGGTGTATTGCCGGTTGACCGCGACATAACCGGATCGCAGGTTGGCGATCTCCCGCTCCATCTCGGCGAGTCGCAGGTAGATATTCTTGACGTCGTCTTCCACGAGGATTACCTGCAGTCGAGGCCGGGCATTTCCACGGTCCGAATGGACCACGGAATGACGTTTTGTCCGTCTGCAGGCGACTATGCTCGGCAAGAAAGTGATTCTCTTCCCCCATTGTCCGCAATTGCGCAATAGCGATGACGTCTGAACGCAATCCCGCCGGATTCGAGGTTGCCCTCGATGGGGTCGCGTTGGTCAACGGTCTGATCGGACGCGTCATTGCGGTCAACCCGTCCTTTGCACGCAACATGGGCCGGTCGCGCGAAGCCATCGCTGCGACCAACCTCGCCGATCTCGTCCATCCGTCCGATCTGCCAGCCTACCGCACAGGCGTCGCGCGGCTCGTTGCAGGCGATGTCGCCGAGTTCGACGCCTGCCTGCGGTTTCTCGGGGCTGGCAGCTCGAACATTTTTTCCCTCACCCGAGTAGCGCGCGCAGCGGACCAACCGGGCTCGGATCCGCTGCTCTACGTGACAGTGGAACGGCTGATCCGGCAGAGCGACCTCGATGTCAGTGTCGGCAAGTCGACGCGGCTCAAGGCGTCGTCGGATGCCGAGATGCAACACTACAAGGTCGAGATGGAAGAACTCGTCCGTCTGCGGACGAGTGAACTCGTGCGGGCGCTCGACGAAGCGCAGGGCGCGAATCGCGCGAAGAATGCGTTTCTCGCGACGGTCAGCCACGAACTGCGGACGCCGCTCAACTCGATCATCGGCTTCAGTTCGATGTTGCTCGACGGCACCACGGGGGACGACCCTGTCGAGCGACACAAACAGCTTTCGATCGTCGTGCGTTCCGCAGAACTGCTGTTGGACCCGGTCAAGGAAATCCTCGACCTCTCGAGCATCGAGGCCGGACACGTCAACCTGAACCTGGCTCCGGTGAAGCTCAGGCATCTGCTCGAGGAGCAATGCGATGCCGCCAGCGTGCAGGCGGAGCAGAGGCATCTGGAGTTGCGGCCGGCGCTCTGTGACGACGACATCACCGTTCTGGCGGACGCGGGCTGGTTGAGCCAGGTCGTGCGCAACCTGCTGGCCAATGCCATCAAGTTCACGGACGCGGGACACATCGCAGTCAGCGCCAAGGTGCTCGGTAACGTCGCCCGGGTCGTGGTGCACGACACCGGCATCGGCATTCCGCGCGATCGCCACAAAGACCTGTTCGTCGCGTTTCAGCGCATCCCCGCGGTCGGTTCCGGACAGCGGACCGGGACCGGACTGGGCCTCGCGATCTCGAAGCGCTTGATCGAGGCGATGGGCGGCACGATTGGTCTCGACAGCGAGCCCGGGCGCGGCAGCACGTTCTGGTTCGTGCTGCCGCTGACGAACGGCAGCAGTCGCGATCAGGCGGGGGCCGGCATGCGACAGCGCGGTTTCGCCAGCAGCATCTGCACGTCGCCGATCTGCCGCTCGAGGAACCCGCCCTCGCAGTAGCAGAGGTAGAAGTCCCACATGCGGATGAAACTGTCCGGATAGCCGAGTTGGCGCACCTCCGCCAGGCGCGTGAAGAAATTCTCGCGCCACCTCCGCAACGTCGTCGCGTAGTGCGGCCCGATGTCTTCGAGGTGGCACACCTTCATGTCCGTGGCGCGGCGCAGCGAGTCCGCGATCGCCGTGACCGAAGGAATGAAACTGCCCGGGAAGATGAAGCGCTGGATGAAGTCGACGGACTTCAGCGCCTGCTCGTACACCTGGTCCTGGATCGTGATCGCCTGCAGCAGCATGGCGCCGTCGGGCTCCAGCAGCGAGGAACACTTGGCCGTG
>Ga0315290_10004055_pt1 | contig 10529 bp, 7 predicted proteins | sample YL17G12_0_MG_FD_203627 | JGI IMG/M metagenome (GOLD analysis project Ga0315290, IMG submission 203627) | Sediment microbial communities from Yellowstone Lake, YNP, Wyoming, USA - YL17G12_0 | ecosystem: Environmental > Aquatic > Freshwater > Lake > Sediment | place: USA: Wyoming | collected...
GGACACCTGGATGCCCTTCCAACCGGCGATCGACGAGCCGTCGAAGCCCTTGCCGTCCTCGAAGAAGGCGTCGTCGACCATGCGGGTCGGCACGGTCACGTGCTGTTCCTTGCCCTTCGTGTCGGTGAAGCGAAGGTCAACGTACTTGATTCCCTTTTCCTCGATCAGCTTGAGGACGTCAGCGCCGGTGCTCATGGGGTCTCCTGATGAATTCGTGCAGCGAATGAGATGCTTAGGGTCGCTCGCCGCGACGGCCCTGAAGCGTTGTTGGTGAGCGCAATCGGAATGCACCAATTATGCCACCGCACGAAGATCGCGCAACTTCGGCCGCGATTACTCGTTCGGCTCGATAACTGCCGAGTGGTACGCGCTATGTTAGTGCATACGAGAGAATTTGCGTTCTATTTTGGTGCATACAGGGATTGTGCTGAGGCACCTCTTCCTTGCCACGAACGGGTCTGGCGGGCCTCTGGGAGCGACCTGGCAGCCGCCTCCACCCCGCGGAAAATCGCAGACACCGTGCTAAAGTCCGTTTCGGTTCGGGGGGTGCGGAAATACACGTGACGACTGCCATGAAGGGGTGGTTGGATGCGTGCGTCGATAAAAAGACCCGCGCGGATGCGGGGGAGGTCCCTTGATGAAGATTCGCGCCCTGGATCGCCGCAAACTGGCGATCGCCCTCGCATTCGGCGTCGTGACGGCACTCGCCGGTTGCGGCTCGAAGGAAGAGCCCGCAGCCACGACAACGGCTGTCGCCCCACCCGCCGCAGCACCGCAAGCGGCTCCTGCCGCACCCGCCGCCGCGCCCACCCCGATTACTGCCGCCGACGTTGCCAACGCCACGTGGACGCCGGAAGCGCTCGAAGAGCTTCTCGCGCCGATCGCGCTCTACCCCGATCCAGTGCTGTCGCAGATCCTGATCGCCGCGACCAATCCGCAGGAAGTGCTCGACGCTGGCAACTGGCTGATCGCGAACGAGAGCCTCAAAGGCACGGCGCTCGACGACGGTGCCGCGCAGGCAGGATTCACCCCGCCCATCCGCGCGCTGGTGCAGTTCCCGCAAACCATCGACATGATGTGCATGGAGCTCGGCTGGACCACCGAGCTCGGCCAGGCATTCGTTGCCGACCAGACTGGCGTGCTCGACGCCGTGCAGCGCCTGCGCAGGCAGGCGATGGACGTCGGCAACCTGCAATCTTCCGAGGCGATGAAGGTCGAGACCGAGGTGCAGGAAGGCAAGGAAGTCGTCGTGCTCAGCCCGCCGAAGCCTGATGTCGTCTACGTACCGCAATACGACCCGCAGGCGGTCTACGCGCCGGCCCCCGCCGCGGCAGCTGCGCCCGTTGCGACGACGACCACCGCGACGACCGGCCACAGCACCGGAGCGATGGTGACGACGGGCCTGCTCTCGTTCGGCGCCGGTATCCTCGTCAACGAACTCTTCGACGACGACAACGACAACTACAATAATCGCAACGGCTACTACTACCCCAACTACGGTCATGGCGGTATGCCGTATTACCCGCCGTATCCGTACCGGCCGTCGTATGGCGGCGGCCGCTACCCGAGCAACGGCTACAACCGTCCGCCGAATTACAACAGCGGTTTCCAGAACAACGGCAACATCTACGTCAACACCGGCGGCGGCAATCGCCCCGGCGGTAACAACAACAATTACTGGAACAATTACGACAACAAGCCGCGCCCGGGTGGCAACAACAACGGTTACAACAAGCCGCGCAAGTCCAGCAGCCCGATCACGCAAGCGAAGCCGAACCGGTCGGACCTGAACGACCTCAACAAGCGCAAGCCGAAGGCAATGCCGGCGGACGTCAAGCGCCCTTCACCCAACGCGACGGCCAGCAACTGGAAGGGTCAGCAGGGCTACGCCGGCAAGGACAAGCGCCCGGCCTCGGCGAAGAGCCCGCAGGACCGGATCAACTCGGCCACGCCGAAGTATTCGAAACCTGCATCCAATGCGCGCGCGCCCAGTGCACAGAATCGCACGCAGCCGAAGGTGCAGGGTTCGTACGCGGGCAAGGACATACCGAAGCGTCCTTCGACGCAGAACACCCCGAAGCCGTCGCAGAAGCCCGTCACGCGTGACATGCCGAAGCCGTCGAAAAAGCCTGCGACGCAGAACATGCCGAAGGCCAAGCCCGTGCCGAGCGGCGATCGTGGCTATGGCACTGGTAGCGCACAGCGCCCGTCGCCGAAACCCTCAGCACAGCCAGCCCAGATGAACCGCCCTTCGCCCGGCATGCAGCAGGGTGGCAACAAGGCGAACAAGGGCTCGGCCATGTCCGGCTCGGGCGGCAACCGCGGCAGCGCGAGCGCAGCAAGCCAGCGTGGCAAGCAAAGCATGCCGCAGGGCGCCCGCAGCAAGGGCGGTGGCGGTGGTGGTGGCGGCGGCAAGAAGAAAGCGCGCTGAACGAGGAGCATGAACATGAAGAACACAGAACGTAAGATCGTTCGCGCGGGTACGGCTGCATCGCTGGTGGCGCTCGCGTTGCTGACCACCGGCTGTGCCGGCAAGAAAGACGAGGCTGCAGGCTTCGCGACGCCGGAGGCAGCAGTTGCTGCACTCGTTGCGGCCTTAGAGAAAGACGACACGGCTGCGATCGCGAAGTTGCTGGGTCCAGGTACCGAGGATCTGTTGTCTTCGGGCGACCCGGTGGCCGACAAGACGGATCGCGCCGACTTCCTCGCCTCCTACAAGGCGAAGAACTCGCTGGCAGCGGACGGCGACAAGATGCTGCTGACCGTCGGCGACAACGCGTGGCCGCTGCCGATCCCGCTGGTGCAGCGCGACGGCAAGTGGGTCTGGGACGGTGCGGCCGGCGCGGACGAAGTGATCTACCGGCGAGTCGGCGAGAACGAGCTGGGCGCGATCGACGTGATGTACGGCTATGTGAACGCACAGAACGCCTACGCGTCCGAAGGGCGCGACGGCGATCCGGCGGGAATCTACGCGCTCAAGCTGATCAGCGATGAGGGCATGCACAACGGGCTCTACTGGCCAACGGCTGAGGGCGAGACACCGAGCCCGGCCGGGCCGTTCGTTGCAGGGGCGGCGGAAGAAGGGTATGCGTCGGCCGGACGCACTCCATACCACGGCTACTACTACCGCATGCTGTATGCCCAGGGAACGAATGCCAACGGTGGCGCGCGCGAGTACTTCAAGGACGGCGTGCTGACCGAAGGCTTCGCGGGAATCGCGTGGCCGGCGGACTACGGTGCCAGCGGCGTGATGACGTTCATCGTCAACCCGGACGGCGTGGTCTTCCAGAAAGACCTGGGCGAAGACACCGCGACGGCCGTCGAGACGATCCAGAAGTTCGACCCGGATTCTTCGTGGACCGCGATCGTCCCTCCAGACGTCGGCAGCGAAGCGTCGGCACCGAGCGAGGCGCCTCCCGCCTCCTGAGCGCGCGTTTCGAGCGCATCGGAGCAATGGGCGGCCTGCGGGCCGCCCATTTTTTTGTGCGTCAGAAACGTACAGGCCCGCAAAGACTTCGGCAGTTCACGATGACGGGGTGAACGACCTGCCGGACAATGGGGGCTGGTCGAAGGAGAAGAACGTGAGTGGCACCACCGGCGCGCAGCGCATGACCCCCTCGGAAGCTCTCGTCGAAACGCTCGCCGCCAACGGCGTCACCGACGTGTTCGGCATCGTCGGCTCGGCCTACATGGACGCCCTCGACATCTTCCCGGCCGCCGGCATCCGGTTCATACCGGTGGCACACGAGCAGGGCGCGGCACACATGGCCGACGGCTATGCCCGCGCCTCGGGTCGTCACGGCGTCTGCATCGCGCAGAACGGGCCTGGCATCACCAATTTCGTCACGGCCATCGCGGCCGCGTACTGGGCGCACTCACCGGTCGTGTTCATCACGCCGGAGACCGGATCGATGACGCTGGGGCTCGGCGGCTTCCAGGAAACGGAGCAGCTGCCGATCTTCTCGAAGATCACAAAGTTCCAGGGCCACGTGAACAATCCGAAGCGCATGGCCGAGATCGCGGCGCGCTGCTTCGACCGTGCCATGCTGGAAATGGGTCCCGCGCAGCTCAACATCCCGCGCGACTATTTCTACGGTGAGTGCACCGCGGTGATTGCACCGCCGATGCGCATCGGTCGCGGCCCGGGCGATGCCAAGGCGCTGGACGAAGCGGCAGCGCTGCTGGCGGCAGCGAAGTTCCCGGTCATTCTGGCGGGTGGCGGCGTCATCCTCGCGGAGGGTTCGAGGGAAGCGGTGCAGCTCGCCGAGCTTCTGCACGCACCGGTCTGCAACAGCTATTTGCACAACGATTCGTTTCCGGCATCGCACCCGCTCTGGTGCGGCCCGCTCGGCTACCAGGGCTCCAAGGCCGCGATGAAGCTGCTCTCGCAGGCGGACGTGGTGCTGGCGCTCGGCACGCGGCTCGGGCCGTTCGGCACCTTGCCGCAGCACGGCATGGATTATTGGCCCGCCAGCGCGAAGATCATCCAGGTCGACGTCGACGCGAAGATGCTGGGGCTGGTCAAGCCGATCTCGGTCGGCATCAATGGCGATGCGAAGTCCGCGGCGGTGGCGCTGATCGAGCGTCTCGCCGGACGCGAGCTCGCGTGCAGCGCGAACAAGGCCGAGCGTTCGCAGCGCATTGCCGCCGCAAAGAGTGGCTGGGAAAAGGAGCTCGGCGAGTGGACGCACGAACGCGATCCGTTCTCGGTCGAAGTGGCGAAGGGTTCGCAGTACATGCATCCGCGCCAGATGCTGCGCGAGCTCGAGCAGGCGATGCCGCAGGGCGCGATGGTCTCGACCGACATCGGCAACGTCTGTTCGGTCGCCAATTCGTACCTGCGCTTCGAACAGCCGCGCTCGATGTTTGCGGCGATGAGCTTCGGCAACTGCGGCTACGCATTCCCCGTGGCGTGCGGCGCAAAGATCGCGTCGCCGGACCGGCCTGCCATCGCGTACGTGGGGGACGGCGCGTGGGGCATCAGCCTCAACGAGCTGCTCACCTGCGCACGCGAGAAAATCGGCGTGACGGTGATCGTGTTCAACAACGGCCAGTGGGGTGCCGAGAAGAAGAACCACGTCGACTTCTACTCGCAACGCTTCAACGCCGTGAACCTCGACAGCCCGAGCTGGGCGGCGGTCGCAAAGGCGTTCGGGTGCGAAGGAGTGACGGTCGACAAGCTGTCTGATGTTGGCCCGGCGCTGCAGGCCTCGGTGCAAGCGCAGGCCGCAGGCAAGTGCACGGTAATCGAGATGATGCTGACGCAGGAACTCGGTGACCCGTTCCGGCGCGATGCGTTGTCGAAACCGGTGCGTTACCTCGAGAAGTACCAGGCGTACACCTGACTTAGACCCCCGCCCTGCGGTGTGTGGGTCTACGATGCGGATAGCACCGTCATCGCCCTGCAGCTCTCGCCGTAACCATGCCTGTCGACACCAAGCGCAAGAGTGGCGCTGTCCCGACCTCCCGCCTGGGTCGGGCGCTGCGCTTCGGCATGCTGACCGGCGAACTCGCACTGTCTGCGGCCGTGGGCACGGCGCGGCAACTGTCGTCCGGCAAGCCTGTCGACCTGGCGGCTTCGCTGCTCACCCCGGGCAACGCCGAGATGCTCGCGCGCAGGCTCGCGGTGCTGCGGGGACCCGCGATGAAGCTCGGTCAGCTGATTTCGCTGTCGGGCGAAGAACTCGTACCCGAGGAATTCCGCCGCGCGCTCGACGTGCTCCGTTCACAAGGCTACTCGATGCCCGACAGCCAGCTGCGGCGCGTGCTGGGTCGCGAGTACGGCAAGGGTTGGCAGGAAAAATTCGCGCACTTCGATTTCGAGTCCGTCGCGGCAGCGTCCATTGGCCAGATCCACCGCGCACGGAAGCTCGGCGGGCGCGAACTCGCGCTCAAGATCCAGTATCCCGGCGTGGCACGCAGCGTGGACAGCGACGTCGACAACCTCGCCACGCTGCTGCGACGCCTCGACTTCCTGCCGCTGCAGCTCGACGTGCCCGCGCTCGCAAATGAGGCCAAGCGCCAGCTCAAGCTCGAGACGGACTACGAGAGCGAGGCCCGCAACCTCGAGCGTTACCGCAAGCTGGTCGCCGTCATGCCCGACGTCGTCGTGCCGCGCGTCGATCGCACGCTCACGACGCGGCACGTGCTTGCGATGGACTGGATCGACGGCGAACCGCTGGAAGCCCTGGCGAGCGAGGCCGTACCGCAAGCGCGGCGCAACGCCGTCGCCCGCACGCTGTACGAGCTGATGTTCCGCGAATTGTTCGAATTCCGCTTCGTGCAGACCGACCCCAATTTCGCGAACTACCTCTACCTGCCGGCGACACAGCAGCTCGCACTGCTCGACCTGGGCTCCGCTGGTGAGTATCCCGCCGCGCTCGTTGCCAGCTACCGCGACGTCTGCCGCGCCATGATCGCCGGTGACGACACTGCGCTGCGCGCGGCCATGTTTGCGATCGGTTACGCCCACCCGGACGATCCCGAGGCCATGATCCGCAATGCTGCGGACATCCTCCGGCTCGCATGCGAGCCGCTCGTGCACCGCGGGCCTTACGATTTTGCCGGGTCGGGGCTTGCCGTTCGGGCGCGCGACCTCGGCCTCGCCGTAGCTTTCGGCAAGGGCTTGCGCTCGCCGCCGCCCGCGACGATTTTCCTGCACCGCAAGCTGGTCGGCACGTTCCTGATCTGCGCCAAGCTGCGCGCGCGCGTGAACGTGCACGCCATCATCGAAAGATTCCTCTGACCCCGGCTACTGGTCGGCGACCGGCCGGAACAGCTTCTTCGCGGTCCGACCCACCATGCGGCACACCACCGCATCGAACGCGCCGCCGACCACGCCACCGACGACGGGGATCGCCTTGGGAAACTGGGCGAGGCCGCGCTGCCCTGCTTTGGCCAGCAGCCGCATTCCGATCCGCTTGTTGATTTCGACCAGCGCGCGGCCTGGCACCTGCTTCATCGCCGACTGCGGCAGCTTCGAGCCCAGGTTGATGCCGAGGTCCGACATGGCTGCCTTTGCGACATCTCCCGCCAGGCTCAACAGGATCAGCGTTCGTATGCGCTCGTCCGCGAGGTCGTGCCCGTAGATCCGGGCGATGGCACCGGCCATGCGGGCCTGGATGAGCCAGGACGCCCCGAGCGCCGACGGGACGCCGACCGGCAACGTGACGATGCCCCCGAGACCGGTGATGAATCCGGTCGTGAAGTTCTTGGTCATCTCCCACTTGATCAGCGCAGCCACGCGCTCGTCGTTGCTGTCGAAGTCTCGGTCGATCAGGTATTCATCGGCCAGGTTCGCGGCGCTCGACAGCGGCGGGAACCCCCCCAGCCCCTTCTCGAGCAGGTACTTCACCAGCTTGCCGGCCGACTCGTCGTTCTGAATGTGTGCCGTCATGGGGTACATCTCGCTGAGCTATCGACGCGCATCGTCTGCGGCCGCATGCTAGAACGGAGCGGCCAGTGGTCCTGGCTATGATCGCAGGACCCGAGGGGAGGTTGCGTGCTCAAGTGGAAATTGATGGTCTCGACCTTGCCGGTCGTGCTGGCCCTGCTCGGCCTGAAGCTGTTCCTCGAACGCGTGCTCGGTTTCGAGGGGCTGATCGATTTCTCGGACGTCGGCATCATCCTGACCTCCGGCGTATTCCTGATCGGTTTCCTGCTGGCCGGCACCATGGCCGACTACAAGGAAGCCGAGAAGCTGCCGGCCGACCTGTCCTGCACCCTCGAGACCATGGAGGAGATCTTCGTGCTGGCAGCGACGAACCGTCCGGCCCTGGACCTGACCGACCTGCGGCGTGAACTGCTGGTGCTGACCGACGCGATTCGGGCCTGGTTGCTGCAACGCGTCTCCACGCCGGAGGTCTACGCCGCCATGACCCGGCTGAGCGAAGTGCTGCAGCAACTCGAACGCGCCGGGGCCGGGCCGTACGCCTCGCGGGCCGTGCCGCAGCTGCTGATGGTGCGAAGATGCGTCAGCCGCATCGACGTGATCGTGCGCACCGGGTTCCTCCCGCCCGCCTACGCCCTGCTCGAAGTGCTGATCGTGATGATCGTCTCGCTGATGATGATCGCGCGCTTCAAGGGCATGATCGCCGAGTCGCTGCTGGTGCCGTTCGTCGCGCTGGTGAACATCTACATGCTGCGGCTCATCAAGGACGTCGACAACCCATTCGACTTCAAGGACGGCGTCCGGGACCAGAGTTCGGGCGAGGTCGCGCTGTTTCCGCTCGACGAATACCGCGAGCGACTGGCGGCACGGGTCGGTCAATAACACCGCGTTCTAAATTATCGAAACTCGCCGCTGCACCGCTGCTAGTCAGTGCCATTCGTTGAGTGCAACGAAATTAATAATTACTATATAAACAGACAAAAAATGCTATTCAAAAACATAGTTTTTCATCTATAAGTTAACTATCTTGACGCACGGACGAACCTCGTGCGATTGCTATACTGCCGCACTTTGCGCGACCCCTGAGCGTTCCCATGCCCAAAGTGGCCCAACCTCCCCGCACCTTCCAGGACCTCCTGCTCACGCTGCAACGCTATTGGGCCGAGCGGGGTTGCGTCATCCTGCAGCCCTACGACATGGAGGTCGGCGCGGGTACGTTCCACACGGCCACGTTCCTGCGCGCGGTCGGGCCCGAGCCCTGGAGCGCCGCCTACGTGCAGCCTTCGCGTCGCCCGACCGATGGCCGCTACGGCGACAACCCGTTCCGTCTCCAGCACTACTACCAGTACCAGGTGGTGATCAAACCTTCGCCACCCGACATGATCGAGCTGTACCTAGGCTCGCTGCGCGCCGTCGGTATCGACCCGCTCGTGCACGACGTCCGGCTGGTCGAAGACAACTGGGAATCGCCGACGCTCGGCGCCTGGGGCCTCGGCTGGGAGATCTGGCTGAACGGCATGGAGGTCACGCAGTTCACGTACTTCCAGCAGGTGGGCGGGCTCGACTGCCGGCCCGTGATGGGCGAGATCACCTACGGCCTCGAGCGCCTCGCGATGTACCTGCAGGGTGTCGAAAGCGTATTCGATCTCGTCTGGACCGACGGCCCGCTCGGCCGCGTCACGTATGGCGACGTCTACCACCAGAACGAAGTCGAGCAGTCGAAGTACAACTTCGAATACGCCGATGTCGACGAACTGTTCCGCCAGTTCGACGCCCACGAGAAAGAGTGCCTGGCGGTCCTCGCAGCCAAGCTCGCGCTGCCGGCCTACGAGCGGATGCTCAAGACCTCGCACACGTTCAACCTGCTCGACGCGCGCAAGGCGATCTCGGTCACGGAGCGCCAGCGCTACATCCTGCGCGTGCGCACGCTGGCTCGCGGCGTGGCCGAGGCGTATTACGCCAGCCGTGAAGCGCTCGGGTTCCCGATGCTCGAAAACAGGGGACGCTCACCTATTTCTGGAAATAGGGGAGGCTCCCCTATTTTGCACGTGGATCCACCGCTGCCGGAGAGGGGAACCTCCCCTATTTCCACTGGCAATACGGGAGGCTCCCCGACGGGAGGCCTGGCATGAGCGCCTTCCGCGATTTCCTGGTCGAGATCGGCACCGAAGAGCTGCCGCCCAAGTCGCTGCTCAACCTGAGCGCCGCGTTTGCCGACGGCGTGGCCAAGGGGCTCAAGGACGCTGGCATCGCTTACAAGTCGCTCGAGGCGTTTGCGACCCCGCGCCGGCTGGCCGTGCGCGTGAAGAAACTCATCGAACAACAACCGGACCGTTCGCTCGAAAAGCGCGGTCCGCCCGTGAAGGCCGCGTTCGATGCAAGCGGTGCTCCCACGCAGGCGGCCCTGGCGTTCGCGCGCGGCTGCGGCGCCGAAGTGTCGGCGCTCGAAAAGATCGAAACGCCGAAGGGTGAATGGCTGGTGTTCCGCGGCACCGAGACGGGTGCACGCACCGTCGACCTGCTCCCCGGCATCGTCGCCGCAGCGCTCGATGCCCTGCCGATCGCCAGGCGCATGCGCTGGGGTGCCGGCGAAACTCAGTTCGTGCGTCCGGTGCACTGGGCGCTGATGTTGTGGGGCAAGGACGTCGTCGCAGCCGAAATCCTCGGCCAGAAGGCGGGCAACCTCACCTACGGCCACCGCTTCATGGCGCCGAAGGCGCTGAAGATCGCGAGCCCGGCGTCGTACGTCGGAACGCTGCTCAAGCGCGGCAAGGTCATGGCGGACGTGAATGCGCGCCGGGACAGCATTCGTGCCGGCGTCACGGCCGCGGCCGAGCGGCTGGACGGCACCGCCGTCATCGACGACGCGCTGCTCGACGAGGTCACGGGCCTGGTCGAATGGCCCGTCCCGCTGGCGGGACGTTTCGATCCGCAGTTCCTCGAACTGCCGCCCGAAGTGCCGATCGCCACGATGCAGGAGCACCAGCGGTATTTCCCTGTCCGCGACGCGCAAGGGAAGCTCATGCCCTGGTTCATCACGGTTGCCAACATTGAAAGCCGCGACCCGTCACAGGTGATCGCCGGCAACGAGCGGGTCGTGCGCCCGCGCCTGACCGATGCAGCGTTCTTCTATAAGACC